>ERZ1740058.1557-NODE-1557-length-10539-cov-4.130389_pt1 | contig 10539 bp, 2 predicted proteins | sample MGYA00581745_ERZ1740058 | MGnify/ENA primary metagenome ERZ1740058 (study PRJEB43018, sample SAMN04849742) | marine metagenome | isolation source: floating plastic debris | place: Pacific Ocean | collected 2008-08-30 | study: EMG produced TPA metagenomics... | reverse complement strand
CCAAAACCTAGACCAGGATTGCTGCGCCGTTTGATGAACCTATGATCCTGCTCAACCGTATTGTTCAAGTACTTACTCTGCCTCGTTTCTGTCGCTTCCGGCAAAGCATCGTCTTGCTTCAGATCTGCGATAGCAGGCGGATAAGCCGTGTTCTTATCGACGGTGACTACTCTCGGCGCAATCGTATGTGAGGCATTGAGCGCTTTTTTGAAAAACCGCTTGGCCGCCTTGGTATCGCGCTTGGCACTGAGCATAAAGTCCAGCGTATTGCCCTTGGAATCGACGGCTCGGTAGAGATATTTCCAGACGCCTTTGACTTTGACGTAGGTCTCATCTACTCGCCAGGAATCGTTGGTGGGCTTGAGATGGCGGCGACAGCGCTTATCTAACTCAGGGCTGTCAGCCTGCACCCAGCGGTAGATCGTCGTATGGTCAACCTTGATGCCGCGCTCTAGCATCATTTCCGCTAGGTCTCGGTAGCTCAGGCTATAGCGTAGATACCAGCGGACGTTCAGCAGGATTAGGTCTGACTGGAAGTGACGCCATTTGAACAGTTGTGAGGAGGGCATTACAAGGTTGAGATCAGGGCTTCTCAGCATACCAAGGCAGAGCTGCCCATTTTTTGCAACACAACACAAAGACTGTCATACATAGAAACCTGCTAGATACATCTTTTTTTCTTATGCATGATACTTACATTACTTACATGGGATTAATTATGTAAGAAAAGTTGATTTGTGTCATAAAAGCGATGTGGTTTTCAGCCACATTCACCCAGGCTGAGGGGTTATTCAATAGCCTCTCAGGTTAGTTGTCACGACTACCCCCTAATATGACCTCTCCTTTTTGAGCGACATCGTCTATAACATCGGGAAAACCCGCAGCGTTGATGCATACTGCCATACATAGAAACCTGCCAGATACATCTAGCAGATTTCTATGTATGGCAATTATCTTTTAAAGTTCTTGAATCGCACCTCAGTCAAACTATATTTCTTTCAGTACACACCAATCAGAGCAATCAAATATGTTCACTTTAGACTAGGAGATCTGCCAGTCTAGGCTAGCGAGGGTAAGCTTCTTTGCGCGCTCTATAGTCTGACCTGCCTCGCTTACGCGCTGACTAATATCGCCATGGCAAGCGAGGGATACATCAAACTCATACCAACTATTTCAAAAAGATAATTGGTATAGCAACTCCGTGGATAAGTCTTAGGTTTTCTGCTAATTGCAACAACCTAGGGCATACCTCCAATAACAGAAAACGAGATTTTTGCAACAGTGAGCGATTGCACACTGACGAGTGGACCTGCTTTGATAAATCGGAGCGGGAGAGTCGTTCGGCTGTAAATATTCGCTCGGCAAGGCCCATCAAAAAGAGTACGAATTTTCACCCAACTTTCTATGCAAGCCTGTGAAAGCAGCTTGAGCCAAGCGCTTAGCTTGTCAAGGCTGTACAAAAATCCGGACTTTTTTAAATTACTTTTATCATTTTTTTCGCTGTTAGTTTCCTTTTTAATGCGGGATAAACTATGTAAGAACAGTAGTAAAAGATAGATATGAGGCTGTTCTAGTCTCTGCACTCGCATCTACATTCGCATCTGTATGGTCAATCAACAATCTGTAGGAACGACGCATCGCAACATTGCATCAAGCAAAGCGTTTCTCTCGAAGAGTTTCTCTCCATGGTCTTTTTATTTTCAACAACATTAACGAATAACCATCATGAGAGTAATCAACTACGTCAGCTCTAGACTGAGAGTTTTTCTAGGCAAATCTAGTGTGCTCGCTTTCTTAGCGATCTCTTGCCCATTTGTCTTTTTAGCTTTTCTCTCTACAGTACTTTTTGTTTCCGACAACAATAACGAACCATCATTAGGGTAATTAAATATGTTCACGTTAGACTGGAAGTCTTTTCAGGTAAAACTGGTGAGATCGCTTTTTTTGGCGGCCTCTAGTGTATTTGTTCTTTTGGCAAGCAATGCACTTGCTGGAGAGTACGCCGTAGAAAATCGTGCTCCCAAACGGCTTGAAAAAGCTGCGGTTAATGAACTTGCAACAACGTCATTAACAGGGCTCGCTGACACAGTTTCGCTCTCGGCCATCATTACAAATGAGCCAGAGCCTGCCGTCACACCACCCGTTCGCGTTAGCCCAGTTCGCATTAGTCGAATCGATCGCCAAAACACACCTGCGATCGATATCCGAGCTGACTCGGCTCCTCTCGAAACAACGCCCGAGCCACCAACGGAATCCACGACTGAAGAGACTTTATCCGCTGAGAACCTCAGCGACGCCTGCGAGCATAAGCTGCGGGTACCCACCCGGTTTGGCGCAGGCTACAGCACCTCTAGTGCGGGGTTTGACGATCTACTGAATATCAATGCCTTTGTGCCACTCAGGCAAGAGATCTGTGAAGATATTACTTTTTTGGAAGGGAGTGCACAGCTGCATGAGGATGATTTTGGCTTTAGCCGCAATGTAGTCCACCGAGACTACGATCCAGATGATGATGTGATCAATGGTGGTTACTTGGGGGTCGATAGCCGATCGACAGAGGCGAGTAACTTTTACCAGCTGGCAGCGGGCTATGAGCGCATTGAGAAAGATTGGGAGCTACGTCTAAACGGGTATTTACCCATAGGCGATACAACCCGAACCATTCAAGATATAGATACTGACACAGGCATTCAATCGTCCAGTGGGTTTGAGGGCAATCAACTGGTGCTTTCAGCAGTGGGTGACCGCCAACGCATTCTGCAACAAGAAAATGCCTTGGGTGGATTTGATGTTGAAATTGGCACTCAGCTAGATGACTGGTATGGCGGGGAGCTAATGGGATACGTCGGAGCCTATCTACTCTCAGGCAAAGAGAGCAGCTTAGGCGGACAGGCTCGTCTGATGGCAAATTTTGAATCTAACTTTAATGCAGGGCTTTCCTATCAGTACGACGATATTTTTGGCTCGAGTATTGGCTTCTCCATTAATGCTACCTTGCCAGGGACGCGCTTTCACCGTGACGGAGAGCACGATTTCCAAGAAGAGAACGAAGTGGTGATTCGCCTGCGCGATCCTATTGTTCGCCGTCCGAACGTGGCTGTGAATGTGGTAGACGATTCGGCAATCATTTCTTTAGACGAGACATCTGCACTTCGGAACCCTGAGGAAGAAGAAGAGTATCGCTTTGTACACGTAGACTTGGCCGGTGGCGCAGGCACAGGCGATGGCACCTATGAGAATCCGTTTGGGGCTGTAGAAGATGCGATCGCACTGATTAATGGCGATGCTGATACCTACAGCGATGGTAATACCATTGTTTATGTAGATGGTGAAAGTGCCCCGACGGCTAATATCCCTGGGTTTACGATTCCAGACCAGGTGCGCGTACTTTCTCAAGGGCCTGAGCAAATCATCGCGGGCATGACGTTCCCTGGATTCCCGAGTACGAGCACTCGGCTACCCTTCTCGGATGTGCAGAACTTTAACGTTAGTAGTGATGCGCCCAATGCCAACGGTATTACCGTTTCGTTGCCAGACTCAAATGATGGCGTTTTCCCCACAATTACTGGCGGAGCCAATGCTGATTTGGTGACGCTGGGCAACAATGCTGTGCTCTCCGGCTTTGAAATTAGCAGTGCCGCTAATCACGGTGTCACCGGTAGCAACATTGACAATGTGGAACTACGTAACAACCTGATCGAAAATTCAGGGGCAAGCGGCATCGCCTTGGACAATGTGGGCGGCAATGCAGTGCTGTTTGACAATGTGATTAATGGCTCGGGCGATCGCGGGATTCAGATTCAAAATAGTTTGACTGAGCGTCCGATAGAAGTTGCGATCGCAGGGTTTGACCTGAACAACAACCAGGTGGGCATAGAAGTCGTCGCCACGGGTACTGTCAGCGAATTTCCGAGTCAGCGCGTTGTTATTGGGCCTAGCACGGACGCCAATACTAGCGTAGGCACTCCGGGCGGCACGACCCTAACAAACAGCATTGTGGGCAGCACCGACGAAGGGATTATTGTTCAAGCAACAGGGTCTCCTACGACGCTGCTGACGTCTGATACCCAAGAAGTCTCTATCTCTGAGACGACGATTGAGGGCAGTGGCGCAGCCAGCGGTGCGGCAGGACTTCGCGTCGTTACGCTAGATGGCGCACACAGTCAAGAAATCTTAGTTGAAAATAGTGCCATTACCAACAGCGGCGGAAACGGCATTGAAGTTGTCAATGGCGAAGATCCTTTAGGAGCAACCAGAACAGCGGCCGCCCAAGAAGTGGTGATTCGAGATAGCACCATTGCCAATAATGGGGGCAACGGTATTGACATTACCTTGGTAGATGCCGGTGCCCAAGAATTGGTGATTCGAAATAACCAAATTCTGGACAACACAGGAGATGGCATTCGCTCTATTGCTCAGATTGTAGGTGTTCAAGAATGGCGAACGGATGAGACCACAGGCGATGCGGGAATTAGCGAAAACACCATTAGCGGTAATGACGGTCAGGCCATTGTCATTGAGCTAGAAGATGTGGCGACGATTCCGATTGCCAGCATTGTCGATAACGATCTCTCTGATAATAATGGGGCCGGGCCAGATATTGAAATCAACTCCACAGGTAATCCTACGAGCAGTGCGGCAGCCTGCTTGATTATTCGTGACAACCTTGCACCGCAGGGCATCCAGCTCACTGGCGCAGACCCAGATCCGTTCCTCACTGGGACACCGGTGCCGTCTGTATTGGTACAGGATTTAGCGACACTATCGTTAGATCCCAATATTACCTTCATAACAGACAGTTTGTTGTTTGGCGGATCCATCAGCACTGCTGCCTTTGCAGAGGAGTTCAACAACTGCATTCCATAGGGATTAGGCTGTTCTTTCCCTGTCCCCATCAGTCGTAGCGGGATGGCTAGCACTTTTCTATCGCTTATTTTTCTGACGAGATAAGCGTAGAAGCGTTTTGTCTTGCGAACGCTCCTAGTGGCTAAAGATAGGAGGTCTTTGAGGTTGGCATTTCACTACACCTAGGATTGTTGCCTACCTCGCTCGCGACCTGAATATTTCTTCAATTTTGCATTCATGAGCTGTGATGTTTGAGCTTTTACGACAGCTCACATCCCTCTCTTTATTTAGTACTTTCGTTTCTTTCCATGACTTCTTCCACAAAGATCACAACCATGACCAGCCAAATTTCTATTCTGTTTATTGATGCTAATGTTCTAGATTACCAACTGCTTTTGGCTGGTTTGGCACCCGATGTTTATGCTCACCTCCTAACAGATAATCGAGATGGTGTCGAACAAATTTCAGAAATTCTCGACAGGCAGTATGGTCATAGGGATATTGAAACAATCCACTTTGTCTCCCACGTTGCACCGGGCTGCCTTTACTTAGGTAATAGTGAACTGAGCCTTGATACTCTAGAGCACTACGCTGAGACCATTCAGGATTGGCCAAAGACAAAACTGTCTATCTACGGTTGTAATGTCGCCACAGGCGATGCTGGAGAAGAATTTATAACGAAACTCCACAACCTCATGGGCGTAGCGATCCATGCTTCTACAACGAAGGTTGGTTGCACTGCTTTGGGCGGTAACTGGGAGCTAGATGCTGTTGTTCCCTCAACCTACGGAACACAATCTACAGAACTGCCTTTTAACCCTTCTGAATGGGTTGGCGTCCTTGACTTAGATTTGGACACAGTAACTGACTTAGGCGCAACGGCGGCTACTGACCTTGCTAACCAGATTTTTGGGTCAGGCGTTACGGTGAACTCAGCATCCTATTCCGGTGGCGGAGCTCAAGCGGCGATTTTCACGTCTGGCACTGAAACGTCGTTTGATAACAACATCATCAGTTTCTCCTCTGGTGTTATTTTCTCAACCGGTACGGCAGCCTCTGTCGGCGGTCCAAACAACGCCGACAACTTGTCAATAGATGCAGTTGGTGGTGTCGATGGTGATACTGACTTTAATACTGCGGCTGGTGGGGCAACGTTAGATGCATCCTTTCTGGAAGTAAACTTCACACCCGATGTTCCATCAGGAGCTAGCGTGGGGCAAACAGGTCGGATGACAATCGAAATTGTATTTGGCTCCGACGAATACAATGAATATGTTTACGGCAATGTGAATGACACGCTGGCCGTCTTTGTAAATGGCGTTAACCAAGCGACCGTACCCAACGGTTTGGCAATTGGAATCGACACTATCAACGATGCAGGAAACTTTAGCCCTGCCAATGGTAATGATGCAAATGACCCAAACCCAGATCACGATAGCACTGATGGTGTTTTAGAGTCAGCGAACCCTTCTCTATTTATTAACAATGATGTGAGTGATTTGGGCGCTACACCAGCAGCCAACACTCAGATGGATGGCTACACCATCAAAATTCCAGTAACGTTTGACGTTGTTCTTGGGCAAGCCAATACTATCAAAATTGGTATTGCAGACACCGCAGACGCCTTGTTCGACTCATGGATGTTTGTGAGGGCGGATTCGGCTCAGACGTTAGTCGTCGCCGAAAACGATACCGTATCTACGCCGGCCAATGTACCCTCTAATATTGATGTCACAACAAATGATTACGATGCTGATGGCGACCCTCTAAGCGTCATAGCCATTGCAGATCAGCCTATTTCCCTCGGGGATACTGTTACACTACCCTCTGGCATTGATGTCACTTTAGAGCTAGATGGCACTTTAACTGTTGCCGGAGATGGCACTACTGAGGTGGTCGATACCTTCACCTATGAAGTCACCGATGGCAATGGCAACAGCTCTATCGCCTTTGTCAAGGTGACAACGACTGCACCTGTAGTCAATACACCACCAGTGATTTCGACTCCAACAGGTTCACCTGCCGCTGTAAACTTTGCTGAAAACGGTACAGGGACTGTTGTCGATGTAGAGTCTTCTGACACAGAAGATGGCGCTGAAACAAACCTGACTTACAGTCTCTCTGGCACAGATGCTTCACTGTTTAGCATTGATGCAGACGGCAATATTACCTTCAACTCAGCACCTGACTTTGAAGCTCCTAGTGATGCAGGTGGTAACAACATTTATGACCTGACTGTAACCACCACTGATAGCGGTGGCCTCACCGATACTCAAGATCTTCAGGTCACTGTCACCGACTTCGCCGCTGAAGCCACTATTGCAGCAAACGATGCCACTGGTCTTGAGCCCATCGACAATGGTCAATTCACAGTTACGCTCAGCAACCCCAGCGCTACCGATACTGAGATTGCCTACAGCGTGACCGGTGATGCCACCGCAGGAAGTGACTACAGCACATTGTCTGGCACCGTCACCGTTCTAGCTGGCAATACGACCGCTACTATCGATGTCACCGTTTTAGACGACAACTTTGTTGAAGACAACGAGACCGTGACTGTCACCCTCGATAGCATCGCTAGTGGTGATGCAAATATCACAATTGGCACTACTAACAGCGATACGGTCACCATTGGCGACACTGACACGGCGGAAGTGAGTCTCTTTGCCTTCGATGACATTGCTGCAGAACCCAACAACAATGGCCAATTCACGGTCACTATCAGCCAACCCAGTGATACCGCCACCGTGGTTAACTACAGCGTCACAGGTGCTGCCACCCCCGGTAGCGATTATCAGGCGCTGACAGGTTCCGTCACCATTGCAGCTGGCGACACCAGCGCTGTCATTGATGTCACGGTGATAGATGAGTCCCTGGTTGAAGACAACGAGGCGGTCACCGTCACCCTCGATAGCGTGACCGGCGACAACGATATTTCGATTGGCGCACTCAACACAGACACCGTCACTATCAGCGACGACGATACAGCTTCTCTTTCACTATCAGTCGCTGATGCGACTGCGGGTGAGCCCACTGACGATGGTCAATTTACCATTACCCTCTCGGAACAAAGCGACCAAGATACGGTGGTGGCCTACTCGGTAACAGGCACAGCCAACGCTGGGGAAGACTTCACCCCGCTGACAGGCACCGTCACCATCGCAGCAGGAGAGACCACAGCTACCATTGATGTTTCTGTTTTGGATGACAACATCCTGGAAGAAGCAGCTGAAACGCTCACGCTCACGCTAGATATAGTCACTGCCGGTGATGCCGACATCACCATTGATACGGGCAACAACAGTGGTACGGTCAATATTTCTGATAATGACACGGCTCTACTTTCTATCTCTGCGACCGATGTTAATGCGAGGTAGCGTAGCGACTAGGGCCTGTGTACCGTTTCTCTCTCCTATGCGAGTGAGCATGTTTCGTTGGTTGCTTACTCTGTAGCAGGCACTGCCAATGATGACTTTCCGCCGCTAACGGGCACGGTTACTATCCTCGCTGGCGAGACCACGGCAACCATTGATGTCGCTGTCCTCGACGACAACATCTTGGAATCAGCTGAGACCGTCATCGTAACCCTGGATAGCTTCACGGGTGATCCTGAGATTGCAATTGATTCTGCCAACAACAGTGACACCGTCACCATTAGTGATAACGACACTGCCTTGGTTGCGATTTCCGCAACAGACCCGAGTGCGACTGAACCGGGTGACGATGGACAGTTCACCGTTTCACTCTCTAACGCAAGTGATCAGGCAACGGTTGTGGCGTACTCCGTAACGGGTACTGCCAATGGCACCGCCAATGATGACTTCACACCGCTCAGCGGCACGGTCACTATTGCCGCAGGTGAGACCTCCGCGACGATTGATGTCTCCGTCCTCGATGACAACATCTTGGAAGAAGCCGAGACGGTTGTTGTCACACTCGATGCGGTCACTACCGGTGATGCCGACATCACGATTGACTCTGCCAACAACAGTGACACAGTCACCATCGCAGATGAAGACGTTGCTGTAGCCTCAATTGCCGCGACGGATGCCACCGCCGCTGAACCTGCTGATAACGGTCAATTTACCGTGACCCTCTCAGCAGTTAGCGATACAGACACCGTTATCAGCTACCAAATCGTCGGTAGTGCCAACGCGACTAACGACTACACGCCACTGACCGGGACCGTCACTATCGCAGCTGGTGATACCACTGCCACCATTGATGTTCTAGTAGTAGACGACAGCTTGCTAGAAGCCAGTGAAACAGTAGAAATCACCCTCGATAGCATCACCAGTGGCGATCCTGATATCACCCTTAATCCTGCTCCTGCGACGGTCACCATCGCAGATAATGATACCGCTGAAGTCACCATCGCAGCGACCGATGCCATTGGCCTAGAGCCCATCGATAACGGTCAATTTACCGTGACGCTCAGCAACCCCAGCGATACCGATACTGAGATTGCCTACAGTGTGACCGGTGATGCTACGCCAGGAAGTGACTACAGCACGCTTTCTGGCACGGTGACTGTCCTAGCAGGAGAAACGACTGCCACCATTGATGTCACCGTTTTAGATGACACCTTTGTTGAAGATAACGAGACGGTGATTGTCACCCTCGATAGTGTCAATAGCGGTGATGCGGATATCATGATTGGCGCTGCCAATAGTGACACGGTCACCATTGGTGATACCGACACGGCTGAGGTAAGTCTGTTTGCCTTTGATGATATTGCTGCAGAACCCAATGACAACGGCCAGTTTACGGTCAGTATCAGTCAAATTAGCGATAGTGATACGGTGGTTGCCTACAGCGTTACAGGTGATGCTACCCCCGGTAGTGATTATGCAACGCTGACCGGCACCGTGACTATTCTGGCCGGGGAATCCAATGCCGTTATCGATGTCACCGTTCTAGATGAGACGCTCCTAGAAGGCAATGAAACGGTGACTGTCACCATCGATAGCGTGACTGTTGGCGACAACGATATTTCGATTGGCGCACTCAATACTGACACCGTTACTATCAGCGATAACGATACTGCCCTGCTCTCAATATCAGCGACGGATGCTGATGCGGGCGAACCGACCAACAACGGCGAATTCACAGTCTCTCTTACCAATCCGAGTGACCAGGACACGGTTGTTAGCTACTCCGTCACGGGAACCGCGAATGGTTCTGCCCCGGATGACTTCACGCCACTGAGCGGTACGGTTACTATCCTCGCGGGAGAAACGACCGCCACAATTGAGGTCTCTGTCCTAGATGACAACATTTTGGAAGAAGCTGAAACCGTTGTTGTGACGCTCGATAGCTACACGGGTGATCCGCAAATCACGATTGACTCTGCCAATAACAGTGACACAGTCACCATTAGTGATGAGGATGTTGCTGAGCTATCGATTGCCGCCACTGACGCTCATGCCGCTGAGCCCACTGATAATGGTCAATTCACCGTGTCGCTTTCTGGCATCAGTGACCAAGATACCGTTGTTGCCTACTCCGTCACAGGCACTGCGAACGATGGAACCGTTGACGACTTCACACCTCTCAGTGGGACAGTGACTATCCTCGCTGGCGAGACCGAAGCCACAGTCGATGTTTCTGTTTTGGATGACAACATCCTGGAAGAAGCAGAAACCGTTGTTGTCACCCTCGATAGCTACACGGGTGACCCTGACATCACGATTG
>ERZ1740058.1556-NODE-1556-length-10552-cov-21.238640_pt1 | contig 10552 bp, 8 predicted proteins | sample MGYA00581745_ERZ1740058 | MGnify/ENA primary metagenome ERZ1740058 (study PRJEB43018, sample SAMN04849742) | marine metagenome | isolation source: floating plastic debris | place: Pacific Ocean | collected 2008-08-30 | study: EMG produced TPA metagenomics... | reverse complement strand
GCTATCATACGGGGTGGCAAGGGTTAACCTTCACCCACTACCGCCATCCTCCCCATGAAACAGTGGAGCATTGCCTGCTACAGCATTCACTGGTGATCACCGACCCCAAAAGTTGTTTTCAGGCAGAGCGGCGGTTGGACAGCAAATTTAAACACTACGCCCACGGCAACGGTCGCGTCGATGTAATTCCAGCCTTGCTAAATCATTGGACAAACTGGGATCGGGAAGTCGAATTTTCGGTGATTGCGATTTGTCCGACCTTGCTGCAGCAAACCGCTCAGCAGCAGGCCATAGAACTGATTCCACAGTTGGCGATCGCTGATCCGATCATCCAGCAGTTAGCCCTCGCGCTCAAGCTGGAAATTCAAACGGGGTGTCGGTCTGGCCGGTTGTATGGCGAATCATTGGGAACAGCACTGGCCGCTCGTTTGGTGCAGAACTATGCCGTCAGTCAGCCTGAGTTCAACGCCAGCGGTTTGCCTCAGTCACAGTTAGCGCAAGTCATTGATTACATGCAGACGCATCTGGCACAAGATATATCAATTTTGGATTTGGCGACCCTAACCAACATGAGCAAGTCCCACTTTAGTCGCTCCTTCAAGCAATCAATGGGAATTGCGCCCTATCAGTATTTGCTGCAGCAACGGGTGAAACGAGCGAAGCGATTACTGAAACAGCCAGCCCTAAAACAGCAAACCCTCTCAATGAGCGACATTGCTCTAGAGTGTGGCTTTGCCAATCAAACTCATCTCACAAAAGTCTTCCGTCAGATGACCGGGGTGACACCCAAAACTTATCAAAGGCAATGATCTGAAACGGATTTTGGGGTCACAGGTCGACGCGCGGCAAGATGTCACCTAACGTTTATGAAGCACGCCTCAATGGACTGAGAAGATCATAGAAAAGGTAGAGCAGCCATCTAAAGGCTGCTCTACCTACATCACTCACTATTCACAAGCCTGAGGCCAGACGTTAGGCCTCGGCCGGCGTTTTCAGGCTGTTGTCGCGATCGCCACTGGACTGCAGCGCTTCACCTTCAACAAAGGAACGCAGCATCCACGCCATGTCTTCATGCTGCTGCATGAGCCCGGTAAAAAAGTCTGCTGTGCCCTCGTCTTTGTACTCTTCTGCCGACTGCTCAATCGCTGTCCGCAGATTGCGGATGACTTGCTCATGGTCAGTGACCAGACGAGAGACCATTTCGTTAGCACTGGGCAGATCACCAGCATGCTCACGAATTGTGGCATGCTTCAAAAATCCCTCAGCCGTACCGAGCGGATACCCCCCCAACATCCGAGCCCGTTCAGCAATTTCATCAATGCTGATGGTCAGGGCTTCATAGTGCTCTTCCCACAGCGTATGCAGACTTCTAAACTGAGGCCCCACGACATCCCAGTGGTACTTTTTAGTCTTGATGAGCAGGAGATAAGCGTCAGCCAATGCCTGATTGAGGAGGTTCACTACACCCTGGCGTTGCTTGTCAGAAAGACCGATATTAATTGCCATTGAACTTTGTTTGATTTAGACGTCAATAATCTTATTTATATGAGTTTTATTAGCGTGACCTCATCTACCCTGTGAGATAACTCGTCGTCGCGGCGACCTAGGCTCAAGCAAGAGATTGAGCCGATATCCACCTCCAGCCAGATGTTTTGAAACAAGGCTCAGCGTACTGTAAGGGCGATTGTTAACCGATAAATGTACAAGTTTAATGAGTAGCTCCTTTCCTTTGACTGGGCCAGAATTAGTGGATTGCGCGAAAGCAAATGCCGCCGCTGGCGCGAGCATTGCCGCCGAGCGATGTGGCTATGGCCAAGATGTTGCGGCCTTTCAGTCAGCGCTTCAGTCAGCCTGTGCAAAAATGGCTGTCGATATTGAGAGTCTGGCTGATCTCGTGACGCCCCAGCAGCAAGTCATGGTGCAGGGGGGAAAGTCCATCGCTCCTGAGACCTATTCAGACCTTTGATGTCTAAGTCTGACTGCAGGAAGTAGCCTTTTCAATGTCCTGATATATGACCGCCATTCTGATTGCAATTGGCTTACTCAGTCTGACGTTAGTGTCTGCTTTTGGGGGCTATCTATACTTCAGCGGCCATTTTCGGCGGCAGCTGGATTATGGGGTAACAGGACTCCAGTCAGACTCGCCTCACTTTGTCTCTGCGATCGCGAGCTTTTCTGATTCGTTGGCGACCCAGGGCACTGCCACCAACTTTTGGTCAAATATTGACGAAATTCAGGCGGCACGGTTAGCGCTGATGGCGAGCGCTCAGCACAGCATTCAGTTTGAGACCTTTACCATGACGCCGGGGCGGCGGGCCAATGACTTTGCCACCGTATTGCAGCAAAAAGCCTCAGAAGGTGTCGTCATTGAGGTGCTGGCCGATAGCTACGGAGCTAAACAGTTGCCTGCCAGCTATTGGCGATCGCTCACCAATGCCGGGGTCGATGTCCGGTTCTTCAATCCTTTTTCGGCCCGAGCCCCGCTGGACTATTTGCGGCGCAATCATCGCAAGCTCTTAATTGTCGATCAGGCTGTGGCGATGATCGGCGGCGCTGGCATTGCCGACCGCTGGGATGGCAAAGATTCTAGTCACACTGGCGTGCCCTGGTGTGACTTTGAGGTGGCATGGCGAGGTGAGGTGGTCGGGTTACTCACCGGATTTTTTTGGCAGCACTGGCTCGATGCCGGTGGCCAAGTCGATCTGGCGCGCTATCAGATGCCGGGCTCTGCTCCCCCTGAGCCGACTCCCATGATCATTACTCCGGGCGATGATCCCTCAATCGGTGACTCGCCCATTCGGAGCCTGTTTCAGCTCTGTATCACGGCGGCCACCACCCGTCTGTGGATTGCCAGCCCCTACCTTTTGCCCGACGATGCCACTTGCCAAAAGCTCATTGCCCTTAAGCAGCGTGGCGTTGATGTGCGCATTCTGACGATGGGGCCAAAAGCTGACAAATTCTATGTGTATTGCGTCTCTCGCGAACGATATCCGGCTCTGTTAAAAGCGGACATCAAGATCCATGAATATCAGCCCAGTATGATGCACGGCAAGGTGGTGCTGATTGATGACCTCTGGGTCAGTTTGGGGAGCGCTAATTTAGATCCTCGCAGCTTTTTTCATAATGACGAACTTAATGTCTGCACCAATGCAGCCGGTTTACTGAATGAAATTGAAGCCTTCTTCAAAGCCGGCTTTGCCCAAAGTCAGCTGGTTCAATTGCCAGAGTGGCAGCAGCGATCGCTCAAAGAACGCGCCCTTGGCCAAGTCGGAAATTTCTTTTATTGGCAGCTTTGACATTGAGGAGCCCCCGCTGTCGCTGCCCCCTGTTCTCCAAAGGGTGGAATCGCTGCGACTGTGTAGTCCAGCTTCTGAGAAGGGCTACTTACTGTTTAAGTTTGCGAAAGGCATAGCGGCGTGACCCTCTAGCCCTTCGGCAAATTCACTCAATTGGCCGGAAAGCTAGATCGTCAGCCTTCGAGAGACCGATTTGATGACATGCCTTCAACATTCAGCCAACTGTTTTGGCTGATTTAACCACTGTCTGGGAAAAATAAGTCCGTATTTAGGCCGTAGCTAATTTGCTCATCAGCGACTATGGTTTCTTTCCCATCCAACCATCCGACCGGTCATTCTGAAGAAACTGTATCTGGTTCAAGCGCTGCCGTTTCCCCATTGGCTTCTATTCGTAATCTGCAGTTTTCGCGTAACTTGGTGGCTCGTCTCGTTGTGGGTGGGACGGCACTAGTGGTTGGGGTTGCAGCCTACTTTAGCTATCAGGTTGTGCGCAACACCACTCTGGAAAACCTGAAGGAAAACGCTTTACTGACGGTAAATACTGGCGTAGACACAATTGACCAATGGATCGCTCTGAGAAAATCTGAGTCAGCAGCACTGGCCAATCTACCCGCCACCCGCACAATGGATTGGGCCGCAATCAAGCCGCTTTTTCAGGAAGAACGCGATCGCCTCAATAGCTTTAGCCCGGGCTTAGGGATTGTTTATCCCGATGGTGCCTACTTCAATTTAAGAAAAAACGGCGATAACTCTAACCTGGGCGATCGGCCCCATGTCAAAAGTAGTCTGGCGGGCACAGCTAGCGTACAAGATCCGGTCATTTCGCGTATTACCGGTGAACCTGTCGTTGTCTTTTCTTCCCCCATTTGGTCAGGTCCCGTTAGCGCTAGCACTAGAGAACCTGTTGGTGTCTTAAATGCATCTATCGGGATTGAGCAAATTACCGAAGTGGTTCAAAGTTTGGCGTACGGAACAGGCAGCTATGCCTTTGCCCTTAATTCCCAAGGTGAAGCAATTACCCATCCTGATACCAACTTGATGTCTAATCTGGATCGACCGGCTCCCAGCTTAGCGGCAGCGACCGATCGCGAATTAGCCAACATTGCCCAACAAATGGTTGCCCGTCACCGGGGTATTGAGAAAACGATCATTGATGGGACTGAACAATACGTCGCCTTTTTGCCTCTTACAGAAGCCAATTGGTCGGTTGCGCTTGTCATTCCTCGTGACAATATCGAATCGAAACTACGGCTGCTCGATGGCATTGCCTTGATTGTCTTGGTGCTAGCAGGCACACTCATTGGGGTTCTGGTGTATGTGCAATCCACTGAGCAAACCCGCCTGAAACAATCTAAACTGGCTGCTGATGCCGCCAACCAGGCCAAGAGTGAATTTTTGGCCAACATGAGCCATGAACTCCGCACGCCCCTCAACGGCATCTTGGGCTATGCGCAAATTCTCAGTCGCTCAAGAACCTGGGGCGAAAAAGAACAACACGGAACTCAAGTCATTTATCAATGTGGCTCTCACCTGCTGACATTGATAAATGATGTATTGGATCTCTCCAAAATTGAAGCTCGTAAACTAGAGCTTGTGCCCCAAGCTCTGCATCTTCCCTCTTTTCTACAAGGCGTCGTCGAAATCTGCCGCATCCGGACAGAACAAAAAGCTATCGAGTTTCGCTACGAACCAGATGCCGATTTGCCCGCCGGAATCACAGTTGACGAGAAACGACTGCGACAGGTATTGATTAACTTGTTGGGAAACGCGATCAAATTTACCGATCGCGGCCATGTGACCTTGCGAGTAAATCGCGTCGCCGAGGATGTTGACCAAACGGTACGACTCCGGTTGTCTGTCGCTGATACGGGTGTTGGTATTGCCTCAGACGATCTCCGCAAGCTCTTTCAATCGTTTGAACAAGTGGGCGCGCAAAGTCGCCAATCCGAAGGTACGGGACTAGGGCTAGCCATTAGCCAGCAAATTGTTCAACTGATGGGGAGCCGCATTCAAGTCAAAAGTGAGCCGGGTGTGGGTAGCGATTTCCACTTTGAGGTTACCGTCCCCTTAGCCGCCGATTGGAGCCAACAGCAGACTGCCTCAATTGGCAATATTGTGGGTTATGAGGGAGAACGGCGTCACATTCTCGTCATAGACGATCACTGGGAAAATTGCGCCGTCCTGGCTAACTTACTGGAACCGCTGGGTTTCCAAATTAGCAATGCACAAAATGGTCGGGAAGGCTTAGAAAAAGCAGCTCAGCTCAACCCTGATTTGATCATTACCGATATTGTCATGCCCATGATGGATGGCTTTGCGTTTCTCCAGCAACTCCGGGCTGATGCCCAACTGAGTCAACATGTCGTTATTGTTTCATCGGCATCGGTCGCCCAAGCCGATCACCAGATGAGCTTAGATGCCGGTGCCGATGACTTTTTAGCGAAGCCTATCCAAGCAGAGAAATTGTTTGGCTTACTGCAACAGTATCTGACCCTCACCTGGATCACCGAAACGGCAGCACCGCTAGAGGCGGTAGCCCCTGTGACTCCGATGGCAATAGTGATGCCTCAACAAACTGATCTAGAGCATCTCCTGATGCTGGCTCGGCAAGGTCGTCTGAAGAAGCTAATAGCAGAGGCCGAACAAATTCAGGGGCAAGATGATCGCTATCGGCCCTTTGTCCAAGAGATCTTGCCGTTAGCAAAAAGATTCCGGGCCGATAAAATTGTGCAGTTCATCGAATCCTATCTCTAAAGGTCTCTAAAGGTATGGTCATGGACACAGTACTAACTGGATTAGTTCTAATCGTGGATGATATGCCAACCAATATCGAGGTTGTTTCAGAAGCGCTAGAGACGGCAGGGTTAGAAGTAGCGATCGCCCTCAGTGGCGAACAAGCCCTGGAACAACTTCAGTACAGTCGACCTGACTTGATTCTGCTGGATGTGATGATGCCCGGAATCAACGGCTTTGAAGTCTGTCAACGACTCAGACAGTCACCGTTAACCCAGCACATTCCCGTGATATTCATGACCGCTTTAGCCGATACAGACAATCGCGTCAAAGGCTTAGAACTGGGAGCTGTTGACTATATCACCAAGCCGTTTGAAGAAAGAGAGGTTTTAGCACGGGTCAAAATCCAATTGCGACTGAGTCAACTCACGAACCAACTGGAACAACAAGTTCAAGATCGCACCCAAGCACTTCAGCAGGCGCTGGCTCAACTCCAAGCTTCTCAGGTGCAACTGATTCAAAGCGAAAAAATGTCTGCTTTAGGCAATTTAGTGGCAGGTGTCGCGCACGAAATCAATAACCCGGTCGGCTTCCTCCATGGCAGTATCGATAATGCTAAAGACTATATCCAAGATTTACTGGATTATATTGCTCTCTATGAAGAGCATCATCCAGATGCTGCCACCCCGGTACAGGATAAAGCCGCAGAAATTGATCTGGAGTTTTTGAGTGAAGACCTACTCAAGCTAGTGGGTTCAATGAAAAAAGCCTGCGATCGCATTGAAGACATCAGCACCAGCCTCCGGACCTTCTCCCGTGCCGACACGGCATGCAAACTCACAGCGAATCTGCACGAAGGTCTAGATAGTACGCTGCTAATCCTGAAGTATCGCCTCAAGGCAAATGAATATCGTTCGGCGATCGCCGTCATCCAGAATTATGGCGAGATTCCAGCGATTGACTGCTGTCCTGGACAACTCAACCAGGTGTTTATGAATCTGTTGGCAAATGCAATCGATATGTTTGATGAGGCTGCTCAACAGTCATCGCTTGCTCAACTTGAAGACACGCCTCAGCAGATCACAATTCAAACAGCGGCAACGAATACTGAAGTGCTCATCAGTATCAAAGACAACGGTAAAGGTATGTCTGAAGAGTTGAAGGCCAAGGTATTTGACCATCTGTTTACCACAAAAGCCGTCGGGAAAGGGACCGGGTTGGGATTAGCGATTGCCCGTCAAATTGTAGAAGAAAAGCATGGTGGTAGTTTGGTGCTGCAGTCAGAGCTGGGGCGAGGGACTGAGTTCTGCATTCGATTACCGATCATGGATTGCGCAACGGATGCTGTATGAAAGGCTGTAGATAGACCACAGACAGTTTTTATAGAAACCGGGGGCTTTGTGTTTCACTTGCTCGTAGAGCGCTTGTGCATAGCGCGTGGTGTAGTGGTGACGCCAGCATGGGATGGGCAGGGAAATAACATCCCAGTTGTGAGCAGTGGATGGGTGGATGGGTCAGTTTCGAGTGGGATTCGTTACTTTTATTTCGAGCACGTCCCTAAGCGAAAGTTTCCAGTTGGCCGTGTCAGAAAATAGGCTTATTGCGGTGATGACAGGGGCTTGAGAGAGAGATTGTTACCGATACGCTCAAGATGCAGGATGATAGCTATCATCAACATTCATCAACTATGTGTTTTGGCTGGTTCGATACAGCAAATTAATCTTAATTCGTGAGCCTGAATACCCGGCGAGATTACTCCTGATTCAAATGTGCTGATCCCTCTTGAATGACCTTGAGTAGCAGACACTCTAGCGCCTTGTTTTCTCGCCCGCTATTCATGACCTTCAAGGTTTTGGCAAACAGAAAAAGCTTGCCTTAGGATTTTCTCCGAAAGCTCTGACCGAAGAGGGGCGGGCTGGCGTTCGATCAGGGTTGTAAAAGCTCTGCATCATAGCGATCGTTTTGAGTGCCTAAAACCTTATCCCAAAAAGTGAAATAGAGACCGTAGTGCTGGCTATATTGGCGATGATGAACGAGATGATGGGTTGAGCCAATCAGCCATCTTCCCCACCAGCGGCTGGTTTGTGAAGAGGGCACTACCTGGAATCCGAGGTGATTACCCATCGCCCAGACTGCCATAGTAATTAAGATGGCCACTAAGACTCCCAAGTGTAAAGGAACTACAAAGGTAATGCCGAATAGAAAGGTCGCTTGAACAGCCGCCTCCATAGGCTCCAAAGCAAAGAAAGTCCAAGGAGTTGGAGGCTTGGACAGGTGATGCCCTTGGTGAAACCATTTGAACAGCAGCGGTAGATGAAATAACCGGTGAGTAAAATAAAAACAGGTGTCCTGAAGCCACAAAACCAGAATGTAGCTAAAGGCAATATAACCCAAGTCTTGAAGTTTCCACTGAGTATAAACTTGCGTCAAATCCCAGTCGTAGCAGACCATAAAGCAAGCCGCCCCCAGTGCAAAAAAGAGTCCTGAGAGAACGGAAAGCTTGATATCTTTTGAAATCGCTTCTCTACTCTTTTGTCTACTGCCACACGATGAAGCTGGCGGCTTCCGGCTCAAAACTGAATATAGCAGCCAATAAAGTCCGGAGGCAGCAGCAAAATAGCCTCCCATGATGATGCCGCAAAAAACAAACCAGTAAAACCAAAAGTTAGGTTGAATTGCCGGAATATTCACGGGGCTCCTAGGCTTTGTGAGGGATCGCTTGTTCTGACCCTGAGTCTTGCGTAAAGACTTTTAAGTCAGTGTCAGATGACCAGTAAGAACCGTCCGGTAGTCGAGTATTCCGACTAAAGCGAGCCTGATTGAAGTCGGCATTCTTTAAGTTAGCTCCCGACAAATCTGCGGCATCCAGGTTTGCTTCGACTAAATCAGCCCCCGTCAAATTAGCAGACAAAAAATTGGCATGGCTCAAGTTAGTGCGCCGTAACGTCGCGTCGGCCAACTCAGCTCCTTGAAGTGAAGCGTCTGACAGATTCGCTTCATATAAGTCAGCATCTGTCAGGTCACAGGTGTCGAGGGTGACCTGCTGTAAATCCACCCCATACAGCCAGGCGTCAGCGAGCAATCCCTGTTGGGCCATCCGGTCTAAAACCTTTTGACGTCGCTCCCGCGTGCGGGCGCGCTTCAGCTGACTGGTCAAATGCTCGCGGCGGCGGGTCAGCGCTTGGTCGATACGGTTGGCTTCGTCACGCTTTTGGTAAATCACTAACTCAACCAGCAAAATCGTGACGGCAGCACCCAGCATCTCAGTACCGACATCTTGCAGCCAATTACCCCACCACCGCAGGGAACTAGACGTTCCGCTGACAGCAAATGACCAATACCCCGACATGCCACCAACAAGCGCTAAGCCTAAAGCGATGCGTAAGCCGAGGGACCGCAAATTATTACGAGACTGTTGCTGCTGCTTCGTCATATTGCCTGCTACTAGCGTCTGAGAAGAAATCTCTATTTGGCCGTACTCAGCTGCTGAAGTTGAATTTTTTTACAGATACCTTCAACAGCTAACGTCAGCGACTTCATCAGTTCTGATCCGGCGCTGTAGTCGGCAAGGGCTAGGTTGCTGACTCGCTCGCCTTGACTAGGCTGATAATGGTCAGCCCACTGTTGCGCTGAGCCTTCAGGATAGACCCCGATCGCGGTGCCGCCTTCGCGGTTCAGCATGGCAAAGCAGGGAATATCGGAGTCGCCATCCCCCACGTAGATCACTTGGGGCAACGGAATCGCTAGCTCTGCCGGGGGCACGTCTTCGTAGACAAAGAGAATATCGTCCCGGCTGTCATCGTCGCGCACCCCTTTGGAGATGTAGTAGAGATAACGAGGTTTAGCCGGATGGTCAAGCGATCGCTTCAAAAACTCAATTTCCCCCGATTCGGAATAGTGAAATTCTGGCCCCCACATGGCCTTAAAGCAGTCAGCAATTTTGCAGCTGCGGGCCATTTCAACAAATCCACTCGTGATTAGATAGAATTCCACTTCTACTTGGGGGACGATCGCTGTTGCCGTTTCTTGCAGACGATGGAACATGTCAGTCACCCCGGCAAAGGGCTGTAGTGACTGCCCAAACTCACGGATGGTTTCTCGGGTGATCTTCTCACTCGAATTTGAACGACTTTTTGAGTAGTTGATAAAACTGTAGAATCGGGCGGAAATCGGATCCCAACCGTCAGCTTTGAGCGGGTCGTAGACCTGCTGGCGAAACTCGGTTGCATCCATACCCAAATATTCGATGAACGTGTCGTAGGTACTCGGCACCAATGTGTCATCAAAATCAAACGCGACGGCAATTTTTTCCGCTGTGGGATGAGTCGCCTTAACCATAAAAATATACGTATTTTCTACGTTGCCAGTTTAGTCAAGAAAAAAGGCGAAAAAAACATCCTCAAGGTAGAGGACATCAAAGCTTGGCTTCAGCGATTCTACGGATAGCTATCACGATGAACCATGCTAGAAGTTCTTAAATCCACAGTTAAGCCGCTGCTGCTCGACGAAAAGGTTTTAGAAGC
>ERZ1740058.1555-NODE-1555-length-10553-cov-4.339493_pt1 | contig 10553 bp, 11 predicted proteins | sample MGYA00581745_ERZ1740058 | MGnify/ENA primary metagenome ERZ1740058 (study PRJEB43018, sample SAMN04849742) | marine metagenome | isolation source: floating plastic debris | place: Pacific Ocean | collected 2008-08-30 | study: EMG produced TPA metagenomics... | reverse complement strand
CACCGAGGCCGAGTGGGAAAGAGCGGCTCGCTGGCAGCCAGAGACGCAAATGCTGCAATCGCTGCCATGGGGCAACGAATCGTTAAGCGATCGCCATGGCAACTTTGGTGGACGGCAGGGAGGCGTGACGCCAGTCGGCAAGTATCCAGCGGGCCGCAGTGCTACCGGCTGTGATGACCTCCTGGGCAACGTGTGGGAATGGACGAATACTTGGTTTGATGGTTATCCGGGCTTTCAAGCTTTTCCCTACGCGGGGTACTCGCAGGCTTATTTTGATCGCGCTCATCGAGTGTTGCGCGGCGGCAGTTGGGCGACTCGCCCTTGGGTGCTCAGACCGACCTTTCGCAACTGGTATCACCCCCATGTGCAGCAGGTCTTCGCCGGTTTTAGATGTGTTGTCAGCATACGGTGAATTCTCAGCTTGCAATGTCAGAATATTTCGGGGGCTTTTTTGAACCCCTGCTGAATTACGAGAAGTTATGCCAGTCCATTCTCAACCGCTTCGTCCGACGCCCGCCAGCTTAGACGGGCTCGCGTCAGGGTCTACTACCGTGGTGCCCTTATGCGATCGCTTCATTTTAGAAAACCGCATGGCCGCGACTGACACCACCGCGATCGCTGAGGGTCAAGACGTGATTGTCGGCCTCAGTCAAACGCTGAAAACACTGCCCCCCAAATATTTCTACGATGCTCACGGCTCGGAACTGTTTGAGCAAATCACAGCGCTACCGGAATATTATTTGACCCGCACTGAGCGCCAGATTTTAGCCACCTTTGCCGGTGCGATCGCTGACGCAGTTGGGCCCTGCGATTTGGTAGAGCTAGGCAGCGGAAGTGCCAGCAAGACCCGCCTGCTCTTCAACGCCTATCAGCAGCGAGCGATGCCGGTAAGGTTTGTGCCGGTGGATGTCAGCGGCACAATGCTTGAGGCCAGTGCCCACGACCTATTGGCAGACTATGACAATCTCACCATTCACGGCCTAGTCAGCACCTATGAGCAAGCGCTACAAGACCTGCCCGCCACTGATTTGCCACGCCGTCTGATCGCTTTCATCGGCAGCACGCTGGGCAACCTCGCGCCCGCACCAGAACAGCAGTTTTTACAACAGGTTAGTCAAGCATTGGCCAGTGGTGACTACTTTTTACTTGGGGTTGACCTCCATAAAGACACGGCCACGTTGGAAGCCGCTTACAACGACCAGCAGGGCATTAGCGCCGCGTTTAATCTCAATATGCTGCAGCACCTGAACTGGCGATTTGGTGGCAACTTTGATTTGACCCAATTTCGCCATGTGGCTTTTTATAATGAGCGCGAGCGCCAGGTGGAACTGTATATCGAAAGCCTGATTGACCAAACGGTGACGCTGCAGGCTCTGGATCTAACGGTCTCTTTTGCCCAAGGCGAGCGCTTATTTAGTGAAATTTCTCGGAAATTTGACACCGCCGTCCTGACCGCAGAGCTGTCAGCCTTTGACTTAGCAGTCAGCAACATCTTCACCGATGAGCAGCAGCGATTTGCCCTCCTGCTTTGTCAAAAACAGTAGCTAAAAGCGGCTCAGTCTCTTTATCCTGATGTTGGGCATTGGCATCAAGAGACTGAGCTGAAACCCTCGAGCTTATCGATTCCCTAGGCAGCTATAGCGATCCGCAATTAGGTCAGGACAGTTGTAATTTCTGAAATCAGCCCATAGCCAGTGTTCTGATTCCGAACTCCGTAGGGCTCTGCCCTTCCCGAAGGGTATTCAGAATGCCGCATTCTGCTATGTGCCAGTCAGGATAAACGATGGCAGACGCATGAGCAGCACCAACCGTATTGAAAGTAAGAGGGTTGCATGAATACCGATGAATTCCGGCCTAACTTTGAGGATGAACTGGTGACGGGGCGTCCTGATCAGGCGATCGCCACAGTGCAGAGTCTGCCCTATTTTGTCGGGCGGTCGGGCAAAATAGCGAACACGGCGGCCCTGTCGATGCATCTAGTCATGATTTCGCCGGGGACGATCGCGAGGCCGCATTATCATCAACACGATGAAACGGGCATTTATGTGCTGACAGGCGCAGTCAAAATCCGCGATGGTGAGCACTTGGAGAAAGTCAGCATCAACCAAGCTGGCGATTTTCTCTACATTCCACCAGGTATGCTTCAGACGGCGCAAAATTGGAGTGCGACAAGGGCTGCCAGGGCGATCGTGGCGCAGAATGCTCCCCAAGAGCAAGAAAACGTCATGCCCTACACCATTGCCACCACGCCGACTGAAGACTAACGGCAACGATTACTCGATGGCAGAGGTTACTTACCATGCCAATTCCTAACTCCCTTTCACCGCTGCTCCCCCACTCTAGAAAACGGTATGCAAATTTACGCCGCACGGTACTAGATAATGGATCAGCAGGCCACACCGCTACTCACGGCTTTAGCCACAGCTGCGGCCAGAAACCATACGGCGTTTTATGCCCCCGGTCATAAAGGAGGGCAAGGCGTTTCCGAGGCGTTGCGATCGCTGGTGGGTCAAGCAGCGCTACAGGCTGACCTGCCTGAATTGCCCGAACTCGACAATCTGTTTGCCCCCACTGGCCCGATTGCGCAGGCACAACAATTGGCGGCCCAGGCATTCGGTGCAGAGACCACATACTTTTTGGCCAATGGCTCGACCTGTGGGATTGAGGCCGCCCTACTCGCGGTGAGTCGTCCTGACGCGTCTGTGCTCCTGCCTCGCAATGCCCATCAGTCAGTCCTATCCGGCTTAGTACTGTCCGGCGCATCCCCTTTATATCTAGCGCCGCTACACGATCCCCAGTGGGATTTAGCCTTTGGGGTCACAGCGGCGCAAATTAAGCAGGCGCTGCAAACTTACCCCGACATTCAAGCCGTGGTCATCGTGTCTCCGAGTTACCACGGGGTCTGTGCTGATATTGCCGCGATCGCGCACTGCGTTCACCAACATGACGCCATTTTGATGGTGGATGAGGCCCATGGAGCGCACTTAAGCTTTCATCCTGACTGGCCTCAGGGGGCGATCGCAGCCGGGGCAGATATCGTCATCCAGTCAACGCACAAAGTCTTGGGGGCCATGACCCAAGCCTCAATGCTCCATGTACAGGGGCCGCGAGTCAACCGCGATCGCCTGCGTCAAGCCTTGCAATTAACCCAGTCCACCAGCCCCAACTACCTCCTGCTAGCATCACTGGATGCCGCCCGTCAGCAAATGGCCACTGCCGGACGTGAACTGATGGCGCGAACGTTGGCGATCGCTCAGCAGGTACGTTCTGGTGTCAGTCAGATGCCAGGCTTAACGGTACTCTCTCCCCAACATTTGCCAGGAGTTGACCATGATTTCCAGCTTGACCCCACACGGTTAGTGGTCGATTTCACCACCCTGGGGATCAGCGGCTTCAGCGCCGACGAGTACTTACATCAGCAGCAACAAGTCACGGCAGAACTGCCCACCTTAAGGCAATTGGCATTCATCCTCAGTGTCGGCAATCAACCGGCTGACGGCGATCGCTTGGTCGCGGCTCTGGCAGCTCTCACATCCCTACCAGCTAACCCACCAGAGGCCGACTTGCATGTGCCTGGCCAGCCCCTGGAACCGACTATACCCGCCATCTCTCAACCCCCCATGACACCCCGAGCAGCCTTCTTTGCAAACGCTGTGGCAATTCCCCTGCACCAAGCCATAGGCGAGATGGCGGCTGATGCATTTTGTCCTTATCCACCAGGTATCCCCCTCTTGCTGCCCGGTGAACGGATTACGGCTGCCGCGATCGCGAGCCTGCAGCACATTCATCAGGCAGGTGGTGTCATTACCGGCAACCCTGATCCCACCTGGCAGACGATCCGCGTCATCCCACAAGATTAGGATTGACACCGTTGCCTCCGATTTTGGACCCTAAATCGTTGTCGGATACAACCTTCCCCAGATTTGGGAGACTGAGGTGGCTTGAGATTAAGTCCTAAATTAAAGATTAAGACTCACTCCAAAGCCACCGTTGTGACGCTTTCCTCGTGATCAAGCGGAGCAAGCACCTGACCTGACGTTAAAGGCTTAAAGTTAGGTTGGTGACGTCGGGGATCTGCAGCTCGCTATCGATACCTGTAGGAGTAATAAAGCCATGCCAATGATCGCAATTGTTTACTTTTCAGGCAATGAACACACTCATTTAATGGCCGAGGCGATCGCTGAGGGCATTCAAAAAGCCGGGCAAACGGTCAATTTGCTGCGCATCACGGGGACGCAGATTCAAGAGGGGCGCTGGAGTGACGCCGACATGATGGACACGTTGAGTGCGGCTGATGCGATCGTGTTTGGCTCACCCACCTACATGGGGGGCGTCGCGGCTCAGTTTAAGGCGTTTATCGACGCCGCGAGCGAAGCCTGGTTTGTCCAACAGTGGAAAGACAAGCTGGCAGCCGGGTTCACCCACTCTAGCTCCCTGAGTGGCGATAAACAGGGCACCTTAATTTACATGGCCATCAATGCGGCTCAACACTCCATGCTCTGGGTAAATGCCGGAGACATGCCGAGCCATTATCTGGGCAAAACCGATGGTGTAAATCGTTTGGGGTCCTTTATGGGGGTGATGGGGCAGAGCCCAATGGCCAGCGATGACCAAGCGGTCAATATTGACGACGGCGATCGCTTGACCTGTATCAGCTTTGGGGAACGCATCGCCAATGCCGCCCAACAATGGACAGCGACCGTTACCTAGCGCGGTAAGAGTTCGAGGGATCAGGCTCCTCATTCGCAGCAAGGGAGGACTCGGAATCATCCATCGTCTCTAAAGTTGTGCGCAAAAGCCGATTTTCATACCGGCGATCGCGGCGCCGCGCTTTTGCCCGCCCGGCGCGTTTTGCTGGGCGCTTGTCAATCACAATCTCATCCAACGCTTGCACCTCATCCCATGAGGAAAGTCCTGACTGGGGTGTCCGCTTGCCCATCGCATCACCAAGACTGAACGACATATTAAGAAGTGTAAACATTTCTGCGACTAAATGCGGCCCAAAGCTCTCAAAGCCGTTATACAGACTACGAATTCCTTTCCTGAGAAGACTGAAATCTGTACACTGATTAATGTTGAGCAGTCATTCATCCCAGTTTTTATAAGTATATGTCTGTAGTTTGCCAAGTCATTTTGAACGCCGATGATGAGCTGCGCTATCCCACCATTGGTGAGCTCCAAAGCATCGGAACTTATCTCTCCACGGGTTTGCGCCGCATGCAAATCGCTCAGACTCTGTCTGAGAATGAAAAAAAGATTGTTGACAACGCCAGCAAAGACATGTGGAGTCTGCATCCTGACTACATTGCTCCCGGTGGTAATGCCTTTGGCCAAAAACAACGTGCCCTGTGTCTGCGGGATTATGGCTGGTATCTCCGTTTAGTGACCTACGGCATCATTGCGGGTGATAAAGACCCAATCGAGCGCATTGGTCTGATTGGCGTGCGTGAAATGTACAACGCCCTAAATGTGCCTGTACCCGGCATGGCAGACGCAATTCGCTGCTTAAAAAATGCTTCTTTAGGGCTTTTATCTGAAGATGAGGCTAGCGAAGCTGAGCCCTACTTTGACTACATCATTCAGGCCATGTCTTAAGTTCAGGCTAAGTAGATGGGTTGAATCTTTTGTAGAACGAGCTTATGGTGACAAAACCCTTGCGAATGTTGGATTTTGTCCCTCAACCGCAACCTACATCATTGAAAATTCAATCACGCCTGCCTACTTACAGGCTGTACAGCTCAGCACTAACTCACACGCTTTCTCATCTAGTAAAAAGCCATAGCAGCCCCTTAGAATCGTCTTCTGAGGGGCTGTTATGTATGAACTTCTCGGTAAAAGCTGCAGGCGGCAAAAACTATGGCAGCTTGCAGCAATCACAGTTCAGAAAAGAGACCCTGCGTCCCCCCGTTCTTGAAGAGATGTCGCACTCTGCGATCTCAATCGGGGACGGCCAGCGCTTTAGTGTAGAGTTGCTGATCATTGATATCAATTGCCTCATGACCTTAAAAGAGCAGCTCATTACCGAACTGGATGGCGTTCCAGAGCCGATAATGGCAGAAGTTTTGAACTTTCTCCAGTTTCTCAAAACCAAAAGCGCCAACCATGCTCACGAGCAGCTGACGACTAGCTCTCATGCCGTGACTGAGGCGAGCGCGACTGCAGTCCAACCACACGCCACAGACACAGCCCCGAGCATCAAGGCCAGCTATACAGACGGGGCGTGTTCCGGTAATCCGGGTCCCGGTGGTTGGGGTGTAGTCTTATATCTTGCCGATGGCTCAGTCCATGAACTAGGAGGCGCAGCCCCCCAGACAACGAATAATCGCATGGAAATGCAGGCTGCGATCGCGGGCTTGCAGACACTGGTCGCCTTGGGGCAAACAACTCCTGTCGAACTCTTGACCGACAGTGAATATGTCAAGAAAGGCATTACTCAATGGATTAGCGGCTGGAAGCGTCGGGGCTGGCAGACCTCTGCAAAAAAAACCGTCTAGAATAAAGACATATGGCAAGATATAGACCGCCTCAATCAAGCTGCCGAGCAGAAAACTGGGGCTCCTATACAGTGGACCTATGTACGAGGCCATGCAGGAAATGAGCTATGTGATGATATAGCTCTGGCTTTTTCTCAATACCAGACGATTGCGCTTCATTAGCATTCTCAAATCACTGAGTTGATAAATAAATCACAGTTGAGAATAGACATTAATCTCTCATTGAGCAAGAAACAATTGATGCAATTGACCAATCTCTTTTCAGGAGAAGACCTAGAATGAAGTCGAGTCTTTGCAAGGAATATAATGGCCGATTCAGGAGTTAACGACACTATAGAAGCCGTCGAAAATTTGCCTCGTGAGGCACGTGTCACACAGCTACGCAATATGATCGACACGCTACAAATTGCCGATGTGATCGCCAAAGAGGGCTACTTGATCACCAGCGCTGAGTTGGCTGATCTGATGGATGTGAATGCCAGCGCCGTCACTAGCCGGGGTGAGTATTGGGCTTGGCGCAACTGGTCCGTATCGCGGGTTCGTCGTGAGGGCAACCAGATCCTATGGCAGTTAGAGCGGCTCGATTAACGTTCTATTGGCCCAGCCGTATGATTCGCCACAAGGATTTCGGCGTTGCTGATTTTGGGGATGAATTGAACCGTCACTAAAACGGATAGCGAGCCATCAATCGCGAAGAGCGGGCATCTTGCCCGTGGCCTCAAAGCCTCGATTCAGTAATGCCTGATGCTCTCAATGCAGTGAACATTCAAGGTTTTCAGACTGTGGCTAGCCACAGCAATATTTATCGCTTAGGACGAGTCTGATAAACCTGAAAAGCAATTAGCCCCAACAAACCTAAGAAAAAAACGGCTGCGCTCAAATCAGCTGAACTGCCCGGCAACGGAAAATACATCACATAAAGACTGGCCAGGATTGTCTTCATAGCTATCAGGGTTAGTAAAGTTCTGAGGTGGTCAATAGCTTACCGCAGTGACCGTGAGCCTGGGGCGCGTCATCAATTAATTCTAAAAACCTTGTGAGATCAGCATTAGCACACCCGCATTAGCTGTATTTGATCAGGGCGAAAGTGATTTCTGGGCCAAGGGTCTGGCTCGAATTGATGACAGCCCCTGTACTCAGTGACAGAACTCAGTGACAGATATCGCCCTACCGTTGCAGGGTCTAGGGCGCGTTATCAATTCGTGTTAGAAAGCTGGTGGGATCGGCATTAGCGCGCCCGCATGGGTTGGTTGGCTAGGGACGGTACTAACTCCCCCTGACAGCGCTGCTCCCCCGACTATAAAGAACGGCACTGATGATTCGGGCCGATCGCACGGGCCATGACCATAAAGTCAGTTGTTAAGTACTTTTGTCATCGCTCTGTGCTTTGCAGGTCAACCGATATGATGGCCTGAAAACACTCATCTATATTCATGTCTTCTCAAGAGCCATCCCAATCAGATGCTGATCAGGCCATTGAGCAAGAAATTCGGCAGGGTCGTAAATTTTCTCTTGCCGATGCGATCGGTCAAGAAGGGAGCGATTTCCTCAAGGGTGAATCGCCCAGTCCCAAGCTGGTGCAAGTCAAAAATGAGCTGCAAGGTTTTGTGAACTAGTATTTAGACGATGCTGCTGGAGCTTTACAGGCCACCCTGCTGGAGACGATACAAACTGATGACGTCGGTTGTAGCCGCCATTTTGATGCCCCCTTACAAGCTTTGACCGAACTTTTGCAGCCCCTGCTGACTCTAGATGCTTATTTGCGGGAATTTGTCCGGCGAGTCGATATGCGCTGGGGGCAAATGTACGATGAGCGACCTCACTTTGAGCGACCTGGACACCCGCCACATCCGGATGATGAGTACACGATCGCATCAGTGCGATCGCAGCTCCAAGCACTGATGACAGTTGTCCAGCAGCACTCTCCTTAAACTCACCTTGGCCCTATGTCTCAGTCCTTTGCCAATCGCCCCGATATTGCCTACATTCCTACCCCGTATGACGCGGTAGACGCCATGTTAAAACTCGCCCAGGTGGGGGCTAACGATGTGCTCTATGACTTAGGCTGCGGCGACGGTCGATTATTAATTCGGGCGGCCCAGCGGTGGGGGACCCGTGGTGTCGGCATTGACATTGATCCTGCCTGTATTGAGCAGACCCGTCAAAATGCTCACAACGCTGGGGTATTGCATCTCATGACGCTGCAACAGGTCAACTTATATGAGAGCGATATCACCGCCGCGACAGTGGTGGCATTGTATCTACTGCCGCACCTTAATGCCCGTCTCTGCCCGCACCTGTGGCAACAGTTACGCCCAGGCACACGGATCGTGTCTCACCAGTTTGATATGGGTGATTGGGAACCGGATGAAATCCTCGCGCTACCCCAATCAGAGGAAGAGTCAGTTTTATATTTATGGAAAATTCGGTAGCGACTTTCAAGCAATTGGCGGTTCTCAACTGGGGCGATATAATCGCAATCAGTTCATGCGCACTATATCGTGCTAGCTTGGGGCGCAGTTCATTTACTGCAACAGCTTGTTGCAGATTTTGAGTGGGCGGGGCTCTGTTGTACCTAGATGTTAATTCTGCAACAGCTCGTTGCAATAGTTGGTGAAACTACCATGTCTGCTCTCTTACCTTCTCAAAGCCCGGAATATGAAGACCTGCTCACTCATTTAAAGGATCGGATTCGGCAGGCAAGGGTGCGATCGGCACTCGCGGTTAACCGCGAGTTAGTCATGCTGTACTGGCACATCGGAGGAGAAATCCGACAGCGACAAACAGACCAAGGGTGGGGGAGCAAAGTCATCGATCGCATCGCCCAGGACCTCCGCCAAGAATTTCCTGCAATGAAAGGATTTTCGCCGCGCAATCTGCACTACCTGAGCGCGTTTGCCGAAACGTACAACGACGAAACCATACTGCAACAGGTGGTTGCAAAATTGCCATGGGGCCACAATGTGCGTCTGATGGAGGCGGTAAAAAATCCCGAAGCAAGGCTGTGGTATGCGCAACAGGCGATCGCCCACGGTTGGAGCCGCAACATTTTGATGACGCAAATCGATCATCAGCTCTACAGCCAACATCAGAACGGAGCGGTTACTAACTTTGAGCGAACCCTTCCAGATGCGCAGTCTGACTTAGCTAGAGATTTGGTCAAAAATTCCTACACGTTTGATTTTTTGGCGATCGCGGCAGAGGCCCAAGAACGGGATGTCCAAAAAGCTTTAGTCGATCACATTCGCGACTTTTTATTAGAGTTGGGCGTCGGATTTGCATTTGTCGGCAGTCAATATCATTTGGAAGTGGGGGGGCAAGATTTTTATATTGATTTGCTTTTTTATCACCTCAAGTTACGCTGCTTCGTAGTGATTGATTTGAAGATGGGGGATTTTCAGCCAGAGTTTTCAGGCAAGATGAATTTCTATGTTTCAGCTGTGGATGATTTACTCCGGCATCCCAATGATCAGCCGACAATCGGCATGATTTTATGTCGGTCTAAAAATAAAGCGATCGCCGAATATGCCCTGCGAGATTTACAAAAGCCCATCGGCATCTCAACCCATTGCACCGCAAAGGAACTGCCTGATCCCTTAAAGCCTGAACTGCCCTCCGTACAACAGCTAGAGCAAGAATTGAATAACGTTGCACTGTCCCTGGAAAAGACAGAAATCCGCCCTGATTAATCAGCCCAACAATATGTCATGCTCAAACTTTTTTACGTAGCCTAAATCTATAAATTTCTAGCGATGTTAAGAGGTCGCTTTAAACGAGCTATTGGTTCTCAGTTTTATATCGCGATCCGCAATTAGATCAAGACAGTAGTAATTTCTGCAAGCACCACACAGCGAATATTCTTATTCCAAACTCCGTAGGGCTCTGCCCTTACCGAAGGGTATTCAGAATGCCGCATTCTGCTATATCGACTCTCTAAAACTCGGCGACAATTTTTTCTCCGCCGCCCCCTTGCCCCCATCGCTCTCGATTCCCATCTGTAGCTCAATCCTGGAGAGTGGGTATTAGCTCAACTCAGGGTTGAATAGACGCCCATTTGGA
>ERZ1740058.1554-NODE-1554-length-10559-cov-9.477056_pt1 | contig 10559 bp, 6 predicted proteins | sample MGYA00581745_ERZ1740058 | MGnify/ENA primary metagenome ERZ1740058 (study PRJEB43018, sample SAMN04849742) | marine metagenome | isolation source: floating plastic debris | place: Pacific Ocean | collected 2008-08-30 | study: EMG produced TPA metagenomics... | reverse complement strand
TCAAGAACCAAAACGCATCGAAGTCACAAAATAAACACACAAACTTGTACCAACCTCCTCTCTCCCTATATCAACACCCTATAAACTTGTACCAACATTCAAAAACTTGTATCTTGACATTGTTCGTAATTAAGTCGCTACACCTAATGAAAGCAACCTTATTATTCCTTTTCTTGCTGCCCGTTGGGCTATTGTTGGCACAAACCCCTCAACAGCAACTCGTAGAAGCTGTTACTGAAGCGGAGTATACCCAAGCGCTCAACCTTGCCCAACAAGTAGACATTACCCAAATCGACACCACCATTAAAAGATATTCTCGTAGTGGCAGCGAAATTGTCCAGAGAACAGGGCGTAAAAACCCATTGGCGATTCTTTTATTGCCCTTTATTGCTTTAGAGTCTGCTGCCAAGGAGAAAACCTACCGATTTAGTTTTGATGAAGTAGCCCTGGCCTGGGCGATAGGTGATAGTATTGCTTCTCCTCAAAAGACTGCTTGGGTGAAGTATTTGTTGGAAAACACTGATACCAGCCACGTACACACCGACTATTTCAATATTTCTCTACTAGAGATGGCTTGTGAAAATGTGCAAGCGGATATCGTAAAGTTGCTGCTACAATACAATGCACGCCCAAAAATCATTTACATTACCAGCGTTAGCCACTTGGATGGTACTTACCAACAAAGATACACTGACCCCAAAACCGAGTACCTGAAAAAGTGGACGAAAAAATACTTGGCCTACCTCTCACCTGACTACCCTCAACAAGCCGATGCGTTAGAGATTGTGGAAAGCCTCCTAAAAGAAGGATATCAACTCTCTTGGTGGGATATCGCGGGCGCTGCCTCTCCGAAGCTAATTGAGATAATGGAAAAGTATGTGGCGTTAGAGGTGGAAGGAGAAAAAGAAACTTACAATCTTGTAGATGAGGCTACTTATAGTTGTGATCTACCACTCTACCAATATTTGGAGAAGCAGGATTATCAAATGGAAAGTAAAAAAAGGTTGATTGATATGTGTGTAGAGGTACTAGAGTATATTCTTCCTCAAATGGATCAATCATCTGATCCTAACGATATTGAGGCTTTAAAGGAAATCAAGGCTAAAGAAGGAGATGATTTATTCAAGATAGTTTACTCAGATGACTCCAATGACAGTGTCAAAATACAACTATTACTAGATTATGGCGCTAATATTGATATGACTGTCCCCTTTTACGAGAAGCCTAGTTCTACATCTTGGGAATGGATACTATTAAGTAGTCGACACGGATTTACAGCCTTGCATCAATCAATATACAGTGGTGATATCAATATGGTTAAGTTTCTTATAGTTAACAGAGCTAACCCGTTTATCAAGTGTAAAAACCTTAAATATAAAGATGAGTATTTGAGTAATCTGACACCATTACAAATGGCTCTTATCATCTATGAAGAAAATTACAGAAAAAAAAGTAAAGATGATCCTGAACGTCAGAAACGTAAATATATTTACTCACTGATGAAGGACTACACCAAAAACTACTTTAAGTCAACCAAAAAGTAATATGAGAACTACCAGCACAGATAAAGACAATTATAATGAAGAATCCTTCTATTATCGACCTTATAGCGGAAAAAGAAGAAATCGTACCTACCAACCCTTCGGAAACGTTAACTATGACGATACAGTAAGAGAAATCCAACAGTTAATTCCTAAAGTACCTATATTAGAAAGCTTAAGTACTCTAAAGAAAGCCTGGGAAAAATATGAAAGCCTAGCTGAAACCAATAGTGGACAGGGGATACAAGACATGCGTCAACGCTTTCAGCTAGAACATCCTCGCCTTTTTGAGATTATTAATAAAGAGAACTTCAATCAATACAAAGTCAACGTCAAAACTCAAATCATAGAAGGTGGCTTACTCACCGACGCTGATCGTATCGATAAAATCTTACGTGCTTACAGCTTGCTAGAAGTATTAGCGCCTGCCTATATCGAACTCTTCTACCAAACCTATCCTGCGGAAGCAGCGCTGCTTACCGATAAGCTAATGCTATTTGGGCGCTATTCGCCTAAGGTATCGCTTCAAAGAGGCTTTAGAGACCAAGAAATGGGGCATAGTAGAGTAGTTAGTACTGAGTAGTTAGTATTAAGTATTAAGACATTGCTATGTTATTTCAAACGATTTATCAGCTACTTACCTTCAACTCTATGCGCTCTGGCTGGCTGTCCAGCGAGGGTGCGGTAGCTTGTGGGCAAGCAGCATTGGACAGCTTGACTTTTTGGTTCTTTTTGCATCAAGAACCGAGCCTCTGGCGAGCTCAGTGAAGCTACAAAATGAACATACAAGCCAAGTTCTTATTCACCTCAAGAACCAACATAGCCAAACTACAAAAATGAACATACAAATACTTATCTATAGCTCAATTAACTTCGTTGAGCTCGCAAGCTCGGTTGTGTCAAGAACCAAAACGCATCGAAGTCACAAAATAAACACACAAACTTGTACCAACCCACTCTCTCCCTACATCAACGCCCTATAAACTTGTACCGACAGTTAAAAACTTGTATCTTAGCCTCACCATAATCAAGCTGCTACACCTAATGAAAGCAACCTTATTATTCCTTTTCCTGCTGCCCGTTGGGCTATTGCTGGCACAAACCCCTCAAAAGCAACTCGTAGAAGCCGTTACTGAAGCGGAGTATGCTCAAGCGCTTAATCTTGCCCAACAAGTAGACATTACCCAAATCGACACTACCATTAAAAGATATTCTCGTAGTGGCAGCGAGATAGTTCAGCGAACAGGCCGTAAAAACCCGTTGGCGATTCTTTTATTGCCCTTTATCGCTTTAGAGTCTGCTGCCAAGGAGAAAACCTACCGATTTAGTTTTGATGAAGTAGCCCTGGCCTGGGCGATAGGTGATAGTATTGCTTCTCCTCAAAAGACTGCTTGGGTGAAGTATTTGTTGGAAAACACTGATACCAGCCACGTACACACCGACTATTTCAATATTTCTCTACTAGAGATGGCTTGTGAAAATGTGCAAGCGGATATTGTAAAGTTGCTGCTGCAGTATAAGGCACACCCAAAAATCATTTACATTACCAGCGGTAGCCACTTGGATGGTACTTACCAACAAAGACACACCGACCCTAAAACAGAGTACCTGAAAAAATGGACGAAAAAGTACTTGGCCTACCTCTCACCTGACCACCCCCAACAAGCCGACGCGCTAGCGATTGTGGAAAGCCTCCTAAAAGAAGGATATCAACTCTCTTGGTGGGACATCGCGGGCGCTGCCTCGCCGAAGCTGATTAAGATTATGGAAAAGTATGTGGCGTTAGAAATGGAGAATGAGGAAAAAGATCACACCCTTATCGACCAAGCCGTATACAGTTGTGACGTACCGCTTTACAAATACTTACAGCAGAAAGGTTATGAAATGACAAAGCGGAAGTACTTGGTTTGGAGATGTGCAGAGATACTAGAATATTTATATCCTCAAATAATACAATCTACTGACCCTAAAGACATCGTTGATTTAGAAGAAATTAGAGCTGAAGAAGGAGAAGTAATTCACCGATTAATTAGAAGCTATGGTGAAAATGAACAAGAAACGAACAAGCGAAAACTAGAGGTGCTTAACATATTAATTAGAGACTACAAAGCTAACATAAACATGCGTTTTAGGGCAGATATCGAACAGGGATGGGGTGTAAAAAAAGTAAGAAGAGTAGAACGGGTAAATAAGAAATATCTAGGCTTTACTCCTTTACATGCGGCTATTGAGGATGAGAATGAAGCCATAGTTAAATTACTGATAGGCCGCTTGGCTAATCCTCACATCGCTTGTGGAGAGCTTACGGCTTTTCGTTATGAATATATAAGTAATACTACTCCTTTAGAGATGGCGAAAGCTATTTATAAAAAAGAAAAAAAACGGCTAGAAGAAGACAATCCTATACAGCAAAAGCGAGAGCGTATCTATCTATTATTAAAAGACTACACCAAGAACTATCATAAGCTAACCAAGAAATAGATGCAGTATACTACCAAAGAGACCTACAAGGAAGAGTCTTACTTCCCTAGACCTTACGGAACGAAAAGAAAACGTATCTATAACCCCTTAGGGAATGCTAACTATGAAGATGTAGTAAAGGAAATAAAAGCCTTATTTCCTGAGTGTTGGCTTGCTGTCCAGCGAGGGTGCGCTAGCTTGTGGGCAAGCAGCATTGGACAGCTTGACTTTTTGGTTCTTTTGTGTCAAGACAAAAGAATAAAGAGAATAAGTAGATGCTTGCTCTCACATCACACTATTCTAAATATACCATTCCAAACGCTCTATCGTAAGTTTTGCAAACCGTTCTTGTACTAACCCCCTCTCTCCCTACATCAACACCCTATAAACTTGTACCGACAGTTAAAAACTTGTATCTTAGCCTCACCATAATCAAGCTGCTACACCTAATGAAAGCAACCTTATTATTCCTTTGCCTGCTGCCCGTTGGGCTATTGCTGGCACAAACCCCTCAACAGCAACTCGTAGAAGCTGTTACTGAAGCGGAGTATACCCAAGCGCTCAACCTTGCCCAACAAGTAGACATTACCCAAATCGACACCACCATTAAAAGATATTCTCGTAGTGGCAGCGAAATTGTCCAGAGAACAGGGCGTAAAAACCCATTGGCGATTCTTTTATTGCCCTTTATTGCTTTAGAGTCTGCTGCCAAGGAGAAAACCTACCGATTTAGTTTTGATGAAGTAGCCCTGGCCTGGGCGATAGGTGATAGTATTGCTTCTCCTCAAAAGACTGCTTGGGTGAAATACCTACTTGAAAATACCGATACCAGCCACGTACACACTGACTACTTCAACATCTCCCTACTAGAGATGGCTTGTGAAAATGTGCAAGCGGATATTGTAAAGTTGCTGCTACAATACAATGCACACCCAAAAATCATTTACATTACCAGCGGTAGCCACTTGGATGGTACTTACCAACAAAGATACACCGACCCCAAAACCGAGTACCTAAAAAAGTGGACGAAAAAGTACTTGGTATACCTCTCACCCGACCACCCTCAACAAGCCGATGCGCTAGCGATTGTGGAAAGCCTCCTAAAAGAAGGCTATCAACTCTCTTGGTGGGATATCGTAGGTGCTGCCTCGCCGAAGCTAATTGAGATAATGGAAAAGTATGTGCCGTTAGAAATGGAGAATGAGGAAAAAGATCACACGCTTATCGACCAAGCTGTATACAGTTGTGACGTACCGCTTTATAAATACCTACAGCAACAAGGCTATGAAATGACAAAGCGGAAGTACTTGGTTTGGAGATGTGCAGAGATGCTAGAATATTTACACCCTCAAGTAATACAATCTACTGACCCTAAAGACATCGCTGACTTAGAAGAAATTAGGGCAGCAGAAGGAGAGACTCTCCCAATCCTAGTGTTTAGTCTTGGTAAAACAGAAAAAAAACTAAAAACTTTAGAAGTCTTACTGGTTAAATATAAAGCTAACATTAATATGACTTATGATAATGAAGAATTCAATGAATATCTTCTGGGTTGTACTTCTTTACACGTGGCTATAAAAGAAGAAAATGAAGAGATCATTGAATTACTAATAAAACACTTAGCTAACCCTTATATTACCTGTGGAGAACTTACATACCCTGATTACAGGTATCTAAGTAACACAACACCTATTGAGATGGCAAGAGCTATCTATAAGAAAGAAAAGAAGTGGCGAGAGGAAGATGATCCTGTGCAGCAAAAGAGAGAGCGTATTTATCTCATATTAAAGGATTATACTAAGAACTATCGTAAGCTAACTAAGGAATAGATGCAGTACACTACCAAGGAAACTTATAATGAAGAGTCTTTTTACTACAAACCTTATGGAACAAAAAGGAAGCGTACTTATAATCCTTTTGGGAATGCTAACTATGAGGATGTAGTAAAGAAAATCAAAGCTTTATTCCCAGAGCCATTTACAGAACAGTCCCTTCTTACTAAGAAAAAACCAAGGGAAAATGATGAGAAAACCACTAGCCCTTTTCAAGAAGCCTGGAAACTCTATCAAAGCCTAGCTGAAACCACTAGCGGACAAGGGGTACAAGACATGCGTCAACGCTTTGCGCTAGAGCATCCTCGCCTTTTTGAGATTATTAATGAGGAGAACTTCGATCAATACAAGGCCAACGTCAAAACTCAAATCATAGAAGGTGGCTTACTCACCGACGCTGATCGTATCGATAAAATCTTACGTGCTTACAGCTTGCTAGAAGTATTAGCGCCTGCCTATATCGAACTCTTCTACCAAACCTATCCTGCGGAAGCAGCGCTGCTTACCGATAAGCTAATGCTATTTGGGCGCTATTCGCCTAAGGTATCGCTTCAAAGAGGCTTTAGAGACCAAGAAATGGGGCATAGTAGAGTAGTTAGTACTGAGTAGTTAGTATTAAGTATTAAGACATTGCTATGTTATTTCAAACGATTTATCAGCTACTTACCTTCAACTCTATGCGCTCTGGCTGGCTGTCCAGCGAGGGTGCGGTAGCTTGTGGGCAAGCAGCATTGGACAGCTTGACTTTTTGGTTCTTTTTGCATCAAGAACCGAGCCTCTGGCGAGCTCAGTGAAGCTACAAAATGAACATACAAGCCAAGTTCTTATTCACCTCAAGAACCAACATAGCCAAACTACAAAAATGAACATACAAATACTTATCTATAGCTCAATTAACTTCGTTGAGCTCGCAAGCTCGGTTGTGTCAAGAACCAAAACGCATCGAAGTCACAAAATAAACACACAAACTTGTACCAACCCACTCTCTCCCTACATCAACGCCCTATAAACTTGTACCGACAGTTAAAAACTTGTATCTTAGCCTCACCATAATCAAGCTGCTACACCTAATGAAAGCAACCTTATTATTCCTTTTCCTGCTGCCCGTTGGGCTATTGCTGGCACAAACCCCTCAAAAGCAACTCGTAGAAGCCGTTACTGAAGCGGAGTATGCTCAAGCGCTTAATCTTGCCCAACAAGTAGACATTACCCAAATCGACACTACCATTAAAAGATATTCTCGTAGTGGCAGCGAGATAGTTCAGCGAACAGGCCGTAAAAACCCGTTGGCGATTCTTTTATTGCCCTTTATCGCTTTAGAGTCTGCTGCCAAGGAGAAAACCTACCGATTTAGTTTTGATGAAGTAGCCCTGGCCTGGGCGATAGGTGATAGTATTGCTTCTCCTCAAAAGACTGCTTGGGTGAAGTATTTGTTGGAAAACACTGATACCAGCCACGTACACACCGACTATTTCAATATTTCTCTACTAGAGATGGCTTGTGAAAATGTGCAAGCGGATATTGTAAAGTTGCTGCTGCAGTATAAGGCACACCCAAAAATCATTTACATTACCAGCGGTAGCCACTTGGATGGTACTTACCAACAAAGACACACCGACCCTAAAACAGAGTACCTGAAAAAATGGACGAAAAAGTACTTGGCCTACCTCTCACCTGACCACCCCCAACAAGCCGACGCGCTAGCGATTGTGGAAAGCCTCCTAAAAGAAGGATATCAACTCTCTTGGTGGGACATCGCGGGCGCTGCCTCGCCGAAGCTGATTAAGATTATGGAAAAGTATGTGGCGTTAGAAATGGAGAATGAGGAAAAAGATCACACCCTTATCGACCAAGCCGTATACAGTTGTGACGTACCGCTTTACAAATACTTACAGCAGAAAGGTTATGAAATGACAAAGCGGAAGTACTTGGTTTGGAGATGTGCAGAGATACTAGAATATTTATATCCTCAAATAATACAATCTACTGACCCTAAAGACATCGTTGATTTAGAAGAAATTAGAGCTGAAGAAGGAGAAGTAATTCACCGATTAATTAGAAGCTATGGTGAAAATGAACAAGAAACGAACAAGCGAAAACTAGAGGTGCTTAACATATTAATTAGAGACTACAAAGCTAACATAAACATGCGTTTTAGGGCAGATATCGAACAGGGATGGGGTGTAAAAAAAGTAAGAAGAGTAGAACGGGTAAATAAGAAATATCTAGGCTTTACTCCTTTACATGCGGCTATTGAGGATGAGAATGAAGCCATAGTTAAATTACTGATAGGCCGCTTGGCTAATCCTCACATCGCTTGTGGAGAGCTTACGGCTTTTCGTTATGAATATATAAGTAATACTACTCCTTTAGAGATGGCGAAAGCTATTTATAAAAAAGAAAAAAAACGGCTAGAAGAAGACAATCCTATACAGCAAAAGCGAGAGCGTATCTATCTATTATTAAAAGACTACACCAAGAACTATCATAAGCTAACCAAGAAATAGATGCAGTATACTACCAAAGAGACCTACAAGGAAGAGTCTTACTTCCCTAGACCTTACGGAACGAAAAGAAAACGTATCTATAACCCCTTAGGGAATGCTAACTATGAAGATGTAGTAAAGGAAATAAAAGCCTTATTTCCTGAGTGTTGGCTTGCTGTCCAGCGAGGGTGCGCTAGCTTGTGGGCAAGCAGCATTGGACAGCTTGACTTTTTGGTTCTTTTGTGTCAAGACAAAAGAATAAAGAGAATAAGTAGATGCTTGCTCTCACATCACACTATTCTAAATATACCATTCCAAACGCTCTATCGTAAGTTTTGCAAACCGTTCTTGTACTAACCCCCTCTCTCCCTACATCAACACCCTATAAACTTGTACCGACAGTTAAAAACTTGTATCTTAGCCTCACCATAATCAAGCTGCTACACCTAATGAAAGCAACCTTATTATTCCTTTGCCTGCTGCCCGTTGGGCTATTGCTGGCACAAACCCCTCAACAGCAACTCGTAGAAGCTGTTACTGAAGCGGAGTATACCCAAGCGCTCAACCTTGCCCAACAAGTAGACATTACCCAAATCGACACCACCATTAAAAGATATTCTCGTAGTGGCAGCGAAATTGTCCAGAGAACAGGGCGTAAAAACCCATTGGCGATTCTTTTATTGCCCTTTATTGCTTTAGAGTCTGCTGCCAAGGAGAAAACCTACCGATTTAGTTTTGATGAAGTAGCCCTGGCCTGGGCGATAGGTGATAGTATTGCTTCTCCTCAAAAGACTGCTTGGGTGAAATACCTACTTGAAAATACCGATACCAGCCACGTACACACTGACTACTTCAACATCTCCCTACTAGAGATGGCTTGTGAAAATGTGCAAGCGGATATTGTAAAGTTGCTGCTACAATACAATGCACACCCAAAAATCATTTACATTACCAGCGGTAGCCACTTGGATGGTACTTACCAACAAAGATACACCGACCCCAAAACCGAGTACCTAAAAAAGTGGACGAAAAAGTACTTGGTATACCTCTCACCCGACCACCCTCAACAAGCCGATGCGCTAGCGATTGTGGAAAGCCTCCTAAAAGAAGGCTATCAACTCTCTTGGTGGGATATCGTAGGTGCTGCCTCGCCGAAGCTAATTGAGATAATGGAAAAGTATGTGCCGTTAGAAATGGAGAATGAGGAAAAAGATCACACGCTTATCGACCAAGCTGTATACAGTTGTGACGTACCGCTTTATAAATACCTACAGCAACAAGGCTATGAAATGACAAAGCGGAAGTACTTGGTTTGGAGATGTGCAGAGATGCTAGAATATTTACACCCTCAAGTAATACAATCTACTGACCCTAAAGACATCGCTGACTTAGAAGAAATTAGGGCAGCAGAAGGAGAGACTCTCCCAATCCTAGTGTTTAGTCTTGGTAAAACAGAAAAAAAACTAAAAACTTTAGAAGTCTTACTGGTTAAATATAAAGCTAACATTAATATGACTTATGATAATGAAGAATTCAATGAATATCTTCTGGGTTGTACTTCTTTACACGTGGCTATAAAAGAAGAAAATGAAGAGATCATTGAATTACTAATAAAACACTTAGCTAACCCTTATATTACCTGTGGAGAACTTACATACCCTGATTACAGGTATCTAAGTAACACAACACCTATTGAGATGGCAAGAGCTATCTATAAGAAAGAAAAGAAGTGGCGAGAGGAAGATGATCCTGTGCAGCAAAAGAGAGAGCGTATTTATCTCATATTAAAGGATTATACTAAGAACTATCGTAAGCTAACTAAGGAATAGATGCAGTACACTACCAAGGAAACTTATAATGAAGAGTCTTTTTACTACAAACCTTATGGAACAAAAAGGAAGCGTACTTATAATCCTTTTGGGAATGCTAACTATGAGGATGTAGTAAAGAAAATCAAAGCTTTATTCCCAGAGCCATTTACAGAACAGTCCCTTCTTACTAAGAAAAAACCAAGGGAAAATGATGAGAAAACCACTAGCCCTTTTCAAGAAGCCTGGAAACTCTATCAAAGCCTAGCTGAAACCACTAGCGGACAAGGGGTACAAGACATGCGTCAACGCTTTGCGCTAGAGCATCCTCGCCTTTTTGAGATTATTAATGAGGAGAACTTCGATCAATACAAGGCCAACGTCAAAACTCAAATCATAGAAGGTGGCTTACTCACCGACGCTGATCGTATC
>ERZ1740058.1553-NODE-1553-length-10564-cov-5.045390_pt1 | contig 10564 bp, 10 predicted proteins | sample MGYA00581745_ERZ1740058 | MGnify/ENA primary metagenome ERZ1740058 (study PRJEB43018, sample SAMN04849742) | marine metagenome | isolation source: floating plastic debris | place: Pacific Ocean | collected 2008-08-30 | study: EMG produced TPA metagenomics... | reverse complement strand
GGGTGACGAATATGTCAGCGCATTTTCCATCAGGTTGATCAACACCTGTCGCAAGGCATTGGTATCGCCCCTGACCCACAGCGGGGCAACCTTGATATCGACCTCAATGCGATCGCCGGCTGGGTCAGTTGCCATCACCGCATCTAACACCACCTGTTTGAGGTCAAGTCGCTCTACGGAGATTTGCAAGTGCCCCATTTTGGCGCGGGCTAACACAAGGAGGTCATTCAAAATTTGAATGGTGCGATCGGCTTCGCCAGCCGCGATTTCTAAGCCATCGCGTTGCACCTCAGTCAGGGTTTGACAGCGGCGCAGCGTACTTTGCAAATAGCCTTGCACGAGGGTGAGGGGCGTCCGCAATTCATGGGAAACGTCACCCACCAAGCGGCGCTGCTGTTCCCAAGATTGCGCTAGCCGTTCGAGCGTATGGTCAAAGGCATGGGCCAATTCTTTGACTTCTGTCGGGGCTCTGTCAAGTTCGAGGCGAGTCGCATTGAGCGATTCGGCAGTGACGCCCATAACTTCTTGACTTAAGCTTTTGACTGGCTGTAGCGATTGCCCCACGTACACTGCTATCAGCCCTGCTAGCACGACAATTGCGCTACCCGTAATCACCATTAATCTGTGGGTTATCGCGAGATAAGCTTGGTGCTCTTGGGTCACATCAGCAACAACGTAGAGCGTCCCGAGCGTTTCACCGGCAATGATCAGCGGGCCAACGCAGACCGCTAGCGATCGCTCACCAACATCGACTAAGCCAATGTGCGGCTCTGGTGACATCGTTTGCAAAAAGTCGGTGAGTCCGGCGGCCTGCCATGCCCCCATTGAGAGCGTCTCTGACATGGCAAAAACAGTGTTATTGGAAGCTTGTACCCAAATTGCGGTGTCGCCAAGAGCCCGATGGTCAATGACCTTTTGCACCGCCTCCTGGGTCTGCATCATGTCTGTATAGAGCTGCACATCTTCTCTAAACCGTCGTGATAATTCTGCTACAGCGTCTTGCTGACTGGTCAATAAAATTTGCTGCAGTTGCCAGTTGAGCCAAATGGCGACGCTACCAATCGTCAACACAGAAGCCAGCACCACCCCTGCCGTCAACCGAAAGCGGATGGAGTTAATATCCAACGACTGCAAAACTTTAGAAGATTGGCGGTGCAACCAGGACATGTGTCTGTTCAGAATTACTGGTTATCAAGTTAACAACCGTTCCTGAGAAAATGCTGATTTTTGAGTTCAGTTAGTTCATTCATTGTTCTCAGGGAATATTCAGCTCAGACCGATTTAATGACTTATGAAGAAACAAATTTTGTTGGCAGAGAATGTCATTGTAAATAGGCAAGTTGGTTCACCACCCACTACAGCTTCAGTCGTTATACGGTTTTAACTTATGGTTTTATCGTCTGAAAGTCCCCAAGTCTCAGCCTCTGACCTGTCTTTTGAGGCGGCTTTAGGGAGTCCGCTGACGAAGCAGAGCATTCAAGTGCTGCAGATTAATTTGGGACGCCGCTGTAATCTTGCCTGCAGTCATTGTCATGTCGAAGCCGGTCCCCACCGCACCGAAGAATTATCCTCAGTGGTGCTCGCACAACTACTGGAAATGCTCGATCGCTTTCCGCAAATTCGCACGGTGGATTTAACCGGTGGTGCTCCTGAGATGAACTATGGCTTTCGCCCCTTAGTGGAGCGAGCACACGCATTGGGGAAAGAAATTATCGTCCGCTCTAACCTCACCATCTTCTTTGAAGCCGGGTTTGAAGACTTACCCGAGTACTTTGCTCAACACCAGGTCCGGGTGGTGGCGTCGTTGCCCTGTTATCTGCAAGATAATGTTGACAGCATGCGTGGTCAGGGGGTATATGACAGCTCAATTTGCGCCATTCAACAGTTAAACGCGTTGGGATACGGGCAGGCTCCCAACTTGATTTTAGATTTGGTGTATAACCCCCCGGTGCCTAAAGATGCAAACTTTCGACTGACACCGAGCCAAGCGGCTTTAGAGGATGACTATAAAACCTATTTAGCTCAGCAATTTGGTATTGCCTTCAATAATTTGTTGACCATTACCAATTTGCCGATTGGGCGCACTCGCTTTCAGCTCGCGCATCGAGGGCTGTTGACCTCGTATACCGAGTTTTTAGCCGCTAATCACAATTCGGCCAATGTGTCAGGGCTGATGTGTCGTAGAGAGTTATCTATTGATTATGAGGGCAATGTTTACGACTGTGACTTTAACCAGATGACCGGGATTCCGGCCCAGACTCCCGATGGTCGTCCCGTTACTTTAGAGACTTTGCTGGTGGCCGGTTCCCTTGACGCGATCGCGACTGTGCAGACGCGTTCATATTGCTACGGCTGTACAGCGGGTAGTGGCTCTAGTTGCGGGGGCGCCTTAACTGACTAACCCGATTCAAAGCCGCCTGGGTTGACAACTAGTTGATACTGATTGCTCGTCGCCCGGCTCATTGTTCACCGCTTTCGTTGTTTTGACTGCCGCTTGACTGTTGTATTTCCATCCAGGACAAACCCATGAACTTTCTTCACTACCAACTTCCCGTAAGCTTAAGACGACGGTCTCACCGTTGGTTGCAATTGAGTGGATTAACCATGCTGGCGATGGTATTGATACCGATACTGCCAGCTCTAGCGCAGACAACTGCGACAGAGTCAGGACCAGGTTTTGTGGGGCAAATCCAGGGTTGGCTGGTCGATGCCCTAGCTTGGGTTGATAGTTTGGGCGTGATCGCGCCGATCGCGTTTATCGCGCTGTACGTGATTGTGACCGTGGCAGTTATTCCTGCTTCGGTCGTAACCCTGGGCGCAGGGGTGGTCTTTGGCGTGGTCAAAGGGTCACTCTATGTCTTTGTAGGAGCCATGTTGGGAGCCACGGCGGCATTCTAACTGGGGCGCTACATTGCCCGTGATTGGGTCAGTCGCAAGGTCGCGAGCAATGTAAAATTCAAGGCGATTGATGAGGCGATCGCCCGCGAAGGTCGCAAAATTATTTTCTTGATTCGTCTGTCTCCGGCGTTTCCATTTAACCTGCTCAACTATGCCTTAGGACTCACCAAAGTTTCTTTAAAAGACTACGTATTGGGCACAACCGGCATTATTCCTGGCACGATTATGTACGTCTACCTGGGGTCTTTAGCCGGTAACCTCGCCACCTTAGGGGCGGGTGAAACGCCCAGTAACCCGACGATTACCTGGACGATTCGGATTGTGGCTTTCATTGCGACTGTCGCTGTGACCGTCTACGTTACCCGCATTGCTCGCAAGGCCCTCAAAGACTCTGTGCCCAGTGTCAGCGAAGACAACGGTGAAGCCATGTCTGCCTGATCGGCTCAAACATCCGCTGCTGCTAGGCCGTCCTGAAGGTGTCTGTTGATTGCTTCAGGTTGCCGCTGTCTCGCTCAAACTCGCCTTCATTGCTTCGATCTCGTAACTATTGACCTCGCTTCCAACTATCATGAGTACAGTCTTTCGCAAAGGTTATTTCTGGCTGCTATTGCTGTTGGGTTTAATCCTTGCTCTGTGCTTACGATATCTTCCCCTATTCTTTGATCCAGAAGCTTTGATCGGCACATTCTCATCCTTGGGACCCTGGGCCGTACCGGCGTTTTTGGTTGCCCACATCTTAGCCACCATGGTGGGCATTCCAGCAACGCTATTGGTGCTCTTTGGGGGGGCGAAGTTTGGTCTCTGGTGGGGGGCGCTTTGGTCACTGATTGGAGCTACGGCTGGAGCCACGGCCGCTTTTTGGGTGGCTCGTTATCTGCTGCAAGACTGGTTTCGTCAGCGTTTTGCTAGGCACAAAATCTATCGCAACATTGACAAATTAATGGATACTCACTCCTTTAATTGCGTGTTGGCAGTACGATTTGCGCCGCTGTCGCCATTTAATTTGGTGAATTTTCTGTTTGGTCTAACGTCGGCCCCGGTGAGTGCATTTTTTTGGGGCACCTTAGTCGGCATTGCTCCTGGCACAGTAGCTTACACCTGGATTGGCCTCGCCGGTCTAGAGGCCCTTCAAGGCAAAGGGTTATGGCCTCTAACTTTAGCGCTGAGTTTCTTGGCTGTGTTATCTATTGTGCCAGTGTTGTTGCGACGGCAGCAGCCAAGTTCATAGAACGCGGGAGAAGATTTGGCAATGACGATCTGCTTCAGCCCCACTAAGGGAGTCGCGCTTAAATAACATCCCATTTACCCTGCGACCCATTCACCCGGCCACAGTCTTGTCCGGGTATTTTATTTTCAAGCTCATCCCTAACCTCTCAAAGCGAACTGTAGTGATGGCCGCTCGACTGAGCAAGAGCCTCCAACGGCGCTAAGGTTTGCTGACCTTGAAGCCCTGACAAGGTTTTCTAAAATTCAAAATGGCCTTGTTCCTCAGGAACAAGGCCATTCACATCTTGAAAGCTCAGTCTTCTAAACTAAGAATGCTGACTTTGTCGAGGCAAACTTAGATATACTTTTCGAGCGTATTGGCTAGCGTCGTTTTTGGTACAGCGCCAACCACCATATCAACCCGCTGACCATCTTTAAATATCATTAAAGTAGGAATACTACGAATTCCGTACTGGCTAGCCACGCTGGGGTTTTCATCAGTGTTAAGCTTAACAACTTTAACCTGACCGTCGTACTGCTCTGAAATTTCGTCCACTACGGGTGCAACCATTCGGCAAGGTCCACACCAGGGAGCCCAAAAATCAACGAGGACAGGAAGTTCACTTTCAAGCACATCTTGCTTGAAGGAAGAATCAGTTACTTGTACGGCTGCCATGCCTTAGATATCCTTACCTTAATTATCAAAATACTACCATAGTCAATGTTGCGTCTGTTCTATGGTTGGCTTTGCATTCAGACACATTCTGAGGCGATCGCTCCGCTGCTAGAGCCAGCAGACAAACCTCAGTCAGGAAGTCCGTCTACTGCTCTTACGGTGCGTTAATTTGCAGATTTGACAGGGGCTAGAGCAAAGGCTTAAGCACTTGCACCAGTTGCTCAGCGGTCCGGACGCCTTCAAGACGCTGAACGGGCTGCCCTTGTTTGAACAACACCAGCGTCGGTAGCGCATGAATCTGATACTGAGAGGCCAGTTGCGGATAGCGCTCGGTGTCGATTTTCACCACTTTTAGTTGCCCCTGCAGTTGAGCATTCACCTGCTGCAAAATGGGGGCCATCATCTGACACGGCCCACACCAGGTCGCGTAGAAATCAACGAGTACTGGGCGATCGCTCTGAGCGAGCAGATCGGCAAAGCTGGTGAACTGTTGTTTGGTGGCCACGTTGTGCATCGTTATTCAATACTTTTATGCTAATTGGGCTCATGCTGGATGGTTGGCAGAAAACCGAATCTCTTCACAGGAGGATAACCGGATGACGTAAGATAACCCCTTGGTTGGAATTGCACAGGAGACCAGTAAATGGCAGGGGAATTGACCGACAAAGTAGCCGTTGTCACCGGTGGGTCACGAGGCATTGGCCGGGCCACAGCATTTGCATTAGCTGCTGCTGGAGCGCAAGTTGTGGTGAATTATGCCCGCTCTAGCGCGGCGGCAGACGCCGTCGTCGCGGCCATTAGGGAAACTGGTGGTAGCGCGATCGCGGTGCAAGCTGACGTGTCGGACGCAGCGCAAGCAGAGATCCTGATTAAAGCCGCGACCGAAAAATGGGGCCGGGTTGATGTGCTGGTCAACAATGCTGGCATTACCCGCGATACCCTGCTGCTGCGCATGAAGCCAGAAGACTGGCAAGCAGTCATTGATCTGAATTTGTCAGGTGTGTTTTACTGCACCCGCCTGGTCAGCAAGTTAATGCTCAAGCAGCGCTCTGGGCGCATCATTAATATTGCCTCGGTTGCCGGACTGATGGGTAATCCAGGGCAGGCAAATTACAGCGCAGCCAAGGCGGGTGTGGTTGGGTTTACCAAAACCGTCGCTAAAGAAATGGCGGCCCGTGGCGTCACCGTGAATGCGGTCGCACCTGGCTTCATCAAGACCGATATGACTGATGACTTGTCTAATACTGAAGCGATTCTCAAGTACATTCCCTTGGGGCGCTATGGTGAAGCCGAAGAAGTGGCCGGGCTGATTCGCTTTTTGGCCGCAGACCCGGCGGCGGCTTACATTACCGGGCAGGTGTTGACGATTGACGGCGGCATGGTGATGTAGGACAGGCTGTGCTCGTCAATCGTTAGGGCCACGCCCCAGTGACTCCTGGAGTGGGACGGGTTGTAGAACCTCACCTAGCCTCTCCTTCCCAATGAGAGGAACTAGCCCCTTAGCCCAGTTCGGGTCAAGGGGGAAGTGTAGCCGATGACTAAACCTCTCTTTACTCAAGGAGAGGTGCCGCAGGCGGTGAGGTTACCGCGTGCTGAGCGAATGCAGCCTGTCTGTCTGACCTTACTTTGAAGAGATTTAGCCAGCAGCCGTTTGGTAGCGACAGCTTCAGAACACTAACATCAATCGGAACGTCCAAAAGCAACTATGCAAAGCCTTCTCAGCGGTTTACTAAGGCACAGAGTTGGTCACCAATCCCCGCCGGGGTGAATTTTTGCGGCTGGCCTTTTTGAGGGCCTTTGAGGAGCGTGCGGGTGCGATCGCGGCAATTGTACCGAGTTAGGGGCTGTCGCTGACCGTCTACCGTGGCCTCAACCCGATAGCGCCAGTGATACTTGGCACTGCGCTGCACCCGCTCCAAACAAATGTCGTGATCACCGTGGTGATAGCAACTGCGGGCATAAGCTGGTAAGGCAAAACTGATGCTGCCGAGGGCGATCGCCAAACAGACGATGAGCAGTCTGATGGTTGGCTCGAGAGCGCTACGATAGTGAGTAGACCAGCGACGCATTAAGAACACAGGGTTTTGACAACAATCCCAGGAAATTTTTCATGCACTTTTCTACACTAAAAGAAAAGCGCCCCTTCGGTTACTCGCTCGATGAAACTCATCCTTAAAATTTGGCGTCAGGCGAGTCCTGATGAAGCTGGCAAGTTCGACCAGTACACCGTCGAGCAAGCTCATCCAGATATGTCATTTCTTGAACTGTTGGATGTCTTGAATGAACAGTTGATGGCTCAGGGCAAACTGCCGGTCGAATTTGACCATGACTGCCGAGAAGGCATTTGTGGCTCCTGCGGCATGATGATCAATGGGCAGGCTCACGGCTCGCAGGCGCAGACAGCGACCTGCCAACTCTATCTGCGCCATTTTCAAGACGGTGACATGATCACGGTTGAACCGTGGCGGGCTCGCGCCTTTCCCGTCATTAAAGACTTGGTCGTCGATCGCTCAGCCCTGGATCGCATTATCAGTGCTGGGGGCTATGTTTCAGTAAAAACCGGCTCAGCGCCGGAAGCCAATAGTTTGCCGATTCCTCAGTCAAAGGCTGATTTAGCCTTTGACTATGCTGCCTGTATTGGGTGTGGAGCCTGTGCTGCGGCTTGTCCCAACGCGTCAGCCTCACTGTTTACGGCGGCTAAAATTGCCCATCTGTCGCTGCTGCCTCAAGGACAGGTCGAGCGCCAACAGCGGGTCCACGCGATGACCGAGCAGATGGCCGCAGAAGATTTTGGCGACTGCTCGAATCATGGGGAATGCGAGGCGGTCTGTCCGAAAGGCATCTCCATCGACGCGATCGCCCGGATGCGGCGTGAATATTTCAAAGCCTTATTTTGACTCAGCCATAGCAGTGAACCGTGGCATCACTCGGTGGGGTGATTGAAATTTATTTAAGTGTGCGGGGGAACTTTTGTCACGTTGCCGTCGTCGCTTAAAGCGATTGTCAAGTTTCTTAAAACGTTAATGTTCGTTAAAAATCCTTTCGTAATCTGTTGACTTTCTTGCGTATCGTCACAGCCTGGCGCTGTTTGCTGGTCTAAAACGATACGCTTAAATTTTGCTCAGCTTCTTCACAAAAGATCCCTGATTTTCCATTTTTAGTTGTGAAAAGTTCAATTAGAGCAGTCAGGGTTTGCCCATCGTCACAGTCTGCAGGATCACGCTATCTAGGGGCACCACACTGCTGATCTGCACATCGGGATACAACCTAAATCATGACCAGCGCTAAAACGCCAAGGGTTTTCTCTAAGAATGGAGCAAAATCTCTCAATTCTGAGTCAGAGGGTCTTTTTCGCACCTATGTAGAAGCGGCTTCTGACATCGTCTATACCCTTGATTTGACTGGCAAATTCACCTTTGTGAATTCTTACGGTCTCAGGCTCATTGGGGCTGACGACTATGACGAGGTAATGGGTCACTCTTATCTAGAAATTGTGGCTCCTGAGTATCGAGGGCAAACCTTTGAGGTGTTTGCTCAGCTTTTGAAAACAGGTGAATTACGCGATTATGAGTTTGCCGTCCTGACCAAGAACGGCGATCGCGTATTTATTGAAGTTAATGGACGATTGCTTTATCGCTCGGGCCTTTTAGTCGGGGCCTTGGGCATTGGGCGAGATATCACTGAACGCAAACGCTTTGAAGCGCAACTCAAGATGTTTTCTAAAGCGCTTGATTCGGCACACGATAGCGCTATCATCACCGATCTGTCAGGCAATATTCAATATGCCAACTTGGCCACAGAAAGGTTGTTTGGCTGGCCTGCTGCGCGCTTAACCGGGACTAATATTGCCCAATTTTTTCCCAACCCTGACCAACTTGCCTGGCTATTAGAACAGGCCGATGGCGAAGGTTGGAGTGGTCAAATTGTGTGTCAGCGCTATGACGATAGTCCTTTTAGTGCTTTCATTTCTATCAGTCCGGTCTATGGCGAAAATGATCGGGACATTACGTCAGTTTCCATCATTTTGCGAGACATTACCCAGCAAGAGCGCATTGAAGCGGAACTCGCTGCCAAAAATTTGGAACTCGCTCGCGCAAATCGGTTGAAGTCAGAGTTTCTGGCCAATATGTCGCACGAGTTGCGGACCCCGATGACCTCTATTCTGGGATTTTCGAAACTGTTGAGTCAGTTTGTCTATGGCGATCTGAATGAGCGTCAGCAGCTTTATGTCGACCAGATTTATCAAAGTGGTGAGCACTTACTGAGCTTAATTAATGAGGTTCTCGATCTGTCTAAAGTAGAGGCCGGTCAAATGGATCTGAATATTTCTCAGGTGCATCTGCGGAGCCTGTGCAATGAAGTGATCACGATGGTCGAAACTCAGGCCAGCATGAAAGAACTCACGATTCAATGTGAGGTACCCGAGGAATTGCCAACGCTGATTGCTGACGAAATTCGAGTGCGACAGATGCTGCTCAATCTGTTGTCCAATGCCATCAAGTTTACGCCCAAGGGCCGAGCGATTGGCATTCGCGTGCAGCAGGTGGCCGACCACGTGCAGTTAACCGTGTGGGATGAAGGTATCGGCATTGCCGAAAATGAGCTGTTATCCCTGTTTCAGCCCTTTCAGCAGCTAGAAAATCCGTTATCAAAACAGTATGAGGGCACGGGTTTAGGACTGGCCTTAACCCAAAAACTGACTCGACTGCATGGGGGGGATATCACCGTTAAGTCTCGTCCGGATGCAGGCAGTGAGTTTACGCTGCATTTGCCCATTAATTGTCAGACGGCAACGCCACGTGACGAGCAGCATGCCGTGCAGGATGCGACGCTCTCAGAGACCCTAGTGCCGACACCCCCAAAACCAGCGACTACGCGGCCGATTTTAGTGGTCGAAGATAACCCCATTAATGCTCTACTTTTGCAGCATATGCTGACCCACTGGGGCTATCGGGTACATCACTGTGCCAATGGTCAGGAGGCCCTAATGTGGCTAGAGGCGCATCAGCCCGCTTTGGTGCTGATGGATATTCAACTGCCTGGCCTGAGTGGTTTGGATGTCACGCACAAAATTCGTCAGCACACTCAATGGCAAGAAATTCCGATCGTGGCGACGACGGCGTTGGCGCAGCCGCAGGACCGCGATCGCTGCTTGGCAGCGGGTATGCAGGGCTATTTGAGTAAACCCATTAACCATGCTGAGTTGGTTTCGATTTTGGCGCAATATACTTGTGGACAAGAAGCCAGGCAAATGGTCTAGTTAAACGCTGCTCGGGCTTCTCAGCTCAACTCACCATGCCAGAGAAGCCCGAGTCCGCCATCATTCAGTGGCTAAATGCTCACTATCCGATGGTTCGCGATCGCGAACAACTTGCCCAAGTGCCGCAGTTGCTGATGCAGCGACGGTGCGAATTTTGTACCGCCACCGATTTGACGCCAGCCTTTGTGGCAGCGGTGTGCTACCACGGCTATCTACCGATGGGAGAGCAAGTTGCCGATCTGCCCCTGCTGCTCATCAAGTCGCATCATCAGCGCTGTGTGCTGGAGTTTGCTAATCTGCATCTTTCGCGGAAGCTCAAGCGCTATGCTCGGGGACTGACGTTGACGATGAATCAGAATTTTGATGAGTGTCTGGGGGCGATCGCAAACCATCACTCACCGACTTGGCTGATTGCCCCGCTCTGTAATGCGTTGATCCAACTACATCAGCACCCCCACAGTCAGGTGGCGCTGCATTCGATTGAAATCTACAACGATGACGCTCGCCTGGTGGCTGGCGCGGTG
>ERZ1740058.1552-NODE-1552-length-10568-cov-18.259298_pt1 | contig 10568 bp, 8 predicted proteins | sample MGYA00581745_ERZ1740058 | MGnify/ENA primary metagenome ERZ1740058 (study PRJEB43018, sample SAMN04849742) | marine metagenome | isolation source: floating plastic debris | place: Pacific Ocean | collected 2008-08-30 | study: EMG produced TPA metagenomics... | reverse complement strand
TGGTGGAAGTGGCCAAGCGCTTTGGCGGGAGTGAAGCCGATATTGAAGTCGCCTTTGAAAAAATTCAGGAACTGTTGCCGGATGTGGCGGCGGTTGCGCCCAGCCCTGGCGCTTTGGCCACTCTGCTGCAGCAAGGCGAAATAGATATCGCCCCCATTTATCTTAATGACATCCTGGCCATGCGGGATGCTGGCTTGAATATGGGCTGGGCCGTCCCCGAGGGCGGTTCAATCGGCATCCGAGCCACTATGAGCATTGTCAAAAATCCCCAAGCCTCCGTAGAGGCAGCGGCGGCTTACATCGACACGGTCATCAGTGAGGAGGCTCAAAATACGCTGGCCGCTCCCCCCTACTTCTTTGGTCCTACCAACAGCGCTGTCCAGTTGTCGGGGCCGTTTGAAGAGCTGTTCTCCAGTAGTCCCGAAGACTTTATTGCCGAGTTGACATATTTGGATTGGGACACGATCAATCTCAACCGTGCCGAGTGGATTGAACGGTTCAATCGTGAGGTCACTGTCTAGTGATGTCTGCCAAAGCGCTCCTCAAAGCTGGAAAAGGCTGGGGTTTAGTGCTCCCACTCACGCTTTTTCTCGTGGCTTTTTATCTCGCACCGATTGTGCTGATGGTGATCACGAGCCTTTCCGCCGGTGGGGAGGAAGCAGGGTTGAATCCCAGTCAATATGTCAAATTTTTTGGCGATGGGTTCAACCTGAAAGTGTTGTGGGAAACGGTATGGCTGGGGCTAAAGACTACTCTGGTTTGTCTCCTGCTGGGCTATCCCCTAGCGCTGTTGCATAGCCGAACGCGCCCTGGAAACTGGCGCAGCATCTTGACCTTTTTAATTGTGCTGCCGCTGCTGACCAGTGCCGTCGTGCGCACCTTTGCCTGGATTGTGATTTTGGGGCGGCAAGGGGTGATTAATTCCACGCTGCTCAGCCTGTCCATCATTGAGGAGCCGCTGCGGCTGTTATCGACCCATCAGGGGGTGGTGGCAGCCCTGTCTCAGATTCAGATGCCGCTGATGATTTTGCCACTGATTGCTGCGATGGCGCGGCTCGATCCAAATCTAGAGTCGGCCTCCGCCAGCCTAGGTGGAACCTCATGGCGCACCTTCTGGCGCATCACCTTGCCGTTGACGCTGCCGGGGATTATTTCGGGTTCCCTATTGGTCTTTTCGGCATCGGTCAGTTCCTTCATTACCCCCTCGGTGATTGGGGGTGGACGCATTATGTTTATGCCCATGTATATCTACCAGCAGGCGATTTCTTTGTTTGATTTTCCGTTTGCGGCCACCATTTCGACGGTGTTGTTGGTGACGGTGTTACTGGTGGTGGTCTTGCTCAGTTCCCTGGGACGCTTGACCCGTTCCTATACGCATACGTAATGGCTAATCCTACTCTTTCCCCCACAGCGCGATCGCCCCAAAAGTCCACTACGGACTGGAGTCGTATCACCTTCAATGCGGCGCTACGCTTGGGCGCCTACACTGCGCTGGTGTTGCTCACCGCACCGACCATCATCATCTTGATTGCGTCCTTCTCTGCGGGAGAGACCTTGCAGTTCCCGCCCGCTGGTCTATCGATCAAATGGTACATTGCCCTGCGCGAATTGCCGGAGCTGTGGGCGGCGGCCTGGAATAGCCTCTGGGTGGCCACGGTGACGACGCTGACCTGTATTGCCTTGGGGTTTGCCGCGGCGCTCGTTCTCAGCGAGCGCCGCACACCGTTGACGCAGTCCCTCGAAGCCTTGTTCATGTCTCCTTTGGCCATGCCTGCCCTCTCCGTGGGTTTGGCGCTGCTGGTCTTTTTTAACTTCATCGGTTGGCGAGTGTCGGTGACGACGCTGATTATTTCCCACATCGTCGTTGGGGTGCCCTACCTGGTGCGGACGATTTTGGTGAGCCTCAGCCAGACGAGTTCGTCGTTTCGGGATGCCTCAGCAAGTTTGGGCGCTGGTTCCTGGTACACCTTCCGCCACGTGACGTTTCCCTTGGCCCGACAAGGCGTGATTGCCGGTAGCTTTATTACGTTTTTGACGTCCTTCGACAACATCACGGTTTCCTTATTCGTGTCGGATGCGCGGACTCAGGTGCTGCCGGTGAGAATGTGGACGTTAGTGCAAAATAATTTGGATGTGCGAGCGGCGTCGATCGCGGGCGTCCTCGTATTCGTCACCGCCATCTTAATGTTGTTGATGGAGCGGTTTGTGAATCTGTCTCGCTTTGTGGTGAGCGATCGCTAATTAAACCGCATCCATATTCAGATCTGGAATTTTGTGCCGGACCTCACCTCACCGCCTGCGGCACCTCTCCTTCCTCAAGGAGAGGTTAAGGAAAATCCTGATTTTGCTCCTCACGAAAGTCCCTCAGGACGCCAGTTCCTCTCCTAAGCCCTAGCACCTTGGGAGAGGCTTCGCCTACGGGCAGGCTGCGCCAAAGACAAGGAGAGGCTAGATGAGGTTGATACAAGCTTAGTTTTAGCAGCGGAAAAATTCTGGTCGTCAAGGCTGAGATATTTGCGGCGCGGGGCAACTATTCGGTCACTTGTAACGCTCACGTTCACCCGCCGCCAGATCCTCAAGGCTTAACTGGCTAACTTTTATACGGTTGGCGTTCAACGGGATTGTTAGGCTTCTTTGGATTGTAACTGTGCCAGTAAAAGTAAAATGTGGATTAGCCTATCTGCAACACCCTTCGAAAATTGATTCTGTAGTAATATTCCATGACAAACATCATTACGGATATTCCAGCCTCGTTGGTCTGTCAATATTACTCGGAAATAAAGAGCTACATCTTCGCCTAGAGACTTCATTACTTGTTCACTTCGCAGAATTTCATCGAGTGTTCGAAGATGAAAACCTCCTCCTCGCCCAGGCTTTAGAACTGCACCACCAGTCATCTCCACCAAGTTTCTTACCGTTGCTTCAATTTGCGGAATGAGCAAATGAATAGCTATTATAAAGTTTTGCTCAAGATATTTCTGAATTCCTTTCAAAAAAATCTCTTTTTGATGAAAAATAAAAACTGGAGATTGAAATAAATAGTTAACTAGTTTGTCAGGATCAAGATTAAATTTCTTCATAACTTGCTGTAGAACAGCATCCAGAAAAATTATAGATAAAGACATGTTTTGAGACATCTGTGTCACAACATTTCCGTCTAAATCCTCTTCTAAAGGGCCTACAGTCGCAACTACTCTTCCTCGATTATCTGTTATTTGGTTGGTAAATAGGAAACTGATTGGAGATTTTTTGGAAAGCTCATGGAGTTGGTTTTCAATCTCTCCGCGGCGGGGGATATAGTGGATGGCAATACGAGCAAGAGCCTGATCAAGTTGACCATCTAGCATTTGTTCAACATAGGCTTCAAATTCAGAATGGGAAATTTCCGCTTCATGAGATATCGTCTTCATGCTATCCCGAACTTTTGGGCCAAGTTCCCGAATGATTTTCGTAATCCGTTCCGCATCATCCAAATGGTTAAACTGTGTATAAATCTGATGCATGTGCTCTAGCCAAGAGGATGCAGTTAACGGATCTGCGTTGCTAGCAGCACGTTCAAAGGAAAGTCCTAATGTTTTAATGACACGAGAGCATTCCTCTTTTAACCCTTTTGAACGATAGTAACGAGCTAATCGTTCAGCAGCTTTTTCACATAGCCAAGGTTCACCATCTTTAAGCCTATGTAATCTAGCTTCAAGAGCTTCAATTATTTCTCGTTCTTCCTTCTCAGACAAAGAGATTTTCTTGCTACCAATAAGTAAGTCAAAGCTGAAACCCCAAAGACCTGGTTTAGAATCTTCAGCGACAAAATTCTCATATTCCAATATATTTTCCTGGGTTCTCTTGATTAATTCCTTGTTGTTAATGGATATAGCAACAGATAAAGCACGCTTAAGCTTCTGAACAATATCAACGTCATACTTATGAATTTTATCCTGAGCTATCCTTAGCAGGGCTTCACAATATATCACTGCCATCGAATAATGTGGTTTTTTGTCAGTCGTCTTTACAGACAAATCCCACACTAATCCTGCATATCTTGCTTGCATTATGGGATTATTCGTAGATTGGCACCTATGGTTCCAGTAGTTAATAACCTCGTCATTAACTAATTGGATAGAGGGATTTTCGACGGTCCTTCCATCATCCGATTGCCAAATCATCATTGGCCCAAAATATGTACCCCATCCTGTTTTCTTGTCTGTATAGTTCTCGTAGAAGGAGAATGCTAATATTTCCCATATCCACTCTTTGCAAGGGTCTTCTTCAGTATGAGCATCTCTCAACTTCCTTAAGTCTGACTCGATATCGTGTTCAGAAAAATCAACTAGTGTTTCCAGGGAGTTGAGCTTTTCAACCAAAATCTCTTGTGACGGATTCATGATTCTATGAAAAGTTTGAAAAAATGTAATTTGTGTACTGTTCTATGGATGGCTTAGCGGTCTAACTATTAATTAGAGGGAAAGTTTCCACCTAACACGATGGACTCTCAACGTCATCAGAATGCCTATGTTTCAGACTTTCGATGGCCTTTAAACCCATTTTATCCTGGGCGATTATGTGGAATAGTACACCCTCTGCACTGTGGCTATGCTGCTGGAGTAGTGGCCCTAAAGCAGCAACCACTCCTCAGATACAGCAAGATTTCATCAAAATTGGGTGAACGACAACTCGGGCGGTTCAAACCATAACTTTTGAGCATCAACGACCAGAATTTTTCTGCCCAGGCCAGTGATGACGAAACCCTAAGGTTTCCTGCAGAGCATAGGCAAATTGCAGCAGGGCCGCTTCGCTGTGGGGTGGCCCAATGAGCTGCATCCCGACGGGCAGGCCGGTCTCCGTCCAGCCACAGGGAATCGAGAGAGCGGGGAGGCCCGTCAGCGAAATGGTGTAAGTGATGGTGAGGTAGTCGATGATGTTGCGCAGGGGCGTGTCGTTGACCTTCAGCACCTCCGGCTGATCGTGGGGAAAGGGGGGCACGCAGGCGCTGACGGTCGCCAAAATGTCATGGGTTTCAAAGAAGCTCAGAAAGTTTCGGTAAAGCTGGTCGCGCTGGGCAGAGGCGGTGAGGAAATCGGCAGCAGAGAGGTCTTGACCACGGGCGACATTCCACCGAACGGTGTCGGTGAGCTGGTCGAAATGCTGTTCATAATGCTGCTTTTGCTTGTACCAGAGGAGCGCCGCTCGCAAGGTCTCGAAAGCAGGTTGCGCCATTGAACAATCGGGATGGGTGGGGGTGACTCGTTGGCACAGGGGCGTCAAACGGGCGATCGCCTGTTCAAAGACCGCGCGTACCTCCGCGTCGACCGGCGTAATGCCCAGATCAGCGCTGAAGCCCACCCGAACGCTACCCGCGAGTTGGACTGCTGCATCGAAGCTGGGGGGTGACCACGACGCGGCGATCGCGATCGGATCAGCCGTGTCCCAACCAGCCATCACCGAGAGCATCAGCGCCGCATCTTCGACGGTGCGCACCAGAATGCCATCGGTGTCGAGGTAGTCCCACAGTAAGGGTTTGCGCGATCGCGGAATGCGCCCCGCACTCGGTCGCAGGCCAACTACGCCACAAAAGCTAGCAGGCGTTCTAACGGAACCGCCCATATCTGTCCCCTGGGCGAGAGCACACATGCCCGTAGCGACAGAAACCGCCGCACCACCGCTCGACCCGCCAGAACTGCGGGCTGGGTCATAGGGGTTGGCCGTGGGGCCGAACAGCGGATTGGTGCAGTGAGCGCCGAGGCCAAATTCGGGCGTGTTGGTTTTGCCGAGGAGAATACCGCCCGCCTGCTTCAACCGGGCAATGCACAGCTCGTTTTCGTTAGGAACCCAGTCCTGGTAAATCAGCGACCCCATCGTGGTACGGACACCCGCCGTTGGCGTCAGGTCCTTGGCTGAAAAGGGCATCCCCGCTAACGGCCCCAGGGATTCCCCCCGACTGCGGGCCTCGTCAACCTGCTGCGCCGCCGCCAAAGCCTGATCAGCACAGACGGTGATCAGCGCCTGTAGCTTGTCGTTAGACTGTTCAACCGCTTGCAAACAGCTGTCAATGACCTCCGTGGCCCGAATTTCTTTCTGGGCGAGCCCTTGCTGTAGCTGAGTGGCAGACCATTGATGGAGTGGCGTCATGGGGCCTCAGTCGTAAACAACTGCCCCCAGTCTCTCACTTGAGTCGGGTCGGCTCCAGCGAGGATCAACGATTTCCAGACCACGACTGAGATGGTGTCATAGATGGGAATGCCGGTCTGCGCTTCCAGAGCGGCGATCAGGGGTGCGGCCCTCAGGTTAGTGCAGAAGGTGGTAATGGCCTGGGGCTGGGCCTCGGCAACGGTCATGACCTGTTGCGTGATGCTGTCTGCAGTGACCTCGGAAAAGGCAAAGTTGACCGATAAGTTTAAATGGCGTTCGGCAATGCAGTCGAATCCTGCTTGCTGGTAGTTATGGACAATTTTGGCCTGGACATCGTTGGTGTAGGGCGTAACGAGTCCAAAGCGAGTGATGTGCTGCTGTTGAAACAGCTCATTGAGCGCCAGCACAGAGGTTGTCGCGGGAATACCAGTGACCGACTGAATGCGATCGCACAAGTGCACATCGCGCTCAAAGCCCAACCAACCAGCAGAGGTGCCGTTCCAGGCAATCACGTCGACGTTGGCATCCGCTAACAGTTCTGCCGCTGTGAGCAAAGGGCGATCGTTAAACTGCCCCAGCGCCGTCTCAGACAAGGATATTTCGGTAACGCGAAAGCGACTGAAATGGGCTGAGACGCGGACTAAATCTTGCAAAATTGCGGTCGTCACCGGCTCCAATACCGTGTTCGAAGACGGTGTTAGCATCCCTAACAAAATTCGCTTTTCTGTCGCCATCTTGTTAGAAAACTCCATTGATATAAGCCTACCGACAACTGGTAATAGAGCAAAACATGGCACGTTGCCTTCAACTTAAAGTAACCGCAATAAACACAACAATTTCAAGTCATCTAACACAGTCTGGTCTCGTTGCTTAGCACGCTGGGCAACGACAGTTAGGACTGTAGAACGACTCATAAGCTTGGGGTTCAAACCAGCCGTCGTAGACCTGCTTCACATAAGGGAAAACTTCTTTAGCAAGTTCACGACGCCGCAACTCATCTGGCGTTAGCGGAGCCCGCATTGACTCGGCTAGCTCCGCTAATAGGGCATCTTTATCGACGCGGGTGAACTGCCGATCTTTGAAAATCACCTCGCCATTGCACATCACGGTGTGAATGCCATGGGTACGACTGCGATGGAGGACGGCTTCCAGCACGGGAATCGTGTCATCCAGATAGGGATAAGCCAGATGGTGCCAGTCCATCAGCACCATGTCAGCGGCTTTGCCGGGCTCTAGGGTGCCGACTTCTTTAGCAAAACGGGTGGTGTAGGCACCGTTTTCTGTCGCCATCTGGAATACTTGAGCCGCCGCTGGAACGAGATTGTCTATCCCTGGCTCTCGATGCAGTTTCAGAACGAGGCGCATCTCTTGCAGCATGTCGCGATCGTCATTAATGCCCGCTTCATCCAGCCCCATCCCCACCCGTACACCCTTCTTGGCGTAATAGTTCAAGGGCGCAATACCGCTTTGCAGCCGCAGGTTAGAGCTGGCATTGTGGCAAATCATGGTGCCGGTTTCGGCAATCAGGTCAATGTCTTCTTCAGTGAGCCAAACGCCGTGTCCCAAGGTCAGGTGCTCGCCGAGAACACCCAACTTATTCAGATGCTTGACGGCGGTCGTCCCGGTACGGCGCTTGGCATACTCCATCTGGTAGGGCGTTTCGAGCAGGTGCATGTGCATACCGACGCCATACTTCTGGGCGTACTCGTTTTGCTGGGTCAAGGCCTCATCGTCGCACCAGTGCAGGTTCGCCGGAGCAAGTTGAATGCGGATGCGATCGCTCGCCTGCCCCTCCCACTCTTTCCAGAGCGCCTCAAAAAACCACAGATAGTCCTGAAGCGGCACTTCGTGAGGCTTGAGCAGCGCTTCCATGTCAGCGGCAATGCTGGGCGGCAGTTTGCTGACAAACTCATCGTTAGACTCGTAGACGAAATGGTTTTGAGTGCGGACGCCAAAGCAGTACGAGACTCGCATGCCAATGTCTGCATACGCTTTGAGCAACTTACCGGTGATGTCCGGCCAATTACCAGCGGGGCCGGGCAGCCAGCCGTGAATGTGCTGCACCGTCGTAATGCCCGACTCGATCATCTCAAACGCGGAGTAGAGCGTATCGAGGTAAAAGTTGACCGGGCGAGCTGAGAGCCGAGAGGCAAACCACAGCTCTAGGGGATAGTCGAGGGAACCGAGTTGCAGCGGGGTCAACCCGACGTGATGGTGGCTATTCACAAACCCTGGCATCACCACATCGTGCTCACTCCCCAATACTTCATCGGGTTGATATTTAGCGGCTAATTCTTCATAGGGGCCAATCTCAACAATGCGGCCATCCTGCTGAAAAACTGCCCCATTTTCGATAATCTCCGCCTCGGTGCGACTGAGAGCCTTGGTAATGACGTATTTGCCACGAACAAGCGTTGAAGCCATAACTCAATTTCAGATAAACCGGCAGGACAAATAAGACCGAAATAGCATCGATCTTATCAATCAGACTACACTGATCGAACGTTTGATTGAAGCCTGAATTAAGCAGATAAAGGAAACTTTCCTCATCTACTAAATCAGACATTCAACCTGGTTTTATAAATACTTCTCTGGCGTTGACCAGACCAAATTTAGGCAAAATACAAAAAACTATGGCCAGAAAAGTCTTCAGGAAATGCTGCGCTAATATCCATGGGATACCTTCCTTCAGAGGCTTCAACCACGCCAAGCTAAGCCCGAACTTATTGGCAAGATGATACGAAGGAGTTTCTCAAGGAGTTGTATACTCAATGACAATTGACGATCTAAAACATTTCTTGAAAGACTTTTTTATAAGAGATTTGATTGTATGAATCTTAAGGTAAGCCACCTTTTCAGAAGGCACTTGCTTGCTGATTTCTGTTTGATGCAGGAAGACTCCTCAAATATCTAACATCGATCAAAAACATTGATTTTTGTTGGCACTTGGAATGATTATAATTCTCATAAAATTCCTCACTGCAAATGCTGCGATCGCACAAGTCATTAATCATCAGATGCCAATATCTAAAATCGGTCGTGAACTTACCAAACTTGGGATTCGTCATTGGCATCTAATGAATCAGGTGATGCATCATGCAATGTCCCTACTGTGACCACCCGAAAGTCCACAAGCACACTCAAACCAGCAAAGGCAATCAACGCTTCAAATGTCCTCAGTGTGGCAAGACCTTCACAGAGACCCTCAATACGATTTATTATCGCCGTCAAGTCACCGCTGAGGAGGTCGAAACCATCCTCCAGAGCCATGCTGAAGGCAGGCGTCTACGTGGCGTTTCGCGAGTGAGTCACCGAGCTTATGGAACGGTGGTCAGTCTGCTTCGAGCCACCAGTGAGAAATCGCAGTTGGTTCACAATCAGGCCGTCCCATCAGTGGATACTGATGAGATTGTGGCCGACGAGATGTGGTCATTTGTGCCAAAAAAACAAAACGCTGCTTACCCAAGGAGTTAGAGAAAGGCGATTGTTGGATCGACTTAAGTTTGGCCCGAGAAAGTGGCTTGATTTTGAGTGCCTGAGTGGGTAAACACACCGATGCCTTCTGAGACGAACTCGTCGTGAGTACTGAGGGGAAGACCGAGGCTAAGCTCTGGTACACCGATGCTTGGAGCGGTTATAAACGGGTGCTGCCGCCGGAGGTCACCCCTGTGATTGGGAAAGAAAACACACAACGATTAGAACGGACGAATGGCATTATCCGGCAACAGCTTGGACGATGGCATCGCCGTCAGAATAAATTTGGCAAGCTTTGGGAGCAGACCAAAGTCACCACTCGGTTAGTGGTGAATTACTTCAACTGGATATGGCCACATTCTCGATCTCACGATACCGCTGCTCAAAGAGCCGGATTAACCACACACCCTTGGTCTTGGAATGATATTGCGACCTATCCCATGTTTCTCTGAATCACGACCCGTTCACACTTCATACTGCTTCATATTGCTCTCTAAAATAGAGGTGAATGATGCCTTTTCCCCGACTCTACCTACAATGACAGCTGTACCGTTTAGCAGTTATTTATCGTGGCGACTCCGACCTCTTATCTCCAAACCCTATCGTCTACAGAGGCCAGTGCTTTTATCACCTCTTTGCAGAAAGTCCAGGCGCACCTGCAGCAAGAACTCGCCTGGATGAACCAACAGGTGCAGCAGAAAACAGCGCAGCTACAGGGGATTGAAACGCTGTTAACGGAAGCGTCGAGGCTAGGCACCCTGGAAACGGACGGTGCCATGGTCGCCGCCCCTGCTGCCTCGAATGTCCAAACGACGCCGGAGTTGACAACTGCGCCTGCCGCCGAAACTGTTGTGCCGATTCAGGCTGAGTCTTCAGGGACAAATGATGTGGAAGCAGATGCGGCGGCTTCTCTGGCTCAGGTCGCCGCTCCACCGAAAACTGCCCAAGGCAAGAAAACCGCTGCTAAG
>ERZ1740058.1551-NODE-1551-length-10570-cov-10.212553_pt1 | contig 10570 bp, 10 predicted proteins | sample MGYA00581745_ERZ1740058 | MGnify/ENA primary metagenome ERZ1740058 (study PRJEB43018, sample SAMN04849742) | marine metagenome | isolation source: floating plastic debris | place: Pacific Ocean | collected 2008-08-30 | study: EMG produced TPA metagenomics... | reverse complement strand
AAGATGATGAAATCACCGTGTCTCCTCGCTAGACACTTCGCTATGTTCACGCTTGTTGGAGAGCACTCATGAGTAAAAACTTTCTGACTTATTTGTCAACGGCTCCTGTCCTCGCGACTGTTTGGATGGTCATCACAGCAGGCATTTTGATTGAGTTCAATCGATTTTTTCCTGACCTGCTAATGCACCCTTAAGGGGTAACTTTGTAGGTTGAAAATCTTTGCTGTGGTCTGTTCATCGCTGTGAGTAGGAGAGCTCAAAAATATGTCTGACGCCATTACTGCCGCGGGGGATCCCCAGATTGGTAATCTGGAAACCCCGCTCAATTCTTCCGGCTTTACCAAAGCCTTTATTGGAAATCTGCCAGCCTATCGCAAAGGGCTGTCTCCCCAACGTCGGGGACTCGAAGTTGGTATGGCCCACGGGTATCTACTCTATGGTCCCTTTGCGTTGCTCGGCCCCCTGCGCGATTCTGATATTCCAGGATTGGCGGGGCTGCTCGGGGCAGCTTCCCTCGTGGTTATTTTGACCGCCTGCCTATCGATTTATTCTGGCGCGGGGGTTAACTCAGCCGTGTCTGGCACGACAACACCGTTTAGCCCGCCTGAGGCCTTTTCAACCGATGAAGGTTGGAGCGAGTTTGCCGGTGGCTTTTTGATCGGTGGCATCGGGGGAGCAACCTTTGCATATCTTTTGGCTGCTAACATGCCGACCCTCTTAGCGGTTGTCTCTGGCGGTCATAGCTAGGTTCCATTCCAAAACCTCTGAGTTAAGGGCGTCTTCGGGCGTCCTTTTTTTTGCCTGTCGAAAGCAGACAATCGCTAACCCATCAATAGCGCTTCATTTCTTGAGCACTGCTGGTGGTGGCAGTGTTGTCGGCATAGCGAGCATATTGCTCAATGTGATAGTTGGGAGACTGTGCGGTTGCCTGCACCGCTGCCCGATCGCCCATCGCTGCGTACCATTGTTGCAGTCGCTTGCAATCAGCTGGAATACTCAAGCCCCGGTAATGCTCTAAAACTGGCCAGCGTTCAAACCAAGGATAGTAAGTCATGTCGAGCAAGCTGAGGCGATCGCCCAGCCAATAAGGGCCATCACTGGAGAGTTCCTGGAGGCCGCGCTGCTCGATAAAGTGCAAATGCTCAGTCATCTCAGTGCGCCAGTCGGCTTGATCTTTCGGCGTTTGGGCCAGCAACAGTTTGTAAAACGCCCCCGTGAAACGGGTATTGGCAAAATCAATCCAGATGCGGACGAGGGCTCGCAACCTCGGTGCTGATGGCATCAGGGCCGGATGGGGAAACCGTTCTTCCAGATATTCGTTGACGACTGCCGATTCCCAAATGCGATCGCCCCCGCAGAGCAACACCGGCACTTTGCCATGGGGTGAAATTTCCAGGAAATCAGCGGGCTTTTGCTTCAGGTCAATTTCGTGGGTCTGATAGTCGAGCCCCTTTTCCTGCAGCACAATGCGGGTGCGCTGGGCAAACGGACAAACTGCAGAACTGTAGAGATGTAGATCAGGCATTTAGCCCCCAGTCTTTTGGCAGTATTGTTAACGAAATTGGCCCCCTTGGCAAAAAAGCCGAGGGCCTCAGGATTGATGTATGGGTGGAGTGATTATTGCGGGCGATCGCAGCGGCTCGGGCAAAACAACGGTAACGATGGCGCTGCTCTCGACTCTGCGATCGCGTGGCAAATCGGTGCAGGCGTTTAAGGTCGGGCCAGACTATATTGACCCGATGTTTCACCGGGCGATTACCGGACGTCCGGCCTACAATTTAGACCCCGTACTAACTTCCGAAACCTACGTGCAGCGGTGCTTTCAACAACAGAGTGCCGCCACCGACTACGCCGTGGTCGAAGGGGTGATGGGGCTGTTTGACGGCGCAGGTGGCACCGACTGGGCCAGCACCGCCCATGTGGCGCGTCTGTTGAACTGTCCCGTTATTTTGGTGGTGGATTGTGCGCGACTGTCGCGATCGCTGGCGGCCATTGTGCATGGGTACCAAACCCTAGACCCCCGTGTTCAGATGGCTGGAGTCGTGTTGAACCGGGTGGGGAGTGATCGTCATCTGGCAATGCTCAAAGCGGCGATCGCCCCTCTGCGGTTGCCCGTGCTGGGGGTACTGCGACGAGACGATGCGGTCACCCTCCCCGATCGCCATTTGGGCCTGGTGCCGACCGATGAACTGTCCGATTTGCCTCAACGATTTCGCCATCTCGCGACGCTGGGGCAACGGTGCTTTGACTGGAAGACGCTGGATCAGGTCTTGCAACAGGCGACGGATTCTTCCACAACGGTAACTTTGGGAGACTCACAGCCTCGTCCCACTCACAGCTCACCGGCGGGCAAGATTCGCATCGGCATCGCGCGCGATCGCGCCTTCAACTTTTACTACGAAGATAATCTTGAAATTCTGACTCGTCTTGGGGCAGAGCTAGTGCCCTTTAGTCCTCTCACGGATGAAGCCTTGCCGCCCGACCTGAGGGGGCTGTGGCTAGGCGGTGGCTTTCCGGAAATGTTTGCGGCGGAGCTGTCACAAAATCAGTCCCTGCGAGCCGCGATCGCCCAGCCGGTCGCAGCGGGTCTGCCTATCTATGCCGAATGTGGCGGACTGATGTATCTCTGTGAATCGCTGGTTGATTTTGAGGGGCAAGCCTGGCCGATGCTGGGGGCGATACCGATGACGACCACTATGACCGGCAAATTGACGCTGGGCTATCGCCAAGTGACGGTGCAGCAGACCAGCCCGCTCGTGGTGCCTGGTCAACAGTTTTGGGGCCACGAATTTCACCGCTCGGCGATCGCGCCTCAGCCTGCTGAACCTCTATGCGCTGTGAGTGCCTATCCCTTACTGGATGAGGCACCCGTCCCAGCCGGGACAGAAGGCTGGGGCAGCGGCTCCATCCATGCGTCTTACGTGCATCTACATTGGGGAGCCCAACCAGCATTGCCTCAGCGCTTTATCGAGCGGTGCGATCGCTACCATCCGTGACCTGCGCGCAACTAAAATCATTAGTCATACCAGTTCTGCAAAATAGCGCTACAAATCGGGGATCCCCCGCTGTCGCTGCCCCCTTGTCGAAGGGGGCTACACAATTTTTTGATGTGTAGTCTAAATTCAGCGAATTGGTATCACAGGTCGGATCAGGCAAGATGACGAAAAGAAGAACCTGCTGATGCTATTGCCCGGCGATTGATCTCAGAGAAACAGACGCTCAGATTTTCTATGCTGGAGTTTAGGCCCATTAATCTCACCCAACATCGAGATCTCTGTGTTGAATTTAGAGCCGATTCCTTTGTTTGTAGTTTTGGTTCAGCCGATCTGTTCTACAGCATGGATGGCAACGGCATCGCCACATACTTGCACTGGCTAGAGCAAAAAATGAGAACACTCCCGCACAGTTGTGTTCATGTTTGGCAGGCAAATCAAATTATTGGACAAATTGAAATGGGGCGCTGGAAGCAAGATTTTCGCGTGGGCCATGTCCATTTATTTTATTTAATTCCAGAATTCCGTGGCCAAGGGTTGGGGCAACAATTAGAGCAACATGCCACGAATTTTCTCAGAGAACTAGGGTGCCGATCAGCCCGGTTAAGTGTGAGCCCATCAAATTGGCTGGCGATGAGATTTTATTTAAAGCATGGCTGGGTAGATTTAGGACAACGGGAAGATGCGCCTGAGGTGCATTATCTTGAGAAGATCTATGCTTAATCCCTCACTGTTGAAGTGGTTGGCTGGTAGGGAAATGGAGAGATATTGGCGACGGGCGATCGCCCCAAACACTCACCTTGAATAGTCGCTGATCTAGCCTTTCACCACACCCTAACCGACAGCCTTCTGAATGCTTGCGCAGTTACCTGACTGACAAACTTTACCAGTTCATCAGAGCGGTATGAGACGTGGTTCAGTAGTCTGCTGAAGCTTTGCTACGCAGCAGCAGCCGTCTTTTCCGCTGCTCCCTATCGCACCCAACGCGCCGCAGGGCTCATCGAGATTCAGCCCTGCGGCGAGAATGGACAAGATCCACGCGATCGATACCCGCCGAAAATCTGACCAGGTTTTTGAGCCGTCGCCTCAGTCAGCCCACCATCATCCGCGCCGGTCTGGGTCAATGACTGCTTCGTTGGCGTCAACGTCCCGTAAACACAAAACCCGGCCACTAAAAAAGCCGAGGTATAACCTCGGCTTTTTTGATCTAGGTTTGAGTCATCTCGACTCAACAGCCGTCTGGCCCACAGAACTTGTGCGCGTAAAGTACCTCCGCGTCACAGATATAGGCGATGCCCGAATAATCGTCAAAAAACTCTAGCGCAATCCGATCCGAAATCTTCAGGGCAATATCTCGATTTTCGGTGAGCACCTCAAACTTGATATTCGCCTGGGTGTCGGAAACGCTGGGTTGTCCTGACGAGCGCACGTTGCGACTACCTTTACCGCCAGTTTCCAACACTGTGTAACCGGTTGCCCCGGCCTCGTCGATGATGTTGGCGACCTTATTCAGCAGCAACTTTTCCGTAATGATAACGAGCTTGCTGGCTGGCTTAGCCATGTGGTTTACCTCCTAACATGTGTATTTATTGAACGATATAGAAATTTAGGGAAACGACAACCCCGAGCGATAGTGCATTGGTCTAGCTGCCGCGTTGGCTGCCGGATGAGGGAAGCACCGGCAGACCACGACTCGTTTGGCATCAGCCACCTCACATTAATGTTTGGGCGAGCCCGATAAAGAGCGGTATACCTACGGCAAGCGCAATCGGTGTGCCCACGGCTGTCGAAGCGCCAATGTAGGCGGAGGGATTAGCCTTGGGAATGCCGGCGCGTAACGTGGGCGGCCCGGAGATGTCTGAACTGGAGGCGGCGATGACAGACAAGAGTACGACGCCGCCAGGGCTAAACCCAGTCGTGATGTGGGCAATATAGCCGAGACCGAAGCCAACAAACCCATGGAGTAACGGCGCCACTACGGCATATAGGGCGTACCACTGACCCACTTTTCGCAATTCGCCAAGCCTTGACCAAGCTTCCATACCCATGACCAGCATTAGGATCGAAAGCAGACCGCGGAAGGGGGGATTGTAGAAGCCTTCATAGACGCTCTCAGGTCGGGTTATAATCCCCAGCGCGAGACCGAGCAGCAGAGCCGAGAGCGCAGATCCCTGGAGGCTCTCCTTGACGATGGGCCAGATCTTGACCCGATTGCTTGGGGCACTCCCTGACTGACTGGAAGACCCGCCGCCGGTACCGCCCGTTTCGCCAGGATATCCGCCTGCAGTACTACGCGGGTCAACGTTGGAATATCCACCGGCGGCAACGGGCTGCATGCCGCTATATTCTTCCTTCCTGAGATACTCCTCATTTTTGAGATACTTTTCGCGCTTCTGCTTGCCAGCATAAATGCTTGCCAAGACAATCGCCGTCACCAGCGCGGGAATATCCATAAAGGGATAAAGGGCGGCGGACCAGGCCTCATACTGCATTCCTTCCGCTTCCAGCATTGTGATGCCAGCGGCGAGGGTTGAGCCACTCACAGCCCCGAATAAACCCCCGGTTGCCACGGCATCCAAGGTTTTGACGCCTGGCAGCTGGGCCAACGTATAGCGCGCGATGAATACGGCCAGGATGCCGATGACTACAGCGAACAGCGCAGGCAACAGCATCTCCGCCAGATTGGCATTGCGGATGGCAACGCCACCGCTTAGGCCGACTTTGAGGAGCAGCATGAAGACGATGAACTTATAGACCGCATCGGGAATCGTTAGTCGGCTACCGAGAGCGGCAACGATCATGCCCCCTAGCAGAAAGCCAAGTGTCGGGGACTGCAGCTTCCCCAAAAAGAGCGTCAAAAAATCGGACAAAAAATCCACGTGTCATTCCTCCAGCAATTGGTTCGTAAAATCCGAGCGATGCATCTGGGAAAGCGTTTTTGGGTATCCACTCAGATGGGGAGCGGTCATTCATCGCTAGCAGCAACGGAAAAGGGTGTGCATTCGGGGAAGGCATCGACTGGGCACCCAGATTAGCCCGGTTGATGATGTCGGCATCGGTCAACACCAGACGCCCCGAAGCATCCAGCACCGAGTGATGAAAGTTACAACCCTTCAGGTTGAACGCCATCGTACTCACCCCAAAGCCGCAAACCAGCTGCAGACTGTGGGAAACACGGCCAACCAGAGATGAAGATAGAGACGGCTGCGGAAGCTCCTACGACGTGCAGGAAGTTCCAATGAGTCATGCGAGAAAATTTTGTCATAAGACCTCCTTCCGCCTCCTCATCGCTGAAGAGTGGTGCATTGTGTTAGCGAGAGATACAAAGCTTGAAGAAAGCAGAGACGAAGCGCTTCGCCTCTACATCACAGGTGTTGCGCGAAACCCTACCGATAGGGTGCTTGGAGGTGGCCGACCTCCAAACGAGGGAGAAGGCGAGCGCGATGCGTCCCAACCTTCATAGATTCAAGTCAATGAAGAATTGCTTCCTCATGTGTATGAGTCTATCATCGAACTCAATGATTCAGGCGGCTGGGCAGGTGAATCTGGAATGAAATCTTAAATTTCATTCATAAGCTCTACTTTTGGTTCGAAGTAAAAATATTTCCCTGGTTAATGTAAATCGATACTATAGAGATCTTCTACAGTTGCCAAATCAGTACTCTACAGCAGCAGTAAGACGACCATTCCAGTTTCTTTGCTCCCTTGCCCTCACAGCTCCCTAGCCATCGGCAATGGTTGGTGAAATCATACTGCAATCGGCTAGGGGGATGAGTCAGCTAAATATCTTGATGGATTAGCCGCCGGGACGGGGCGAACCCGACTGTACGGAATGGTTCTATCGGTTTGATTGCCGCAGTTAGTCGGCCTGTTTGAACCCGTCGAGCTACGCCACTGAGGAAGGCCAATGCCTTTGCTCTCTAAAGCCCACTGGTTGGTCTTTTCCCTCGCGATCGCCGCTAGGCTGCTCTCCCTTTCGCGGTCTCAAACAGCGGCTTCAAATGTCACGTTTAAGCGGTTTGTGGATTGATGTGAGCCTACACAGAGCTGCCAACCGCCACACAGCAAACGATTGACCCATTGCTCGCGATCGCCGGTACCCAGAACTGCACCGCAGCCAATAAGCGCCTCCGTCAGGAAATGGGGGGACGACTCGAACGTCTGGACTTGCCAGATCTACATCCGATGGCCCCCTTGACTCAGCTCACCTGACTCTCCCTCAGGACGAACCAGATTGAAGAGATTGCTCCCTGCGATCGCTCGTCAACTGAGGAGACTGCCGAGAAAGAATATACCGGCACTGTCAGGGCGAGTTGAGCGAGTACCTTCATGATCATGGCTACCCAGAATCAACAAAACCCGCCCCTACGGGTATCGTCTTTGTTGTAGCAAGCCGCAGTTTAATCAGGTCACTCCTAATGCCTGAAATCCTTGCTTGATAGGCTTTTCAATTCTGGCTTCCGAATTCCGCATTCCGCTATAGAAATCTCCTTAGAGCAGCTCTTTGTAGACAGCAATCAAATTGCTGACCGACAGCCACTGGCTGAACTCACCCAGTTACACACCTTGGCTCTAAGACAACACCATCATCGACCTCAGTCCGCTGGCCTCGTTGACTCAGTTAGAGTCATCCAAAGTAAAAAATATCCCACCTGAAGAACCCGGTTTCTGGGAACAGGTCTGCAGTCTGCAGCAAGTTTTTCATAGAAACCAGGTTCTTGGACACGTTATTTTTTGGAATACTCTTAGAAACGCTGCCCCTGTTTGACCATCAGATTACTGACCGATCGCCGCTATCAACCCTCATCAACCGGGCAACCCTGTCTCTATTGGCTGATCAAGTGGCCGATCTGGCTTCCCGACTGACCTGGCGGGATCTTTCCCACACCGCGATCGTTGAAGCGACGGTGTGAGAACTGCTAGAGCGATTGACCCGGCTAGACTGGTGCGAGGCGAATATTCGCGATTCTCTGAAGGAGAGGCTCCGCCAACGCACCGGCCCAATTGCCCCCGCAACAGTCTGTCTATGCTCGCCGGAGGGCTCAATGATGCCCACTGAAATTAGGGCTAGCCATGCCTTTTGACGCGATTAGTCAATTTGAGTTTGAGGGATCTCGGTCGGGGGGGCAGGCTCTATCGGCTCGCTATAACGGGCGATGTTGAACCAGACAACAGCCAACAATATGCCTACACCACAACCGAGCAAGAAGATCCAGCCGTGAGAAGGCTCTAGCACACACAGCAGTCGGCGATTTTGCCCATACACCTGCACGAACCAACCTTCATCAGTATTGGCGGTTGGCTGAGATTTTTTCGACTCAAATTTATTCATGGTTTTCGCTCCATGGGGAGCAATGATTGTTTGTAGCTGAGCTGACCGATGAGAGTCAGCGACGGAAACACCTGGATTCGTTCACCTGTGAACAGAGAAAGCACAGTTCTGTTGTCGTGGCAGCTGTGACGATTCTGTTGATTCCTAGACTAGACTCTATGTCTACCTGAGTAACCATATTGTTTAGTTTATGCTGCTATTTCAAATATCAACCACCCGTTGCGCCCAAAGATTGACACAGATTTTTGGAATAATGGCATAACCGCTGCTTATCCTCAGCGACTGGAGATGCGCCGTGTGGGTCTCCACTGTGCTTACTGGCCCCCTTGGAGGAATCCCCTTGTCCCCTGAAATCATCACGACGGATGTTCTGATTGTGGGGGGTGGTACTGGCGGTACGGCAGCGGCCATTCAGGCGGCGCGGCGCGGCGCAAAAACGGTACTAGTGAGTGAGCTGCCCTGGCTGGGGGGCATGTTGACGGCAGCTGGGGTGGCGGCTCCCGATGGGAATGAATTGCGAGCCTGGCAAACCGGTCTGTGGGGGGCGTTTTTGCGCGAATTGCAGCGACGACAGCCCGGTGGTTTAGACCATGCCTGGGTGAGCTTCTTTACCTATGAGCCCAAAGTGGGCGCGGCAATTTTTGCCGACTGGGTCAACGAGTTACCTAACCTGCAGTGGATCGTCGGCAAAGCGCCTAAAGCGGTGGTGCGCCAAGGCGATCGCGTGCAGGGGATACAATTTGATGACCTCACCGTTTACGCCAAAATCACGTTGGACAGTACTGAGTTAGGCGATCTGCTCGCGTTGGGTGCGGTACCCTACCGCTGGGGTTGGGAAGATCAGAGTCAGTTTTCAGAACCCAGTGCCCCTCAATCTTTAACCGATCCGCGCGATCCGCTCCATGCCATTATTCGGACCTATCCCGTGCAGTCGCCGACCTGGGTGGTGCTACTGCGCGATTTCGGTGCAGGGCAAGCGGCCCCGCCGATTAAGCCGACCGCTGACTACGATCCGAGTCAGTTTCAAGCTGCTTGGCAGGGCTACAGCGCAGACCGATTTTTGACCTATGGTCAGCTACCCCAAAGACAGTTCATGCTCAATTGGCCGCAGCAGGGCAACGACTATGGCGTCGGGCTCCAGCGCTTGGTGGGCAGTGAGTCAGCACAGCGAGAATGGGCGGTGGAAGCGATCGCCCACAGCCAAAATTTTGCCCATTTCATTCAGTCAGAGCTGGGGGCGCGCTACGGCTTGGCGACCGACGCTTTCCCCCAAATTCCCGGCCAGTTGGGGGGCGGTGCTTTTGCTCTCACGCCCTACTATCGCGAGAGTCGTCGCTTGGTGGGACTAACCACCATGACAGAATTGGATATTTTGCCTCAGCCGGATCGCTTCGCCGCCGCCTTGCCGGTGAACGCTAGTGGACAGATGAGTGCGATCGCGATCGGCAACTATCCCAATGATCATCACTATCCCGGCTTTGACCTGCCCTTAGCCCCCAAAGCCTATCGCTGGGGCGGTCGCTGGACGGGAACGCCGTTCACCATTCCCTATGAAGCCTTGGTGCCCGTGGCGATCGATGGCCTGCTCGCCTGCGATAAAAATATCTCAGTGTCCCACATGGCTAACGGTGCGACCCGCCTGCAGCCTGTGGTGTTGGGAATTGGTCAAGCCGCTGGTATGGCCGCCGCGCTCTGTGTTGAGCAAGGGTGTGAACCGCGTGAGTTAGCCGTTGAGGCGCTGCAACGAGCCCTGCTCAACGAGCCCACGGTACCGGTGGCAGTGGTGCCATTGGTGGATAATTTATCTGAAAATCCGGATTGGCGATCGCGGCAACTGTATTACCAAAATCATTCAGAAGCATATTTTCAAACCGCTTCTGCCAGCCTTTCATCCTCCCAGTTTTTGAGCAGATCTACTGAAGCAATTTCTAAACTTTATGAGTTTAAAGGAATGATAAAGTTCAGCGAAACTGGCAGAAGTTGGCAAGCGAAACTGCAGTTATCCGATGAGCAGGTGCTTGAGGTAGTCACGCTTGATCCAGCTGTCAATCAAGCGCTCAGCCAATTCAAAGCCGCGCAGCCGATCGCGCTACGGGGCTATCCCAACTGGGCTGCAGGCTGGCTTCAAGTAATAGCAATAAGAGCCCATTCGCCAGATTCAGAAATATTACGCAGATAAACTTTCCTGAAGAACAATCGACCTCTCTGAAACAAGAGATAGAACCACACAGAGGGGTCGTCAAAC
>ERZ1740058.1548-NODE-1548-length-10578-cov-6.632614_pt1 | contig 10578 bp, 7 predicted proteins | sample MGYA00581745_ERZ1740058 | MGnify/ENA primary metagenome ERZ1740058 (study PRJEB43018, sample SAMN04849742) | marine metagenome | isolation source: floating plastic debris | place: Pacific Ocean | collected 2008-08-30 | study: EMG produced TPA metagenomics... | reverse complement strand
AGTAATGCAGGTAGTAGATGGTGTTACTAAGTGTGGTACGTGGCTCCTTCACATCCTGCACGCTCATATCTGCCGGATTTACATAGGCAGCCATACGTTCGGTGGTAGAGTCAGTATCGTTGATGGCTCCGTAAACGTACATAACCGGGGATTCTGCACTGGGAGGAGCAACGTTGGTGAATTCGTGTAGATTTAATTCATATACACTATCTACTTTCAGCAGGGCTTGATCCAGGTCAAAGTTTTCGGGTACAGACTGCCGCATATCCGGATTTTCCCACTGAGATACTTCCTCGCGAAACAGGGAGAACGCACCAGCGTAAAAGATGACGAACAGGGCAAAACTAATGACAATGCCGGCTACAGTGTGCGTATGGAAAAGAACGTTATAATTTTTATTACCTAAACCTCTCAGCTTTTTCATCTTACAGGAAAATTAATAGTGAACATACACCCGTTATTGAGATAAGTATGGCCCAGGAAACCCAAGCCCTTCTAATCAGATAGATCATAATCATCAGCCCTACCCAGCAAAGAAAAGAAGTGTAGGTAGAGGTAAGTAGAACCACCGTATCGTCAGGTACATTTTTGGCAATAGCGATGTGTGTGGTCATTGTTGCCGCATACGCTCCAAAGATGACCGCCATGACTTTACTGAACCGGATCCAACCGGAAGAGAGATATTTCTTTTTAGCAGGCATATCAACTTAAATCAATGATCATAAATAGTAAGCATATCAAGCCCCATCCCCACACCCAGTTGAAGTTCAGTTTCAAAGACAGGATAATTACCGACAGCAGAGTCATGAACGCAACCAGCCAAAACATCAGTGAAGTAGCAAAATCGTAAGATAGCGTAAAGAGATATAAGGATACTAAAGAAAGGGCACTAGACATCACGGTTACTGTTACCTGGTGTCGTTTTATCCATGCCACCCTATCCGATGGGAAATACCGGGAAGGAGCGTAAAGTAAGAAACAAGCCAGAGTTAATACTGCTAGTGCCATCTTGTATTTATTGAATAGTCGATGATAAATCAAGCATAACTCCTATTTGCGCCCCTACTACGTCGAATACTTTATTGACTGTGCCGGTAGCTTCATCGAACTCATACAATGCATTGATTTCTGGATTAGCTACCGAAAAGTAGGGTTTATCATCAATAAAAGAAACACCAAATGTATCAAAAACAGATATTGCGGGTAGACCGCCAATTTTAGTAACGGTTTGGTTCAGCACGTCTACCTGTACTATCGCACCCGTGGGAGAAGTAAACAGCCAAACCTGAATTTGTTCAAGATCTTCTGGTGTTACATTTTGTATTCCTCCTCGCTCAGTTACTAATTCTAATATCCTAGGATCCAATGATTCATTAATTATAGCAAAACCAAGATTATCTTTCCAGTAGTTAAAAGAGCTCATAAAAGAGCCCGCACCAATTACTGCTGGGTTATTCACTTCTGGTACTTTAAAATCATATTCAGGGTCATAATCGTTAGAGCCTGCGAGGATTTTCAAAATTGCGCCAGAGAGAGTAGGAAAACTGATATTTCCGGCGTGGAAGAAATAAAAATTTCCGTTTTCATCAAAAAACCTTCTACTTGAGTTCAGAACAACTACTTCTCCTAAGCCCTCGAATTCAGCTACATCTACGGTGCTTCCGGCAGAAATATCAATTCTTGCCAATCCCACATTGGGTACATTTCCGCCAGCTTCAAGTCGCATTGGAGCAAATATTTCATTGTCACCTCTAAAAATGAAATCTTGGTATCTGACGGGATCTTCAACTATTGCATTGGCTACACTCATATCTATTGTACCCGTTACATCCATAGTGGTAGGGTTGAAGGTATTGATTACATTTGGGTCATTTCTATCGTGAAAAACCCCGAATTCACTGTCTCGTGCGGCAATTACAAAAGAACCATCACTTATCGTTGAGATGATGCCATCTTCTACAAACTCATTATTGCCATTTATGCCAAGCTTTTCAAATCCAGCAGAGCCATCGGTTCTGGAAAGATAAATAGCTCCATTAATTATTGAGAGTGGAAAGAATTCTTGAAAGGCAGTTCCTTGGGATATATCAACCGTTCCGGTTGGTATTTCTTCAAAATACTGGGCAAACCATGTATTATCAGGTGTTGTTGCCGATAATATAAAACCACTTTTGAGTCTTACATTTTCTGGATTCAACGCTACCGTTACCGATTGGCTGGTTTCATCGGTTAAATCACCATTCGCAGCGGTCAGTGATACCGTGTAAGTACCTTCTTCTACGTAAGTATGAGTTGGGCTGGCCTCATTAGAGGTATTGCTATCGCCAAAGTCCCAGGAATACGAAGTAGCATCGGTAGAGGTATTGGAAAAGGTGACGGTTAGCTCATTAGCAGTAAAGGTAAAAGAGGCTACTGGCTCCACACTGGGTGGCGAGTCGTCTTCTTCATCGCAACTGGTCGTAAGAATAAAAAAAAGTGAAATTATTGTTAGGAGTCTAACTTTCATAGTTTTAATAGATAGGTTTATCTTGTGTAGAAATTATTTATGTAATAAGTATCGAATTTTCAGATTAGCGTTTCTACCGGGTCGGGGTACCCGGAAGTTGTCAAATACTTCTTCGTCTAAAACATTGTTCATTTGTATTGAGAAGGTAAATCCTGAATCGGCCAAGCGGTAGCTTAGACCCAGATCTAACTGCCGTTGGATAGGAATGATGTTTTCTTCATTGCGAGTGGTTTGAAAAATAAGGTCAAATTCATCTACGAAAGTATAGTAGCCAAATACCGTCACCTCATCCTCCTCGGAGATCGGACTACTGAATGTGTATCGGCTGGAGACGTTGAAAAAAGTAGATGGGATGTTAGGAATAAGATTACCTACTCCATTGGTGTTGTTCTGGTTTGGTATACCAGCCTTCACTACCTCTTGCGAGGTAAAACTAACCACAGTCTCCCAGTCTCTTAACGGAGCAACTGTTAGCATAAGCTCTACGCCAGTGGCATCGGCTTCTGCCTCATTTACAAATTGAGCCGGGTCATTTTCGTTTCTACCGGGTTCTAATCTAATCAGGTTGGTTTGGTCTCTTAAAAACCAGTTAGCATCAATGGAAATAAACTGAGAAGCATTGAAGCTATGCTTAAAATACCCCCCCACATTCAGATTCTGACTTTCTTCGGGTTTCAGGAAAAAATTGGGTTCAATGGTTAGAAAATCACCAAAGACTTCTTCTTTGGTGGGTATTCTTATCGCCTGTTCGTAGCTGGCACGGATAAAGAGATCCTTGAGAAAAGAATACTTGAGCCCCATACCATAACCTGTTTCCCGGCCATCTGCGGCATACTCAAAAACCTGATCACCACCAAATGCGCGAAAGTCGGCAGTACTTTGGTCGTAATAGTAATACTTCCCAAACAATATAGACTCCAGCTTTGCATCAAACCACTTGGACTCATAGGCAATACCACTGATTGAGCGAGTCAAAAATGAGGGCACGGTGTTCGGGTCTATCCCTCCGATTGCGGGTGCTAGGGGGTCGTTGCCCACCACCTTCTGATCGCTCAAAAAAGAAGAAAGCTTAATGGTGTGTACTGAACTGAGGCTATATTCTAGGTTAACGCGATGAGCCTGGGAGCGGGTCTCACCTTCCCGTTGGGAGGGCAAACCCAGTACCTCCATACCTTGATTATTCGTGGCTACGATCTCGCCAAACCAATTGTAAACGTTGGTGGTCGAGTCGTCGACAAATTCTTTAGCGATAGAAAAATTACCGAAATAATTAAACAGTAACTTGTCTTTAAAGAAGGTTTTTTGGTATTGGAGATTATGTACTAGGGCATTGCGTTCCAGATCAGCTTCTCCCACTGCTCTGTTTCCGATGCGTACTCCGTGTTGAATTTCGTCATAACGCTGGTTGTACCCTACGGAATACGTTAGCTTATCGGCCAAATGAGTATTAACCAGGCCAATTGTACCTTGTACCATAGAAGATTGGTGGGCACTGTGAAAACGTTCCGCCTCTACCTCCTCCTCTTTAAAATCCGGGGTTCGTTGTTGAGCGCGGATGCTGTAGTTGTTGTCGGAGTAGTTGTAAAAGGAATTGACAGAAACGATGATATGCTCACCAAACTTTCTCGAGGCATTCAGTGAACCAATGTGAGTATTAAATGAGCCTAGCTGGTAAGAAGCATCTAAGTAGTCGTAGTCTACTTGCCGACTCACTACGTTTATGCCTCCGGCTAAGGCATCGGTACCCACATCGATAGGCATCACGCCTTTATAAACATCTACCCGTTCAATAGCATTTACCGGAATATTATTGATTTGAATGCTGCCACCGTAAAGTTCTAAGGGAATGCCATCAATATAGGTTCTAACTGCTTGCCCGGTTAGCCCATTAAGTTGAATATTCGTTTGGCTGCCTAGTCCTCCCGATTGTCTGACGCGTACCCCGGCGGTACGGTTGAGTACGGTCACTACATCAGCTGATTCATTTTGCAGTTTCACCACGTCAATCGATGAGATTTGAAGCGGATTAGAAGATAGCCGTTTAGCTTCAGACTCTGCTATGACCATTACTTCGTCAAGCTCAGCTGTACCAGAGGTTAGCGTAAAGTTTACTTCCTGTACCTCGTTTTGAGTCACTGAGGTTTCCTTTCTGAGTGTTTCAAAACCCACCATAGAAACAGCAATGGTGTAAGTACCTGCCTCCAGGTTCCGTATTTCATAGAATCCGTCTGAGTCGGTGGTCACCCCTGTAGTCGTTCCTACTACGATTACCGTAGCTCCGGGGAGAGGGTTATTTTCATCATCGGTGATCGTTCCTTGCAAGTTGGCGGCCAATAGATGCGTACCAACAATGACAAGTAGTAAGGTAAGGCCAGGTTTCACTAAATTTATTTAGATCAATTCTAAAAGAATGCAAAGATGGTTAAGAAGTCAACAAGAAGCAATAGCTAGACTTAGTATATTTATGTTTAGCGGCAGGAATGATAGAAAAGGGAAACCTACTCGTCCGCTCTATATTAAGCACCCCGACCCGACGGAAAATCGCGGGAAGAGGAATAAAGTAAGAAACATGCCAGGGTTACTGCTAGTGCCAATTCTGAAATCGTTTGATTTACAACTAATAACTCAATTCTTTTGCACTGAACGATTTACTAGTAGTTGCTTTTACTTAAGATTATTTGCCGAAAGATCAATGATAGTCGATATCGAAGCTCCGGTAACATCGAATACTTTTTCAGATTGATCAGTTGCTGGGTCGTATTTGTAAACCGCGTTTTCAGTTGTGTTCACAATTGGGAAATGCGGAACGTTATCAATAAAGTAAGCATTGGTAGTAGCAAAAGGATTTAATCCGGGAAGACCGGGAAGCACCCTCAGTGTTTGAGCATTTAAATCCAATTCTACCCATCTAGCATTTTCACTTGTATTCAATAAAGCCAGTATCTGGTTAATTTGCTCTTGTGATAAGTTAGAAATATTCCCTCCTACTGAAACTAATATATCAACTACAGCTTGTGGTGTTTCTACACCCACGTGGGCATAGGCTAACCCATTCTGATAATATTGAAAAGCCCTCATAGAATGAAGTAATAAGGTAGAATTACCCACGACTCTAAAATCATAATTGGGATCAAATTCGTTGGAACCGGCAGGAATTTTAAGGATTCCCGGAAGGTTAGCCGCGGGTACCGGATTCAAGTTTCCAGTATGGTGTATGTAAAGATTTCCATCTTCGTCAGAAAGTCTATGCAAAGGGTTGAAAGTGAATGTGGGGCCGGTAGTTGAATTTAACTGATTCCCTAGAGTACCGCCGGATATACTTCCTCTTATCATCGTAAAATTATCCAGTAAATTAGGGTTTGAGCCTTGTGCATAAGAAATAAAAACATCGTCACCCCTAATTACAGCAGAAGATACTGCTGCTTCCGGTCGCTCTTCAAACAAGGGTGCTGCCGATAAATCAATGTTGCCAATCTCTTGTAGCGTCTGCGGATTAAATACTTTAACTTGGGTGAAGTCATTAGGGTCGATAAAAACCCCTGTTTCACTATCTCTAATTCTTAGCGTGAATGCATTTTCACCCGTAGTAGGGATAGTGCCATCTTCCACTATTTCTCCGTTGCCGTTTACTGCCACTTTTGAAAAACCATTTCCAACTGAGCGTTGGATGTAAACAGCTCCATCATATACATCCCAAGGGAAGAACTGCTGAAATGCTTGACCCTGTGTTAAATCAATGGTGCCAGAAGGTAGTTCTTCAAAGTATCGGGCAAGCACCGAATTATCTTCAGTAAAACCTGTTACTATAAAACCACTGGTCACCCTTACATTTTCAGGATTTAGTGACACTTCTACGGATTGAGTCACTTCGTCGGTTACATCATTGTTTGATGCAGTCAAGGTAACCTGATAGGTTCCAGCTTCCTCATACGTATGTACCGGATTAGTCTCAGTAGAAGTAGTATTGTCCCCAAAATCCCACGAAAAACTTACTGCATCGGTTGAGGTATTGGTAAAAGAAACTTCCAGTTCATTGGTAGCAAAGGTAAAACCTGCGGTAGGTGGTGCTACGGGGTCTTCTTCATTATCACAAGCAAGTAGTAAAAAAATAAAACCTAGGTAGAAAAGTGTATGAATTGTCTTCATCATCCATTAGTTTATATAGTATTAAATTTGGTATCTAATTTTGAATCGGTAGTTACGACCCGGCCTGGGTATTCTATAGTTATCAAACAAGTCAGCATCCAATACATTATTGACCTGTAGTGAAAATGTAAATCCAGTATCACTCAATTCGTAACTTAGCCCAGAATCAATCTGATCTTGAGTAGGAATGAAGTTTTGGTCGTTACGTATTGCACCTTCAAATATGAGACTGAACTCCTGAACATGATTGTAGTAACTAAAGAGCGTAATCCTATCCTCATCACTCAAGGGGTTAGCAAAACGGTACCTGATTCCTGCATTGTAGAACAGGGTAGGGATATTGGGAATAGGTTTCCCTGCATCATTGGTATTGGCAGCATTGGGTTCTTCCGCATTGATTACGTCTTGGTAAGTGAAATTTATATCAATACTTAGATTTCTAATCGGCGTAGTTTTAAAGGAAGTTTCTATCCCTTGCGCTTCTACTGCTGCCTGATTGATAAATTGTGCGGGGGCATTAGGGTTACCGGGTACCTGTAGGCGTATTAAATCTTGCTGGTCCCGTAAGAACCAATCGACTTGAAGAGAGACAAAGCGGTTGTTACTAAATCTATGTCGGTAGAAAATACCTACATTGAGGTTATTACTTTGTTCAGGGCGTAGGCTAAAATTGGGCTCTATGGTGATAAAATCGCCAAAAACTTCACCACTGGTGGGTATACGGATTGCCTGTTCGTATCCAACTCTCAGGAATCGGTCTTCATCTACTGACAGTTTTAATCCCGCACCAAAGCCAAATTGTTCGTTAGATTGCACTATAGGGTCAAAAATGACCGACCCTCCCGCTTGGTCAAAATCAGAAGCACTATTGGAATAGGTATAGTACTTTCCAAAAGCCAGGGTTTCTATTTTCTTATTGAACCAATTTCCGCTGAGCTGAGCCGCTAGTATGTTTCTACTTAATTCCGAGGGCAATGTATTAGGATCAGTAGTAGGATTATCAAGAGGAACCTGCCGAGCTAAAGGGTCATTACCCGTTATCCGCTGGAAAGCATGGAAGTTACTGACATTCAGTTGGTAGTTCTCTAAAAACTTGTATTCTCCAGTGAGACGGTGTACGGTTACAAAGGTCCTACCATTTCTCTGGGAAGGCTCAGCCAATAGCTCTGTACCATCCGTACGAATTTCGGCTGTTTCAATTTCGCCTGACCAGTTATAAAGATTCTGGGTAGAATCGTTTACACCATCCTTAATAATGGCGTAGTTACCAAAGTATCTGAGTTGAAATCTATCGCTGAAATTTTTCTCAAACTGAATATTTTGGTAGAAGGCCTGGTTGTCTCGCTCAGCTTCTCCCACTGGTCTTGTATTTACTCTGGCACCATGCTGAATTTCATCGAATCGCTGAGAGAAGCCCGTAGATAACACGAATCGGTCAGCCCATTTCAAATCATACGCCCCCAGCTGGATTTCACTAAAAGAGGATTGGTGTTGATTGTGGAACCGCTCAACCGTTTCAATGCTTTCTACTACCCGAGACTGCTCATTTCCCTGAATATTGGTAAAGGTCTCAAAACTAACCACCGGGATATCCCTCATCTGGTAGTTGTTGTCAGAGTAGTTATAAAAGCCATTGAACGCCACGAAAAGCCGTTCGTTCAGCATCTTAGCACCATTAACCGCTATTACGTGAGTGTTGAACGAGCCAAATTCATAAGAGGCATCCAGATAAGAAGTATATATTTCTTTGGGTATCACATTGATTCCGCCTGCCAAAGCATCAGTCCCAATGTCAATGGGCATGACTCCTTTATAGACATCAATTCGGTCTATTGCGTTAACTGGTATGTTGTTAAGTGAAATTCCACCGCCTAGTAATTCTAGTGGAATACCATCATAGTACTGTCTTACGGCATTGCCAGTCAATCCATTTAATTGGACTTCGGCTGTGCTTCCTAAACCTCCGGCCTGTCTGACACGTACTCCGGAAGCCCTAGTCAATATACCAATTGTATTAGTAGCTTCAGCTTTAAGGCCTCTCGTATCGATGGATGTTATCTGGATAGGTTGTTCATTCAGTTCGGTACTTTCTGACTTTCCGGTTACTACAACTTCATTCAGTTGCTGAATATCCTCTGTGAGTGAAAAGTTTACTTTCACGAATTCAGAACTCCTAAGTTTGACTTTCCTACTTTCCTTCAAGTATCCAATACTTGAAGCTTCAATCAAGTAGGTACCTGCTTCAAGATTTTTTATTTCAAAGAATCCGTCAGAGTTGGTGGTAACTCCTTTGGTAGTCCCTACTACGATTACCGTAGCTCCAGGGAGAGGGTTATTCTTGTCATCGGTGATCGTTCCTTGCAGGTTGGCGGCCAATAGATGCGTGCCAACAATGACAAATAGTAAGGTAAGGCTAGGTTTCACTAAATTTATTTAGATCAATTCTAAAAAAATGCAAATATCAACACCTGATTGATGACTATCAATAGCTAGAAGTGATAATTTAGTTAGCTACTGCTAGTATTTTAGTGGAGACTAACTAGTATGCTTATCCTTAATCAATACGAAAGCCGCAATTGCCGATAACCATGCTAAGCCAGCACTGATATACATAATCTGATCAAACATAGCAATGAACGATTGTTCATAAGCCCGTTTCACTTTACTCTGTTCCTCAATCGGAACGCTATCCGGCACCTGAGCGTCTCCCAAATTAGTCGCCTGTTGCATTACTGCCTGTTCAGTCGCTGAAGAAAAGTTCATGGCCTGAACCGATGGACTGAGGAAATTTGTAAACAAAACCACGGCTAGTGCCCCAATTACTGCATTGGCGAAAACGCTGGCTGTTCTGGTCATGGAGTTATTAATACCTGAGGCAGTGCCGGAGTGCTGGTCTTCTACCGAAGCCATTACCGTGGTAGTAAGTGGAACCACCGTGAGCGACATTCCCAGTCCAAAGATCAATATACCGGGAAAGTAAGTGCTCCAGAAATCTTCAGGACCACCAGTTAAACCTACCTGAGAAAACCAGAAAAATCCGAAGCCAGCCAGAGTTGCTCCGCTAACTAATAGCCAACGAGGCCCGTAGCGATCTACCAGACCTCCCACCCACCGGGCCATAGAAGCCATCATAAAGGTAAAGGGTAGCATAGTCATTCCGGCCTGCATCTGCCGGTAGCCCTGCACTTGAATTAAATTAAGCGTCAGAAAAAGCATGGCGATTGCCAAACCGGCGTACAACAGAAAGGTCAGTACATTGGCACCGGTAAACGTTCGGTTATTGAATAGATTGAGGGGCACCATCGGATTGGAATTACGCTGCTCTACCACGATAAACACTATTAGAAAAATAGCACCCACTACCAAAGAGGCAAGAACCTGCCAATGGGTCCAACCCAATTCGGGAATTTCCAGAAATCCGTAGGTAAGTAATGCCAAGCCTAGAGCCACGGTAATGGCACCAGCGTAATCTAATCGATGTTCAATACTATCATCCGAGCTTTCGGGTACTTTGAAGTGTAGAACCAACAGAGAAATCAGGCCAATAGGAATATTAATATAAAAAATAGCTCGCCACAGACCGGCGTCACCCAGCGCCCCGCCTAAGATTGGCCCACCAACGGTTACCAAGGTAGTCACTGCCGACCAAGTACCGATAGCCTTTCCTTTTTCCTTCTTATGAAACGTAGCCGAAATGATGGATAAACTTCCGGGTATCATCAGCGCACCGCCGATACCCTGCACTGCTCGGGCTCCAATCAGCCAGTCTACGGTTGGTGATAATCCACATGCTACCGATGAAATAATAAAAATTGCGATGCCAATCATGAAAATCTTTTTCCGCCCCAGCTTATCACCTAAAGAGCCTCCCACTAGTATCAATGAAGCCAACATTAGGAGATAGGCGTTTAGTATCCAGAAAATAT
>ERZ1740058.1547-NODE-1547-length-10580-cov-4.695582_pt1 | contig 10580 bp, 8 predicted proteins | sample MGYA00581745_ERZ1740058 | MGnify/ENA primary metagenome ERZ1740058 (study PRJEB43018, sample SAMN04849742) | marine metagenome | isolation source: floating plastic debris | place: Pacific Ocean | collected 2008-08-30 | study: EMG produced TPA metagenomics... | reverse complement strand
GGCACTCGTCATGGGCAATCCTCGAATGGGGTTCATCAGGCCATTTAGCACGTCTAGTTCGCGCGTCCCAACTTTGGCCTCGACAGTGCCCACCAATTGAAAGAGAATCGCCAAAATCAATCCGTGGGCAACCATCAGGCTACCGGCTCCCGTCAGCGCGAGATCTGTCATTGCGGCTCCGCCCAGCAACACATACCCCATATGACCAATGGAGCTGTAGGCCACCATGCGCTTGATATCTTTTTGAGCGATCGCCGTAATCGCCCCGTACAGCACACTGATCGCGGCCCAAACCGCCAGGTACGGCGACAACACCGACCACGCTTCAGGAAACATCCCTAATCCAAACCGAAACAGGCCGTAAGTGCCCAATTTGGCCAACACGCCTCCTAAAATCATGGCAACTGGGGTCGATGCGGCCACGTAGGTATCGGGCAACCAAGTGTGAAAGGGCACCAAAGGAATCTTGATACCAAAAGCGACTAGCAGCATCACGAGTAAAACAATCTGCCCGGTCAGCGGCAACGTCTGCCCCAAGGCTGGGGTATAGGCAAAGTCACTGTGTTCTGACAGCCAAACCGTAGCTAAAAAGGCTGCCAACATGAGTGCCCCAGACACCGCCGTGTAGAGCAGAAACTTAGTGGCAGCGTAGATGCGCTTTTCACCTCCCCAAATAGCGACCAGCAGATACAAAGGCACTAGCTCAATTTCATAAAGCAGAAAGAAGAGCAGCAAATTTTGGGCTAAAAATGCTCCAGCCACGCCGCCGCAGACCAAAAGTATTAGCGCATAAAATAGCTTAGGTCGCTCAATCTCAGCCGGACAGCTCCAAAGGGCAATCCAGGTGATCAGCATATTCAACGCCACCATTAATAGCGAGAGACCATCCATCCCCAAGTCGTAGTTGAGGCCCAGCACAGGTAGCCACGACAAAAATTCGCGAAATTGAAAGCCCGCGTTACTCAAGTCAAACTGCGTGAACAACCAGATTGTCCAAAGTCCAGTGAAGCCCGCGATCGCCAATGCGAGCGATCGGGCTTGGCGGGCCGATATTTGTGGCAAAAAGGCAATGGGCAATGCTCCCAGAATGGGGAGCCAGATTAAAACACTCAGCATGGTTTTAGATCAGTAAACGTGAGCGAAGGAGAACAACGTTAGCGGGTCGTCAAAGCTTGATCGTTCAAGGGAGCGTTAAGGGTTAGCGAACACAGCTGTAAAGATTCCTGGTAGATATTGCCAACTCATGATGACGCTGATCACCGCCACGCAAAAGGTAATGGTCAGCGCATAGAACTGTAGTCGACCGGTGTTGTTGTATTTCAGGGCCTCGCCACTAAAAACCGAAGCCAAGCCTATAAAATTGACCAAGCCGTCGACCAGGTAGCGATCGAGCCAATCGGTCAACCTCGACAGCAGATCAACCCCCAACACCACGCTGGAACGATAAATCAGTGGCGTGTAGAAGTCGAATGCCAATAGATTCTGCACCATACTGGGCACGAGCTTCTCTGGCGTTGCCACTTGACGACTGACATAGAGGACAGCTCCCACCCCAAAGCCCAACAGGCTTGACCAAATCAACGCCACTCCCATGTCTTTGTTCAACGTCGCCCAATCTGGCAGCAATCCTAAGGTGCTTAAAATCAAGGGCAGATGTAATGTAAACCCGGCAACAATAGTCATGGGCAACACCATTAACCAAATAGGTTCCGGAGAGCGCATCGTCATCTGATGCGGCGCTCCAGCGAAAATCAGGCCAAAGATGCGGGCCAAGCTAAAGGCCACAATCCAGTTGACCACTAAAACGATTGCCACCAAGGCAATCTGCTGACTTTCCCACAACCCTGTCACTAACTTCAGAAGTGACCAAAAACCGCCTAGTGGTGGCAGCGCCACCAAACCAAACGAACTCACCAAAAAGGCAAATCCAGTTACTGTCCGACGACTCCAAAGCCCCCCCATCTGAGACACATCCTGCGTAATAACCCTCAAAATAATCGACCCTGCTCCCATCACGAGCACCGCCATTGCCACGGCATAGGTGAGTACCAACAACAGCGAGGCTTCTGGCTGTTGAGCCCCAATTGCAATGAAAATGAGCCCCATGTAGGTGCTGGCTAAATACGAGAGCACTCGTTTAAGATCAATCTGAGCCACTGAAATGAGTGCCTCGCCCAGTGCGGTAATGGAACCGATCGCCGCCGCTACCGTTAATGCCGTAGGTGATAAAGCTAATACCGGTTCTAACTTAAAGAGCACCCAAGCCCCCGTCGCTACAACCACAGCGTTCCGCAAAATCGTACTCGGCAGCGGCCCTTCCATGGCCTCATCTAGCCACAAGTGCAACGGAAACTGAGCACATTTGCTCATCGGCCCCGCAATCAAGCCGACTCCCAGCAAGGCCATCAGCCTGGGGTCTACTTCAGCCGTTTGAGCCCAGACAGCCAACTCCCGAAAGTCCCATGTCTGTGCCAGGGGATAAATCGCCAAAACCCCCATGAGCAGTACCAAGTCACCAACGCGCTTCGTCAAAAAGGCGTCTCTGGCACCGGTGACAACCAACGACTGGTTATACCAGAAGCCTACGAGCAAATAGGTTCCTAAGGTCAATAGCTCTAACAGGAAGTAGGAGAAAAATAAGGAATTGCACAAAACCAAAGCACACATACCGGCTTCAAAAAAGGCCATGAATGCAAAAAAACGCCCCCAGCCCCAGTCCATTTCCAGATAGCCCACGGCATAAATTTGGGTCAGCAGGTTCAATCCGGTAATGACGACGCAGGCCCCGATTGTGATCGCCGAAACCTCTAGCGGAATAGAGAGATTAAAGTCTGCGACTTGGAGCCACGGCACGAAGAAAAACTGATCGCTTGATTTACCCCACAGCGCCCAAAAGGCCCAAACACTATGAATAAAGGCTATCAATGTTGTGACGATATTGATGTAGCCCGCGGGACGAGGCCCAGTACGGCGAATCAAGGCTGGCGACCAAGGAATCGTCAGTAAAGTTCCTATTAGCGGGTATATCGGTATCAGCCAACTCGTTTCGGTAATCATGGATGGTCTTATGGGGATATCAGCGAGTGAGTTACAGCGCTAATTACGACTTACTTCAGTTGAGTTTTGAGCACACGGTTCAATGACCTAATCTAAGTCGATTTGCGAATGCAAGAAAAACTCAAACCGAGACAAGTCTATGCTGAAGCCTATTCGATTGAAATAAGTCTATATGCGTCTTAGTCTAAGGGCTACAGGGGGAGTTCGTCTAGAGGCTAAATTGACTTAAGTCAATTTTTTGCCAACTTCTCATAGATGAACATCGATAATAATGTAATGCTTGCGGCAACGTCTACAAGGGGCTTAGCTGCCCATCATTATGACGGATTCATCTCCCCAATCTACCGGCGGTTAAGGCTCTTCCAGACTGATGAAAGGCTTATAAGTAGGCAGATGTTATTAAATTGCAAATGATGTAGGTTGCGGTTGAGGAACGAAACCCAACACTCGCAAGGATTTCGTCACCATAAGCTCGTTCTACAAAAGATTCAACCCACCTAATTACAGCAAGGAGCTTCTCTACTAAAATTCGATAAAGCGACGCTACCTGCCCAAAACGCTTTTAGCGGACCAACAGTCGCGTATTTGGTCCTCAGTATTTGGTTCTCAAAGGTTGTGCTTGACTGTTTGGCCCGATGACAGCCCTTGCGGCGATTCAGCAGGCGTCCGCATACTTGGTGCCTAAGGGCAGTGCTAGTTAAATAGGCCCTTGAGTTCCCCAGGACATTCTTGCAAAGTACTCAAAAGACGTAGCGAACAAAAATACACTCAGTGCCCTAATCAGACACTTCTCAGGTAAAAGCTGCTGCTGTTAGTTTAGTTGGGTGCGACGACGCTAGTCGGCGGTTCAAACTTGTAGCCGACACCTCGTACCGTTTGAATCATGGCCGGTTGAGTAGTGTCAATTTCAATCTTTTTGCGGATTTGGCCAATATGGACATCAACGACCCGCTGGTCGCCAACATATTCATAATCCCAAACTTTTTGAATGAGTTCAGCTCGCCGCCAAACTCGCCCTGGGTGACTTGCTAGGAAGTGCAATAGGTCAAACTCCAGTGCGGTTAAAGGCACGATTTCTTCAGCTAGGGTGACCTCTCGGCGAACGGGGTCAATTTCTAAGCTATTGAAACTAAGACATTGCTGCTCGGCAGTGGTTACTGGTCGCTGACGCTTGAGAATGGCACCGACTCGAACCTCTAACTCACCCAAACTGAAGGGCTTGGTGAGGTAATCGTCAGCCCCCTCTGCAAAGCCTCGAATTTTGTCTGCTTCGTCGCTGCGGCTCGTCAACATTAAGACAAAGACGCCAGTCCGAGTTTGCATCTCTTTACAGAGGTCGTAGCCGTTCGCGTCGGGCAAGTTGACATCTAGAACGACTAGATCAGGATTTAGCTGCTCAAAAATTGCCAAGGCATTCTTGCCATTTTCAGCAGATTCAACCTCATAGTCTTGCTTTGATAAAAAGCGATAAACCAGGTTACGAACAGCAGGGTCGTCATCAACGACAAGAATCTTGGCGGTGGCCATGGTGCAAATGTCTTACCAGAACAACACAGGAGGGAGATTGCTTAACATTAGACCGAGCTAACTCGAAATTAAGAGTCTTCGGCAACGTTTCTTCAGAATCTTATTCTCAGGGAATACCGACAAATCAGTAAAAGGGTACCCGTCATTCACTAAGCTACATAGTACTTTGTGTAAAGTATTGATGAAACCTAGTTTAGCTAGACATAGGTTCGGTTGACTCCTCATGAAGAGTACCCATTCCTGCTTAAACTTCTTCATTACTGTCGAACAAGATTCCGTATAGTGGGCTTAGTATGGTTAGGCAATTGGCCATACAGACGGTGATAGGGTTTACTTGCTTCAGTTTTGCTGAGGATCGGCTATATCGCTTTGTTGAGTGAGTAGATGCGCTGAGCTACTAAAAGAGATGTCGATGAGTGACCAAAACAACTACGATACGCTGGGGCTAGACGAAAACTCTTCCTTTGAAGAGATTCAGGAGGCCAAGGAACGTCTGGTTGCTGAGTGCCAGGACGATCGCAAGCAAAAAGAAGCCATTGAGGCTGCTTATGATGCCATCTTGATGGAACGCTTGCGATTACGTCAGGAAGGCAAAATTAAGGTACCTGATCGCATTCGGTTTGCCGAGGAAGTACCCGAGAAGCCACCGACCCAATCGACATCACCGGATCTTTCCAAGCCTGCTTGGCTAGAGGGCTTTCTCGATACGCCAGACCGCAATGATGTTTTGGTGCCTGCTGGTATCTTCGGAATTTTAGCTATGTTGAGTTTGGCGGGCCCTTCTCTAGCGATGGCGTTCGGTGTTGGCGTTGCCATTTATTTTCTAAATCGTAAGGAATACCGTTTCTGGCGATCGCTGCTCTTGACTATCTTGGGGCTTGTAGCGGGGCTGACATTAGGTATTTTAATTGGCCAAGCACTGGGGCCACAGGCGGCAGCAATGTCAGGAGCGAGCGCCGCGATTGTGACGCAGCGAGTAGCCGCGATTATTACCATGGTGGTTTTGTGGTTATTTACCAGCTTTTTACGCTAATTCAAGGTTTTGAGGCGTTGCTGAAATCAGAGAAAGAGTAGGTTTCTAAGATGCTGGGTAACTGTAGTTTGTGCCCAAAGATGGATTCTCGAAATCAGCAACGCTACAGCAGCGGGCAAAGTTCACAAGTAAAACCACCGCAGTCCCAAGCCTCTGGCTATTCCAGACACTCAAACCTAGCAGCGACTTGCCATCATTTTGAGCAGGGGGCAGATGACTTGCCCATAGTTACCAGTCACCGCTTGTGTATCGCTACGTTGACGCTTGTTCCAGAAGGGATTGAGGCCTTCTGGGGCCGCTAGAAAATCATCAGGTCGAGTTCGCTGTCTGTTAACTCTTCGAACTCAACCAATCGGGTGCGTATAGCAAGGTACCGACATGTGTAGATTTTGGACTGTTTGAAACGAGGGTTGGGCTGCCCAACTTGAGCGTCGGCTTCGGCATAAGCTTCGAGATATTCTGGTGCGATCGCCCCTTGGCGACGAGGCAAAGACGTATCTTGAGAAACGGTCATAGACCACCAAATAATATTCCTTTGACGTTCAAGATACTGATGCTCTCTCAAACAGTCGTGGAATTTGCGGAATGCTTTAAGGAATCAACAGCTCTTTGTAATATTGACTACTTTTGAGCTGTATATATTCAACAGCCTTATGACTAATGCACGCTCTGCAGGAGATCTGAGAGTTCAAGGCGCAGTGCGAGGATGCGGCATTGCTCTAGTCACGGATACGCGACCCTGCGCTTAACGCTTGCTAAGCGTCATGGAGACTTAAGTCATGACTGTTCAAGGCGACGGTGACATCTGGGCGGTGATGCCAAGTCAGGCGGCCACAATAAAATTGTGATGACCGGCTGTTGATGCCCATAAGCTGTCAAGATGATGGGCATATCTTTTGCTTACGAAGAGGCCTCCTATGAACGTAAGGAAAACTTTTTGGGTATTTGTCACTGTAGTGGTTCTGCTGTGTGTCGCGATCGCGGGTCTTAACTCACCAGTGGCGGCTCATTCTCATTTGTCAGAAGCTGGCTTGATTAAAGTGCACAGCGAATTTGGCGTAGAGGAAACAGGCGATCGCTTGGCCGCCCTATTGGCAGAACGACGTTTGAACGTGTTTGGGCGTATCGACCACGCGCAGAATGCGGCTACTGTCGGCAAGGAACTCCGCCCAACGGAGTTGTTTATTTTTGGCAATCCAGCTGTGGGGACGCCACTGATGCAGTGTAATCAATCAGTCGCGATTGATTTACCCCAAAAAATGTTGATCTGGCAAGCGGCTGACGACCAAGTTTGGCTGGCTTACAACGAGCCAGATTATTTGATGGCGCGACACGACTTAGTTGACTGTGAACCGGTAATTGATCGCATTAGTCAAGTACTAGAAGATATCTCTCACAGAGCGACACAAGAATAATTAACTGGGCGGAACTGAGCGTAGCGGTTCACCAGGTATCAGCTGCACAGGTTCCCGTCTCTTAAAATGCAGAAGGGCAATTGCATAGAGGCAATCGGATTCAACACATGCGCAGAATCGACGTTATTGGCATTGGGCTAGGAGTGTTTTTGCTCGGTGGAGGCCTTTACATAGGGTTCCGTTGGGCTGGGTTTGATGGCCTCTCGGCAGGGGTATGGAGTCAGGTGTTTTTTTTGGCGGGGCTGCTAGGATGGGTGACTTCCTACTTATTTCGGGTGGTCAATAGCGACATGACCTATGGCCAACAACTGAGAAATTATGAAAACGCTGTTTTGCAAAAGCGCTTGGACGAGATGACGCCTGAGCAACTAGCGGACTTAGAAGCCAAGCTAGCGGCAGATAAAGCAACCGAGCAGGAAGCTGCTGCTTCCTCTTCTGACTAACCGAGTTGACCGACGCCTAGTAGACGGGGGCTCCGTCTTGCCCTAGATTGCTGTATGGATTAGTCATTCGGTCTAGCATTCAGAGGGTTAGGTTATGAAGTCGGTTTCTGATCAGTTTCAGGCACTCCGCGATCGCCAGCAATGTGCCCTGATTCCCTTTGTGACAGCGGGTGATCCAGATTTAGCCACGACCGCTACTGCCCTGAGAACCTTAGATCGTGATGGCGCTGACTTTTTAGAACTGGGAGTGCCCTATTCTGACCCGTTGGCAGATGGCCCCGTGATTCAGGCGGCGGCGACCCGAGCGCTGCAAAAAGGCACCACCCTTGACGACGTCTTAGAGCTCGTCAAAACGGTGTCGCCAGAGTTGCAGGCTCCGATCATTCTTTTCACCTACTACAACCCTATTTTGAATCGAGGGATTGATGCCTTCTTTCAAGACATTGCTGCCGCCGGTGCGAAGGGCTTAGTTGTGCCAGACCTGCCCTTAGAAGAGGTGAGTGGCGTCATTGAGTCTGCCACCCAGCATGGGATTGAGGTGATTTTGCTGGTGGCTCCTACCAGTCCCAAGGAACGCATTCGAGCGATCGCTGAAAAGTCACAAGGCTTTATTTATCTTGTGAGCGTCACGGGAGTAACCGGTATGCGAACCGAAATTCAGAGTCGGGTTAAAGAGCTGCTGGAAGAACTACATCGGATTACCGATAAGCCCGTAGCTGTCGGCTTTGGCGTTTCTCAACCAGAGCAGGCGACGCAACTACGAACCTGGGGGGCCGACGGTGTCGTCGTCGGCAGTGCCTTTGTCAAACGCCTGGCCAGCAACGACCAAGATCCCAAAGTCGGACTGGCTGAACTTGCAGCCTTTTGCCAAGACCTGAACCAAGCCGTCAAAGGCACTTGAGCCGTTCCCTGTTCAAGCGAGTGCAACGACTAAACCGCTGCCTTCCTGGGGAGGGGTTTAGGGTATTGCCTGGGCTGTTCAGTTTGCCGGTGGTAGTGCCACTTGGGGATATGGTGGTGATCGCGATCCGCAATCAGATTAGGGCAGTTGTAATTGCGGAAAACACCACACAATAAGTGTTTTTATTCCGAACTCCGTAGGGCTCTGCCCTTCCCGAAGGGTATTCAGAATTCCGCATTCTGCCATAGCTGTTTTCTGGCTCTGGCAATGGGGCATCTTATGAGCTAAAAATTTTGCAGTGATCACATCTTAGCCGTCACTCTTGAGGAAACCAGTGCTCAGATCTCTGACCAAGTAGCCGTGATTTTGGTGGAGATGACGACTAACATTGCCAAAGCGAGGACATTGCGCTGTTTCGGGGCAGATAAAATCAGTGGCTTGCCAGTGTCTGCGTACGATTTGACATCGACACCAGCTAGGCCCAGCAACGCTGCCACGATAGGGACCATCGCCTGAAATGTATAGACTGCTACATCAGCATATCAATCCCGGTAGAGCCAGGCTGACAGAGCTCTAGTGTGGTTTGGCTGGGCTTTGGGAATTTTAAGGTACAGATTCAAACCCTTCAAAAGTTCAGCGATGATCAGCACAACCGCTCAACCTATGTCGCCAAGGTTAACTGGCTACACATTACAGACGTAATCTACCGGGGCACTCGCACAACGGTATATCGAGCAGCTGATACCACCACTCAACAGCCTGTAGTGGTTAAGTTACTGTCCCAGGAATATCCCAGCTTTTCAGAGCTAGTGCAGTTTCGCAACCAGTACACAGTGGCCAAGCATCTGCCCATTTCAGGGATTGTCTCTGACGGCAGTCCTCAATATTGCGGTTCAGCTAGCCGATACTCTGCATGAACTCCATCAGCATCGAGTTATCCACAAAGACATTAAACCGGCAAATATTCTGATTCATCCAGAGTCTAAGCAAATCGAGCTGATTGACTTCAGCATTGCCTCACTATTGCCCAGAGAGGTCCAGGCGATTCAAAGCCCTGGCAGTATGGAAGGCACCCTCGCCTACATGGCTCCGGAACAGACGGGTCGAATGAACCGGGCGATTGACTATCGCACCGATTTTTATGGCCTGGGGGTCACCTTATATGAACTTCTAACCGGCCAGCTCCCGTTCAAAAACGCCGATCCATTGGAACTCATCCACTGCCATATGGCCCAAACCCCCGCCTTGGCTGATCAGGTTAATCCCCAGGTGCCAGCCGTTGTAGCGGCCATGGTGGCGAAACTCATGGCAAAAAATGCCGAAGAGCGTTACCAGGGGGCTCTGGGCCTTAAACACGATCTTGAGCAGTGTCTGGCCCGGTGGCATGAACAGGGGGAAATTGCTGAATTTGATTTAGGGCAGAAAGATTTAAGCGATCGCTTCCTCATCCCCGAAAAGCTTTACGGTCGCGAAGCCGAAGTTCAGTCCCTGCTCGATGCCTTTAATCGAGTTTCACAAGGTACATCAGAACTGGTGCTGGTCGCTGGCTTTTCTGGCATTGGTAAAACTGCGGTTGTAAACGAAGTCCATAAACCGATTGCCCGGCAGCGCGGTTACTTCATTAAAGGCAAGTTTGACCAGTTTAATCGCAACATTCCCTTCAGCGCCTTCGTTCGAGCCTTTCAAGACTTGGTGGGGCAGCTCCTAAGTGAGAGCGATAAAGAATTACAAGCCTGGAAGACCCAGATTCTGACCGCATTGGGCGGAAATGCCCAAGTCATTATTGACTTAATTCCAGACCTGGAGATCATCCTAGGGCCCCAGCCACCGGTGCCTCAACTGTCGGGCCTGGCGGCCCAAAATCGATTTAATCTACTGTTTCAAAAATTTATTCAGGTATTCGCAACTGCCGAACATCCGCTGGTGATATTCGTTGATGACTTGCAATGGGCAGATTCAACCTCACTGAGCCTGATTAAGCTACTGCTAATTGAAGCGGAAATCGGGCATTTGCTGGTTTTAGGAGCCTATCGAGATAATGAAGTCTCGGCCGGGCATCCCCTAGTGCTCACCCTTAAAGAGGTTGATGAACATACCTCGGTCACAACATTAAACCTGAACCCGCTGCAGCGATCTAATATTAGTCAGTTAACAGCTGATACGTTGAGGTGCTCAATCGAGGTCGCAGCGACACTCGCACAGTT
>ERZ1740058.1546-NODE-1546-length-10585-cov-10.335613_pt1 | contig 10585 bp, 5 predicted proteins | sample MGYA00581745_ERZ1740058 | MGnify/ENA primary metagenome ERZ1740058 (study PRJEB43018, sample SAMN04849742) | marine metagenome | isolation source: floating plastic debris | place: Pacific Ocean | collected 2008-08-30 | study: EMG produced TPA metagenomics... | reverse complement strand
AGACTACTTAACCAACCGTTGTACACCTCGACTTTTTATGCCGTACCTACTTACTATACCAACCCGCAGTTTGATCAGGTCATCCTCAATGCCTGAAATCACCATCAGATCAGCTTTTTAATTCTGACTTCCGACTTCTTCATTCCGTATTCTGCTATAGCTTCGGACATATTGACGCTGTTTTACGACAGCATTTTCCGGTTTAAAAATCGCTCGAACTCTTGAATGGGTACAGGTCTAGAAAAGAGCCATCCCTGTCCGTATTTAACGCCATGCTTGAGGAGAAACAGGCGTTGCTCCTCTGTTTCAATTCCCTCGGCCACCATCGTGAGCTGCAACTTCGAACCAAGCTCGATAATGCTCTCTAAAATACTCACAATCTGTGGCTCTTTACCGATTGCCGCCACGTAAAACTGATCGATTTTCAGAATGTCAATATTCAACTGATGGAGATAACTCAAACTAGAATAGCCTTTACCAAAGTCGTCTAGAGCAACACGACTGCCCAGGGTGCGCAAACGAGCGAGGATATCAGTAGTGGTCGTACCTGGCCGAATGGCGGCGGCAGTTTCAGTGACTTCGAAGACGAAGCGATGAGGCGTGCAGGCATCTGACGGCTGTAACGACTGTAGCCAAGTGATGACGGCATCGATATTGCCAGAATTCAACTGACCAGGAGAAATATTGATGGACGTATAAAGTCCTGGAAATTGCTGATATAACGGTGCCTGTTCGTGAGCGACTTGTTTGATCACCCAAGCCCCAATTTTATTAATCAGGCCAGTTTTTTCAGCAATGGGAATGAACAAACCAGGGGGAAGGATACCTTGCTCTGGATGGTACCAACGGAGGAGCGCTTCCGACCCAATACAATCCTCGGTTTGCAGATTAAGAATCGGTTGATAGTGCACCATTAATTCCTGCTGTTCTAAGCCAATTGATAGCTCCCGATCTAGCCCCTCAGATTGCTTCGCGATGCGCGTGGCTAAAACAAATATGAGGCCACTACACAAGGCAGCGACCGGGCAACCGAGAAACAACATGCGCTGCCATCTGGCTAGCGCCCAATCTTTGGAAACCTCAGCAATGACCAACACTTCACCATTTTGTGAAGTCTGAGAAACCTGAATGCGATGCGCTTTCTGAGCAAGATTGATCGTGTCTAACGCCGGAAGATTGCCCTGGCCTGCTAACACCTGATCGTTGCGGGTATTGATGTAGACCAGAAAGCCATCGTTGCCCAGGGTGAGTAACTGCGATGCGCCCCAGGGGGCCGTTAAGATCACCGGATTGACGAGGGCATTTACCTCTCCGAGCCCCTCGGTGGGCAGACTCAGAATAATGGACTCTTCTCCCATGACAACGGTGCGCTCTCGCCCCACAATTTGGAGTGTCGGCGTGCGAGCATCGGAGCGATATTCCGGAGCGATTAATTCCGGTGGGGTAACGGCACCGAGGTTAGTTAAAACTAAAAAGCCTTGCTCATCAACAATGCCAATTTCTCGGAATAAAGGATTGTCATAAACGATTCTTTCCAGTCTTTCTTCAGCCTCAGGATCGTTTGGATCAATCGTTTTAGAAACGTCCAACAAAATTTTATTGCCGGTACTTAAGACCGTATCAATGCGGCGGACTCCCTCCTCAACAGCGACGTTGAGTGAGGTTCTGGCACTGTTCACATATTCGTAGTAAGAGATACTGAGGAATACGGTGGGCGGAATGAGGCTGGCCCCTAAAATCCATCCTAAAACCGGAAGATATCTCCTTAGACGGCCTCTCATATCTCAATAACCTAAATATTGAGCCATACAAATCTTCTTTTTGATTTATATGGCAACAAGACGAATCACCATAAGTTTTGACGCGATCGCCTTTCACTTCATTCTTCAAGGCAAAGTGTACCCTATGCCAGGTTCCGGATTCCCGATGCAATTTTGGCAATGCCGAGTAGCTCAGGGCAAGGCACAAACCAAACTGTGGGCTGATCCCATGGCTTCAGCCCGCATCATGCTCAGCCCAGTGGCGATCGCCAACACTCATGGAATTGCTTTTGGGGTGCTTAAACCTTCGCCGACGCCCCCTCTCCCCCCTCTATTCAAGCCACAGCGCCATTTAAGGCAGGTACCCTAGATCTTCTGTTTGCAGCATGTCCAGAGCCTCACCCACCGTACTTGCGCCCCAATCAGTCAACATCCGACTGGCAGCTTCATCCATCGAAAAATAGCCGCCCTGATTGTTATAAATCGTCGTCACCGGAAACGCTTCACTCCCCGTTGGCCCCACGCCTGTGATGTAGTCGGCAATCACCACCACGACTTCATACCCCTGATACATCCAAAACGAAACGGCCTGGGGTTCCCACAACATCCAAGAGTTGCTATCCAGGTTGGCAGGCAATTGCTCAAGCAGCGTCCCGTCCGGCAACATCAGGTAAATGGCTAAATCATTGACGGCAATGCTGGGATCGGAAACCGCTTCAGTCAGGACAAAAGCCACCTCGCCAATATCCCGCAGGTTGACCCAAAAGCTTTGGTCAGGATTAATCTGGCGTCCTGATACGGGCAGATTACGTTCTACCCAGCCGAGTTCGGCGGGGGTGAGCAACCGCGATTCACCCAGCGCCAGGGCTACAGCCGAGGCTGGCGGAGTGGCAGCAACGGGTGCTGCTGTTTGAACCGGGGGCGCTGTTTGAACCGGAGCAGTTGTCTGCGCTGGGGCAGCCGGAGCCACCGCCACCGGAGCCACTGCAGCGTTAGTACTTGTAGCCGTCGCAGCGACCGGTTCAGAGACCTCAGCAGGGGGCGTTTCGGCGGTAGGTTGGGAGCCGCCACAGCTAATGAGCAGACAGGTTGTCCCCACGAGAGTCAAGGCGCGCCACGGGGATAATAAGGCAAACGGAAAGGGCATCGATTGCAACCTCATTTTTGGGTCAGAAGCCGCGATGAAATCAGAGAAACTTCATCTCTAGCTGCTTGCAGGGTGCCCAAAGTGGGGTTTGTAGGCTCGACGTAGCGCCGTCTAGAAAACGTTTATTCTTGGATAGATTGTTTCGAATCCCGAATCGACTGATAATTGCAACAGTAGTGATGAGTTCCGAGTTTTCCAGGTCTGACGACTATTTTTGAAGGGGATTGAGTTTTCCGCGACACAAAACTCCAATCAATATTTTCAAATGCTCCTGATCTACATTAATTACTGGCCAAACTTGTGGAATTTATTCACTTTTCGGTGGCTTAAATCGTCCCGGATACCGCCATAATTCTCCTGAAGTGGGGATCCGCGTACCCGTTGTGACTAATCAAGAAAACGGACGGACAGACGAGCAAACAGAGGCTCAGGCCAGGCGGCGATCGCGGGCTTGGTTTAAAACCTGGCTGGCGATCGGGGGCACCAGTCTGGTCGTCGGGGGAAGTCTCGGCTGGCTGGGCTGGCACGAACTGCAGAGACGCTTGCCCGCCGCCATCAGCGAAGAACTCAGTGGGGCTCTCGGTCGCCCCATTCGCCTCGGTGAACTGCAGCGGTTTGGGCTAACGGGGTTGCGCTTTGGTGAAACCATCCTGCCCCCCACCGCCGATGATTTCACCTGGGCTCGGGTAGAAGCCACCGATATTTCCCTCAATCCGTTAGATCTGCTGTTTCGGCGCACTTTTCGTCCGAGTTTGCTGCTCATCCATCCCGAAGTGGCGATTAAGCAACGATTCGATCGCACCTGGGTATTAAACCCACCCGACTCTTCAGTGGACAACGAAGGTAAAATTCGCACTGAAATTGGCAGCATTCGAGTGCGCAACGCCGACATTGTCGTGGGCCCCGTCTCGCGCCAACAAATTGTGCAAACTCCGCCAGGGTTTTCGAGCACTCAGCTGATTGTGCTCGAAAACGTCAACCAGAGCATCCAATTTTACGGTGAAAGGAATCACCTCGTTGCTATCAATCTCGGCGGACGGTTGAAAAATGGCACCTTCCGCCTACGGGGCACAGGCGATATTGAGACGGGCAATACGAATCTCACCCTCTATGGTCGAAAGCTGCGGATCGATACGATCAATCCCTTTTTGGGGGGTAGTTTGTTTTTGGGCGAGGGCTATGGCTACGGCAATCTCTATATCGAAATCCGGCCGGGCCAAGATCAGCCGGTGGCGATCGAGGGTGCCCTGCGGTTGCAAAACGGTCAGGCGGTGATCACAGGGCTGCCCAGCCAATTTGAAGACATCTATGGGCGGCTGCAATTTCGGGGACAGCGGATTGCTTTCGACGACACTGAGCTGCGATTTGGCCCGATTCCCGTGCAAGTGCAGGGCAGTGTTTCTCCGCAAAATGGCTTTCAGGTCGGTGTGACGGTGCCCGATGTTAGCATTGAGCAGCTCGAAACCGCCTTTGCCCAAACCCTACCAGTCGAGGCGACGGGGCGCTTTGCCCTGCTCACCGAAGTCAGAGGGCCACTGCGGACCCCTCGCATTACGGGAAATGTCAGGAACCTCGATCCGATCGCCGTTGACCGATTAGCGTTCAATCAGGTGAGTGCTACCTTCTCCGGCAATACTCAGGCACTGTCTTTAGATGACTTACAAGTGTTGCCAGTGACGGGGGGTAGCCTCACGGCCAGCGGCCAGATCGACTTTGAGGATCAGTGGCTGCGAGCCAGAAAGCTGCCCCCCACAGCACTGGCACTGACGGCCAACGTTGATTTGCCCCTCTCGCCTCTCGCTGATTTATATGGCGCGAATTTGCCCGTATCACTCGGGCGATTGACTGCCGTAGCCGAGATTGCCGGTCCCTTGTTTGAGCCCGTGGGAGTGGCGAACTGGCAAATCACCGACGGCATTGCGGTCGGCGGGGGACGCCTCGACTATGCCGATCAACTGGCGACCTTAGGCGACACGCAACTGGCGATCGCCAACTCTGGCTCCCTCACTGCAACCGGTCAAGCCGACCTCTTAGCGGGGCGGTTGAATTTAAACGCCGATGCCCGCTTACCGCTGGATGAAATCGCGCAAACTGCGGCGATCGCCCTGCCTGCTGGCCTGACATTAGGCACCTTGACGGCCCAGGCTACGGCTACTGGCCCCGTATTCAACCCCGTGGCCGTGGCTGATTGGCAATTACGAGACGGGTCAGTGCCCGGTCAGGGACAGCTCACCTACGCCGATCAACTGGCCACAATTCGCGAGACGACCTTTGATGTGGGGGGCAGTCCGTTGCAGGCAATGGGACAGGCCGACTTGCGATCGGGCCTTTGGCAGGCGGACTTGTTGGGCGCTGGTCTAAATTTGGGGGTTGTTTCACCCCTGCTGGCGGGTTCCGCTGCGGTGGACATCAGCGCCTCGGGCCGATTGACGGAACTGACGCCAGCAGGGCTACAGGCTCAGGGTGACCTGGCTTTTTCAGCGGGCGTTCCTTTGGCGATCGCCGGTGCCGATAGCTTGCTGGAGGGGCCACTAGCCCTGAGCTTCGATTGGGATGGTCAACTGCTCAGCGTGCCGACCCTGACAGCTCCGGGGTTAGACGTGAGCGGGCAAGTCGCGACGGTGTTGAATGGCGATACCGGCTGGCCCCAACCGGACGAGCTTGATTTCACCGTGCGGCTCACCGACTACGATCTGGCGCGAGTGAATCCGCTCTCGCCGATCGCACCCTATGGCGTGCTGTTGGGTGGGCGACTCGATTTTGACGGTACCCTGCGCGGTCGCCTCACGGATCCAGCTCTGCAAGGAGACATTGCTCTGCGCGAGGCGGCGTTAGGCAGTTTGTCTCTGCTGTCTGACGTCACGGGGACGATTGATGCTTCCTTTAGCGGTGGCGGTCGCCTCGATCTCGTGGGCGACATGACCACGATTCAGGCTGAGGTCGGGCCTGATCAGTTACCAATCAGTCTGCTATTTCGTAATGGGCCGGTGCTGGCAGCGGTCAATCAGGAAGGCGATTGGCTGCGGGGGCAAGTGCGTAACTTTCCCCTGGACGCGCTCGGGGTGCGTCCTATCCAGCATCCAGACTTGGGCGTGGTGGGCGGCACCCTGCGCAGTGATTTTGCCCTGCGGCGGAGTACCCTCTATACCAACCCCACGGGCCGAGCCAGCTTCGCGGTGAACCGTCCGGCCTTAGGCACCTTCGCAGCCACTTCACTGCAGGGTCGCCTGCGCCTCGCCAACGGACAGGCCATCCTCGACAACACCTTTTTAACCTTGCCCCAAAGTCGCTTTGAGATTGCCGCAACGGCGCAACTGCGATCACCCTTCTCCGCTGAAGCCAGTCTTGCCACCACCGACGCCCGCCTCGAAGATCTGATGGCCCTACTGCAGCTCACTGAGCTAGCCGATCTCCGCCATCTGTTTAATCCGCCTGTGTTGGGGAGTGCTGCTGACTTAACGACGCAGCCCATCGAAACGGCAACGGACGATTTCCCGGCTCAAATGCAGCAGGCAGCAGCGGCCAGAGCCCAACAAATCGAACAAGAAGCGGCCCAAGCGCGGGCTTTACTGCCGCCTCTATCAGATCTAGCGGGCACGGTCTCAGCCGAGATTGATATCCAGGCATCGGCGATCGCGGGCGTCGAGATGGCGTTTGACGTCACAGGCCAAAACTGGACTTGGGGGGCATATGCCTTGGCCAATCAGTTTGTGGCCCGAGGGGCGCTGCAAGACCAAACGTTGAACTTGACCGCTGTGCGGCTCGAAGCCGAGGATGCCTGGGTTGAGGTGGCGGGTCAACTGGCGATCGATGGCCTCGAGACTCAACTGGAAGTCGCCAATATGGACTTGGCACCCATTGCCCAGTGGCTCGATTTGCCCTTACCGCTACAGGGTCGGATCAACGCCCGCGCTGACCTCACGGGCACCCTGGGCAATCCCGCTTTGCTAGGCACGTTCACTGTCGATGACGCCACCCTTAACGACTATCCCCTGCTGATTGGCAGTGACTTTAGCTATCAAGATGCCTGGTTCCGGTTTGATGCCCAGGTCAAAGGTGAGCCCGATGAGCCACTGCTCGTGCGAGGGCAAGTGCCCTATGCCCTACCGTTTATGACGGTGCAGCCCGACAGTGAGGCACTGCTGGTGCAGGCCAGCTTGGGCAGTGGTGGCTTTGCCTTGCTTGACCTGCTGAGTCCCTATGTGGCTTGGGGCGGCGGCGATGCCAGCTTACTGATTGAAGCGAAAGGTACCCTCTCGCAGCCGAAGATTGTGGGTCTAATCGCGTTTCAAGAGGCCAGCATCACCAGCGAGTTTCTCGGTGAGACGCTGACGGAGCTCAACGGCAGCATCGGGTTTGCGGGCGATCACCTGCAGGTGACGGGCCTTCAAGGCACCCTGCTCGACGGTCAGTTTTTCCTGGTCGGCGAGCTGCCCTTCCTGAGCACGACTGCTCAGACCGCACCGCCCATTCAACCCCTGATCTTGAACCTGAACCGGCTGGCCTTTAATTTTGCCGATGAAATCGCCAGCACCGTTGAGGGTGAGGTAATCGTAAGCAACTCAGTTCAGTCACCCACGCTTGGTGGCGTGATCGATCTGGCGAGTATTCGGGTCAATATCGGCAGCGAGACGCTCAATTTCGCCACTTCCCTCCTAGCAGATCCAGGGATTGACGCCGTGGTGGCGACCCTCGACCGCAATCTGACTCGCTGGCAGCAGGTGCCGGGTCAATTTGACAACTTTACGGTGCGGTTGCCCGATGTGGCCGAAATTCGGGTGAATCCGCTTTTAAGTGTCGATGCGATTGGGGCCATCACGGTGTCTGGGCCGTTGACTCAGCCCGTGGCTGACGGCTCCATTGAGCTGCTGGATGCCTGGGTCAATACCGTGACGACCAACCTATTTTTGGTGAAATCTCAGCGCCGCAATCTAATTACCTTTGATCCCGATCGCGGTTTCGACCCCTATATAGATCTGGTATTTGCTGGTGACCTGCCGCTACAGCGGCAATATGATCTGCCCACTGTGAATGACTTTGCGATCGGCAACAATTCCGAAATTCCTGACCTCGATCCCTTGGCAGGGCTGACCCTCTTTGATGAAATTGCGATCGAAGCACTGATTGAGGGCTATGTCAGTGAAGGCGTCAATCTATTGACGCTGACCAGTTCACCGACCTATGCCCAAGATCGTTTAATCAGCATGCTAACCGGAGGCTACCTGGCCGATTTACCAGAGGGTGAACCAGCGCTCGCGACGGGGGCCAATCTGATCTTTGCCTTCTTTACAGAGCAGCAAGATGCCCTCGGCGATGCTCTCGGCATTCGTCGCCTGCGGCTAGGGGCGTCCACGACCTTACCCGGTGACGACGGTGACCTATTTGGCGTCGGCGTGGGGGTGAGCGCGGGCATTACCGACAACTTCTCAGCGGAACTGGTGCAAATTATCAATCGCAACCAGCCCTATCAGCTCAATCTGCAATATCGGTTAAACAATGAAGTGGGCATCGGCGGTTCGACGGATTTCTCCGATGAGAGCCGTCTCTTTATGCAATACCGCGTCAATTTTTAGGACAAATCTTAGGACAGAGGACGTCGAGGTCACCGATACAATAGTTTTTTTTGCAGAGCACGATCGCACCTATGGAAGTTATTCCCGCCATTGACCTGCTAGCGGGTCACTGTGTTCGCCTTTATCAGGGCGACTATGAACAATCTCAGGTCTTTGATGAAAATCCCGTTGCGGTCGCGCAGCGGTGGGCCGAGGCCGGGGCCACCCGTTTACACCTAGTTGATTTGGACGGCGCTAAGGCGGGTAAACCCGAAAATTGGCAGGCGATCGCGGCCATTGCGGCTGCCGTCAACGTACCGATTGAAGTCGGGGGGGGACTGCGCGATCGTGATCGAGTCGCAGCCCTGTTCGACCTGGGGGTGCAATACGCCATTCTGGGCACCGCTGCGGTCGAAAATCCTGACTTAGTTAGCACCCTCAGCACCGAATTTCCCGGACAGGTGATTGTGGGGATCGATGCCCGCGAGGGCAAAGTCGCCACCCGCGGCTGGCTCGAAACCTCGGCAGTCGAGGCGATCGCCCTGGCTCAAGACATGGCGCAGCGGGGCGCTGCCGCCATTATCTACACCGACATCAAACGCGATGGCACCCTCAAAGGCCCCAACCTAGAAGCACTGCGGGCGATCGCTGAAGCCACAACCGTACCCGTCATTGCTTCCGGCGGCGTCAGCTCCGTCACCGATCTGCTCAGCCTAATGACGTTAGAAAGACTGGGGGTCAACGGCGTCATTGTCGGCAAAGCGCTCTACACCGGTGACATCAGCCTCAAAGAAGCCCTCCGCGCTGTCGGCCCCGGTCGCTGGCAAGATGTCCCCACCGATATCGGCCCCTCCTTTGCTTAAAGGCTCAAGACTGAAGCGCACAACCAAACTCCAAAACAGAACTGCCACCATTAAAAACCGGGCCGGAAAATTGACTCTCCGGCCCGATCAAGGGCAAACAATCTCATAAGCGAATCGAACCACCGGCCAGTTAGCCGTTACCTTGCTGAGCTTTCATGGTTTCAATTTCCTGACGGAGCGTTGACAGCTCCTGAGTCAGTGCGTCTAACTCAGCCTGCATAGAGGCATCGGCCACCGGACTAGCGTAGGTATCAACCGTCGCTTCCGAGGCTGGCATCGGCGCAAACGGATTTGGCATTTGCCCCATCTGACTCATGACTGAATCCACGACCGTCCTGGCTTCTTGTTCAGTGACGGCCCCTTTGGCTTCGAGTTCTTGAGCGAGGACGTCAAAATCAGTGATGCTCCCAAACTTCTCTTGAGAAGCTTGGGGATCGCGAAAGGCATCCACTAAAGATGCCGTAGCGCCAAGGGTGACGCGAAAACCTTTTTGAATTGTTTCAGTCAGCGTCTCTGGATTCATAAGAAACCGTTGAACCTCTTTAATCTGTCCACGGATGGCTTTTCAACAGGTCGATTCTAACGCGGCACGGCAGAGGAATCTGACATTTGCTAGGGACTATTGTCAGTCAGTCGCTCAATGCCTATACCGCGATGGCAGTCGCCCTTAGCTGGTTTGGTGGAACAGGCGCGGCAATGTTGATCCCACAAGATTTTGGCAGTGATGGGCAATTAACTAATGACGCGCCCTAGCCCCTTAGCTGCTAAATAGAGTTTTTGAGCAGGGGAACCGCCTCGGAAAAGCGACGACGTGGATCCAAAAGCTTGCAAATCCACCCGATAGCCAGTTGAAATATCGGCCAACCCTGATCCACGAATTATGATTATTGATGTATCGAGATTTTATTTATAAGTTCTTGATAAGCTCGAATATCTCCCAGCCGACCGATTGCAATCAAGAAATAATCCTTGAAAAAATAGGCTTTCAGCCGACGAAGGAAAATTGAGCTGTTAGCAGAATAGTACATTTAAACTATGAAAATCTGTATTGTTTCAATGAACGATCGCTGATTTTTTCGGGTTTAGAGTGGTAACCAAATTGTTTATGCGGCTACAATCGTGTGAGGCAGGTCACAACTCACCATCTGAAGTGGGCTTGCTCATACACGCTAAAGGTTTTTTTAGATAGCTAGAATTAATTCTGATCGTTTTTGGTGAATGGTCGCCACTGTTGCCTTGGTAATTTAGGTTGTCTAACGTACA
>ERZ1740058.1545-NODE-1545-length-10594-cov-6.422811_pt1 | contig 10594 bp, 8 predicted proteins | sample MGYA00581745_ERZ1740058 | MGnify/ENA primary metagenome ERZ1740058 (study PRJEB43018, sample SAMN04849742) | marine metagenome | isolation source: floating plastic debris | place: Pacific Ocean | collected 2008-08-30 | study: EMG produced TPA metagenomics... | reverse complement strand
TATAATTTTGACATCTTAGCAAAAAAGCCATCCTTACTTTAAGATCACTACCAAATTCAGAGACACATCTAGTTTTGCAGAAATTACAATGCTTAATTTTCAATCATTTGAATTACCTGCTTGGCATATTCGCATAGAACTTCACGATGCTCGTCGGTAAGCTTTCTCGGCTTGCTGTCAAGTACGCAAAGTGCACCAAGGTTAAAACCATCCGAAGATTTTAAAGTAGCACCAGCATAGAAGCGGATCTTTGGTCCACCAACAACGAAGGGAGAATTTTTAAACAGATTGTGCTCCAGAGCATCGTTAACCTCAAATATAGCATCCTGCATAATAGTATGCTGGCAGAAAGATTCATCCCGTCGGGTTTCTTTCACTCCATATCCACCACCAGCTTCCGACTTGATGTATTGGGTATTTTCGTCAATCAGAGTGAGGGCAGAAAAGGGCACATCAATCATCTGAGATACCATTTCAGTAAGTGCGTCAAATTCTTCTTGTCGCTCAGTGTTCAAAATGTTCAGATTACGAAGAGCGTTTAGTCTTGTCTCTTCGTTATGGGGTATTGGAGCCGCATTCATAATGTTAAATTTACTTAGTAAGACATTCTTTATTGTGAAATCCAGGTAAGTGCTTCGTTTTCGTTCTGAAACACTTCATGAGGAGAGTTTCCGGCAACACTTGCTAACTTATTACTTAAATTCTTTACTACAGCAATACCAAAAAATGATTCGGCATTAATGATGGCTAATCTCAATTTTGCGTCAAATTTATGTTTTGCTCTGATAAACCAGTCTTCTACCAACCAAGTCTGCGATGTGGGAGATATTACCCGTAAATCTGAGCAATCTAACAAGAGAGCATCTACTGTGCTTTTAGCAAATTTATCTTCTACCGTTTGCCAGATAGTCTTAAAATCCTGATCAGGAACAAAGTCTTTCAAAGAAACTTTCAAGACTTGCCTCTCAGAATCATTGATTAGCTTTACATTAACATGTTTAGAATCCATAGTATATCTATTGAGATTTATAGTATTACTATTTTAATCTTAAATGTAGTTAAAGGCAGGTTCAGATAATAAATAGAAATAGATAAATTAGTATATTGTAATGTTAAAGTATTTTTGAGACCGATTGCATTCCTTCTCTTAAAGGAATAAGTACATGAGACAAATTAGTTTAGATTAAAGGGGCTAAAGTTAATGCAGAGTTTTTCTCCGATGTTGGCTAGGCAACGGTACTGCGGGGTTTTCCTTTATCTATTATCTGGTTTATGATAATAGCCTTTATTCATAAGAATCTTCCAGTTTCTCGCGATTGATTTACGAGATAGATAGATATCGACAATGCTAAGTATAACCATGCTGGCAACAATTGTATTATATGAATTCCTTGCTCCATTGGAAGCGAAAAAAGCCAATGCATTAACATCGGTGCCGGAAGGTATACCAGTTCGCTTCATAGTATCAAAGTCATTTATTCTGACTACTCCCTGAAGGCTTTGGAAAGACATATCAAATTTTGCCAAGAGATAAGTGAGTGCCGTAAACCGTTGAACACCCTTGGGCATATAAACATTTTTCAAAAGTGCATTTGCACCCAATGCTAAACCCTGCGAAAATAAGAATCCCCCGGCGGGTACTAGCGTGTTTTCAAATCTTGATAAGACAGTGTGGTCATAAAAGCTACAGCCGAAACACGTTCCGCCCGATGGCAGTGATCCGCGAAGCTTGAAACTCGCTGAGCGATCACCCGAGATTCTAGCGATGAATGTATGCCCAACTTCATGATTGGTAATCACGAGTAAAGCACTGGGGATAAAGCTCAAGGTTGTTGTCAGCGACTGACCGGGAGTTAACTTTGGGTTGTTATCAGCTTTAAAAACAAGATTCTGGGCAACTCCTTCTTGAAGAAGTAACGCAAGGACAAAAGAGCATAGGTAAAGTTTTCCCATTGTTTTATCAATCATCACACCCCTTCACCCAAGTAGGGGTATTCCGGTTCTCGATGGGTGGTAGAAAGTTCTGATGTCAGGGCTGAAGATGGGGGTTGCGAGCATTTTTGACCAGAAGTGCAATACTGATCGTTTGCATTAGTAGCCCCACACCTCCACCGTATATCTGCGGTGCAGCGAAAAACAGTACTCCAGAGATAATCACAATAACTAAAAGGAGCACCATGGTGAATGCTCCTAATAGTTGGTGTTTTAGCGATGTTACCTGAATAGTGACTAGTCGTAGTACGCCGATGATAACGAAGCAAGTACCCATCATAAAACTAAAGCCTTGCCACAACTTCCACATATCGGCGGGTTGCCCTAGCAGCTGAACATCATTGATCTGGGTGAGTCTCGATTGTATAATAGCACTGTCTAGCTCTCGGAGGTGAATATCAATATGGAGTAGGCCAATGATGATGAAAAGCACTGCAACAATGGATGACAGAATATTGGGTAATCTTCTCATTACTATGATTTTGAATTAATCGTTCGCTCTAGTGACCTAGCAGCAAGCCACACAAGTTGTTCTTCCGCTTCAGCTTGGTAAGATGAATCAGGTGTAAACCTGAACAGTAGCATAAATTTAGGTTTCATAGTGTTTGTAGTAGGTTAGATGATGTAACAATGATCCTCAGTAGAATTCAATAAAAACAGGTTTTTTAGCTGTTTTTAGGTGCTTTGGAACCAATGGGACTAGTTTCTGAGCAAGTGGGGAAATTTGTTCAATACCTGAAGATGGGTTCCTAAACAGGCTGGCTAATTTGTGCAGCGCATCTTTTCAATATAGTCTTTGGGGGAGGTGTTCTTTTCTCGTTTGAACGCTCGATAGAAATTACTTTTTGACTTGAAGCCACATTCTAGAGCAATTCCAGTGAGGGAGTAGTTTTGATGTTCTCCACTTTCAAGTTTGGCTAAAAACTCATTGATTCTTGCCTTATTCAAGTAGTCGTAAAAAGAAATATTCAAGTGCTGGTTTAACACATGAGAAAGATTTTTATCTGAGGTAGAGATTTGATCGGCTAATTCAGATAATGACAAATTTGGGTTAAGATATGGCTTGTCTTCTTGCATGGTTTTCTCTAAAGAATCCCGAAGCTGAAGGGCTTGAGCTTCTTTGATTCTGCTTTTTGAAGGTTGTGGGTGATTCCTTTTCTTTTTCCTACGGTAGATAATCACGCCAAATACCCCGATCAACACTGAGAGAAATAGACCGATTACCCACCTTAGATCGAGAGGACTTTGCGTATTGAAAGAAGGCGGGTTAGCATTCGTTTTATTAAGCACATTCAGCACTAGTGACTTATCTATTTCCTTTTTTTTATCCTCGGAGAGTAATTCATTTTTAAGTTGCTGCCGTATCTGCTTGACAGAATCGACCTGCTCCGTTAGCTTTTGCTTCTCATAGAAGAGACTATACAGCTCCAGGAGCTTGACTTTTTCTTTTAGTAAGTTCCTAGAATCTATGATGGGTAATGCGCTATCCAAGTATTGATTAGCTGAATCGATTAAGTCATTTTCCAAAAAAAGCGAAGCCAGATTCAAGTTGTTCTCCACGAAACCAATCTTATCATTCAAGGTAGTATTGAATTGTAAAGCTTCTCGGTAGTAATTCTTGGCTTTCGTGAAATTGCCCCGCTCACTTTCAATACGTCCAAAACCAACCAACAGCTCGGGATAGAAGTCTTGGTAATTATCATCTATCAAATCCTGAGATCGTTCAAAGTATACTTCAGCACTATCTACCAGATCTAACTCTAAAAAAATTAATCCAATATTTTTGTTGATATGGATAAGTTGTTCCTTGTTGTAGTGCTCGGTGAAATATTGCTGTACTTGGATGTAGTATTCAAGGGCCTGAACATATAAACCTATTCCTGATAGAATGAAGCCAATGTGGTGGTCTACGTAGGATTTTGAAAAGTAATTCTCTTGTGTTTCGTAGTGTTGACTAACTTTCAGGAGAATTTCAATTGCCTTAGCAGGTTTTCCGGTTCTATTTAGGGCGACGCCTTGTTGACCTCTAGCTACCCAGCAGGACTTAATTGAATCGGGACATTGATCTAAATAACTGTCGTATATTTTTAGGGTCTCGATATATTCTCCCTGCATCAAATAAGTAATTGCTAGATGGTTTTTTGCCAGAAATATCTTACTTGAATCAGCGATTTGGCTTGCGTAACGCAGTGTGAGAGAATCATAACTACGTGCCTGGTTAAACTCACCTTTAGAAGTCAGCACCCTTGAGAGTTGATTTAACAGATCAATGGTCATGAGGGTATCACCAAAACTTTTTGATTGGGTTAATCCTTCTTCAAAGGCTGATAATGCCTCCTCTAAGTTTCCGTGATAACGATAAGTAAGACCAGCGTGGTAATAGTACGAAAGGTTTTTTGTTGTGTCCTTAGACTTCTTGACTAAGGCGTCACCTTGTTCTAAAAGCCCAAAAGCTGCCTGATTGCCATCTCGAGACTCAGTACTTAGGAAATCGGTGATTTTCTCAAGCTTATCCTGCCCTCTAGCACGGTCTATGACTTTCAAGCGATCATCATCGGATGGGTCTACACTAAATTGACTACTTCCAGCAAGCACAGAACCAGCAAGCGCCATTAACAGTAGCAATCTCAATTTTGTAAAGGTCTTTTAAAGGATGACCAACAAAGAAGTGAAAGGTTTGAATAAAAATAGGCGGGTCATTAAATTAGTGTCGGGTGCAGATTTTCTGGTATCGTACTGTAGACCTTGACGCTATGACCGTACTATTTCTGATCGATCGGCGTGAAAAAATGTGTGAATATGGGCTATCCACTTGGAGTCGCTTAGGATAGGAGTTAACGGAACTTCTTCTAAAACTCATAACCGTTTCGCTTCTATCGTTGGTTTGGGTGCGGATACCTCAATGTCTTAACAGTTGGTTTTTGCGTCTTTATTGCTAGAATGGTGAACTAGTGATCAATATTATTAGGCTGAGAAAATACTAAAACAAAAACATAATTTAATCGTTTGATTAAATAAATTGATTTTATACTTTTGTAGTATGACTCAAGAAGTAAATAGGTCAGAAGAGGTTTCAACTGAAGAACGAATTAAGCAAGCAGCTACTAAAGTGTTCGTACAGAAAGGCTATGCAGCTACTAAGACTCGCGATATTGCTGAAGAAGCTGGAATTAATATCGCATCGCTACATTACTACTACCGAAGTAAAGATAAGCTGTTCGAGTTAGTGATTGGCGAAGCACTACGAAATTTTTCCAAAGTGATGGATAGTATCTTCAATAATGATCTACCACTGCACGAAAAGATTAGAATATTTGTAGAGCGATACATTGACTTCATAAAAGAGAACCCGATGGTTCCGCTATTCATTGTCGCTGAATCTCAGCACAATCCGGAAACGGTCGACAAGCTGATGGCGCACGAACAGACCTTAGATAAATTAGAGGCACAATTTAAGGAGCTTGCTGAACAAGGTGTCATTCGTAAAATGCATCACGCTCACTTTATGATGAATATGGTAAGCCTTACGATTTTTCCGTTTCTAATGAAACCGCTTTTACTGCACAAAATTGAACTGTCGCTTGACGAATACAATAACTTACTCGAGGAGCGTAAAAAAATGATTCCTGAGATGATCATCAATTATTTGTATCTAAAGAAACCAACATAAAAATTTTTTGCTCTAAATATAATCAAATGATTACATCAGATAATGTAAACAAAAAAACAAATCAAAATTATGAAAGCTGAGAAAATAATATTGTATTTGGCGGGGCTATTGTTCCTCGGTACCCAGTGGCAGTGTAGCGAGTCGTCGGGAGAGAGCCAGTCTGCTTCAGTCCCAGCTAAGACTGAAAATATCCGCAAGTTTACCACCCAGTCCGCTGAGCCTCAGTCGATCAGACACAGTATCAGCCTCACGGGGCGCGTGGTGCCCCAGCAAAAAATTGATGTGGTGGCTCAGGTGCAGGGCATAGCCGAAAACCGTCGTAAACCTTTTGAAGAAGGGCAAACATTTCGGCGGGGTGAGGTGCTGCTTTCGCTCGATGACGATGAGTTCCGTAGCAATCTAGCGGCTCAGAAAAGTCAATTCTTAGCTTCGTTGGTTCGTATTATGTCTGATCTGAAGTTGGACTATCCTACTAGTTTTCCGGTCTGGAACCAATACTTAAAGCAATTAGATATTAACCAGTCGCTATCGCCTCTACCCGAAGCGGAAAACGAGCAGTTGCGCTATTTTTTATCCGCCAACAACATTTTTAACCTCTACCACACCATCCGAAGCCAAGAAGAAACGCTAGAAAAATATACAATCCGGGCGCCTTTCACTGGGGCAGTTACCCAGGCGATGATTGATGCTGGAGGGCTGGTGAGTTCGGGAGTGAAGTTAGGTGAATTTATCCGTACCGATCAGTACGAAGTGCAAGCCGCTGTGTCGGTAGAAGATTTAGAGTTGGTGGAAGTTGGTCAAACCATTCCGTTAAGATCCCGCAGCATTTCTGGAGAGTGGATGGGGCAGGTAAACCGAATCGGTAAACGAGTAGATCCCGCTACGCAGTCGGTATCGGTTTATTTGTTGGTAGCGGGCGAGCAACTCAAAGAAGGGATGTATTTAGTGGGCAATCTGGCATCACGCACCTACGAAAATGCGGTAGAAATGCCGAAGGAAGTACTCACCCGGCAAAATCAGGTCTATGTTATCGAAGATTCGGTGGTCAAACTTAAAAATGTTACCCCACTGGAGTATCAAGAGGCGACTGTAATCGTGCAGGGACTAGCCCAAAACGATCAGGTGATTACCGACCTGGTCACTTCTCCGATCCAGGGTATCACCGCTGTTTCCAAATAACTAAAAAGACTAAAATATGCGAAGTATAATAAAATCTCTTATTCAACGCCCGACGTTGGTTAATCTGATGGTGATCTTGCTTGTAGGGGTCGGACTAATGCGACTTTCGCAGACCCGCAGTACTACGTTCCCCAGTCAGAAAGTGCGCTTTATTGATATGACCGTTCCGTATCCAGGCGCGAGTCCTAGCGAAGTAGAAGAGGGAGTCACTACTCGGATAGAGGATAATCTAGAAAGTGTCACAGGTATTGATCGAGTAACCTCTACCTCTCGCGAAAATCTAGCTTCTATCCAAGTAGAGCTGGAAGAAAATGCCGATGCGGACAAAATGCTGGTGGAAGTAAAAAATGCAGTAGATCGGATTAATAATTTTCCGAGTGGGGTAGAGCCGGCGTCTATCCAGAAGCGTGAACCCCTTAACCTAACGGTTAGCTTTGCCCTGGATGGTGATTTGCCACTTCAAGCAATGAAAGACTATGCCGATGAGATTCGAGATGATCTGATGGCCGCACCGGGTATCTCAACGGTAATGATCAGTGGTGTGCCAGAAGAAGAAATTGAAATTCGGGTGCGGGAAAACGACTTACGAGCGTATAGTCTGACGATTAACGATGTGCAACGAGCCGTTCAAAATGCCAATCTGGAAACCTTCGGAGGAAGCATTGAAACGGGAGAAGAAAATATTTCTATCAAAGCCAATGAAAAGGGCTACTACGCCAAAGATTTACAAAACATTGTGGTGCGGGCTACTCCCGATGGCAATGTGGTTTACCTAAAAGAAGTAGCCGAGGTAGTAGATCAGTTTAAAGATTCGCCTACCGCTCGCTATTTGGAAGATGAGCGGGTAATTACCGTAACAGTGTACACCCTGAATGATGAAGATATTCTGGAAAACGCTGATTACGCTAAAGACTACATCGCTACGTTTAACGACCGCCACGCCGGGATTGACCTGCTGATACTGGAAGATGGTACTGGGAATTTGCAAGACCGGCTCAAAACTATGATAAATAACGGAGTGGTAGGGGTTGTATTGGTACTAATCGTTCTTGCGCTATTTCTTGATAACCACTTAGCGTTCTGGGTAGCTCTGAAAATCCCGGTAGCTATTATCGCGATGTTTATTTTTGCTGACATCTACGGGATAACAATTAACACTGTTTCTTTATTTGGGTTTATTCTGGTACTGGGTATTTTGGTTGACGATGGCGTAGTGATCGGGGAAAATATCTACCAACACGCCAAAGAAAAAGGAAAAAAGCCACTCCGCGCTGCACTGGAAGGAACCATGGAGATGATTACTCCCGTGATTATTTCGCTCTCAACTACGGCAGTTGCCTTCTCTTTATTCTTGTTTTTACCCACGCAGGCAGGGGAGTTTTTTGGTGAGATGGCCTTCGTCGTAATTTCAGTATTATTTGTGGCTTTTCTGGAAAGCTTCTTTATTCTGCCCGCTCACTTGGCTCATTCCAAAGGCTTGCGGGAAAATAGTAAGCCATCGCGCATAGAACGCTGGGCGAGTAATTCAGTGGCCTTTCTACGCGATAAGGTTTATATGAAGCTATTTCACCGAACCGCCGTGGGACGAGGATGGATGCAAGGCTTGACGTTTGTGGCATTCGTGGGTTTACTAGTTGGTTCGGTATCTCTTATTAGCGGCGGGGTAGTCAATTTCACTTTCTTTCCCAATTTAGATGATGATGCTTTCCTTATTGAGTTGGAGCTTCCTCCCGGTACTCCAGTAGAAGTCACCCAACAGAAGCTAAGCCAAATTGCCGAAGCAACTCAGCAAGTCAACGCTGACCTGAGCGAAGGTAGAAAGGACGGAAAAGAAGTTATTCGTTTCGTAGAGATAGTCACTGGACCGTTGGATAACCAGGGGCAGGTAAAAGTAACGATGCTGGGTGGTGAGGAGCGCGGTATTAGTTCATTCAAGGTTAACAATGCCATCCGTGAAGCGGCCCCACCTATTCCGGAAGCTACTCGGTTAATCTACGGTTTGGGAGCTGCCACCGCCATATTCGGTCTACCGGTATCTTTCTCGCTGAAGAGTAAAGACCTGGAAGAGTTACGGCTGGCGAAACAAGAGCTTAAAACTGCTATGGAGGATTTTCCCGATGTGAAGGATGTGTCGGATAACGATACCCAGGGCAAACAGGAGTTGCACATTAAACTAAAGCCTCAAGCCGAGCTGCTCGGACTAAGTTTAGGGCAGGTGCTAAACCAAGTGCGGGCAGGTTTCTTCGGAATGCAGGCGCAAAGTTTACAGCGCGGAGATAATGAGGTGGAAATATGGATACGCTATCCTAAAGAAGGACGCGATACGAAGGCAGAGCTACTAGACATGCGAATAACTGCCCTTAATGGGAATGGGTACTATCTCAAAGACATAGCTTCAGTGGATACGGAAGAGGGCATGTTGTCAATTAATCACGTAGAGGGGCAACGGGAAATTCGTATCGAAGCGAATGTAGCTAATAAGGAAGTATCCGCGCCTCGGGCTATTGCCCACGTTGAAACCGAGTTTTTACCTAGCATCTTACAGAAATACCCATCAGTGTCATACACCGTGGAGGGGCAAAACCGGCAGTCGTTCAAACTCATCGGAGTTATCGCTACCGTTGGTCCAATCATTCTGTTGGTCATACTAGCGCTGATTATTATCAACAATAATTCCTTCTCCCAAGGGTTGCTCGTCTTTGGCCTATTCCCCTTTGCGCTCATAGGTGTGATTACCGGGCATTGGATTCACGGTGAGCCAGTAAGTATCTTTTCCCTAATCGGTACGATTGCACTCATCGGGGTATTTGTAAACAATGCACTTGTATTCATCTCTACGCTTAACGATTTGCTTAAAGAGGGCAAAGATTTCATCGGGGCTATTATTGAGTCGGCTCAATCTCGCTTCCGCCCCATCATCTTAACTACGATCACCACAGTAGCGGGTTTGGGCCCACTCATTGGTTCTAGTAGTGTGGGAGCCCAGTTTCTGAAAGGCCCGGCTATTGCGATGGCCTACGGTTTAGGCTTCGGTATTTTCAATGTACTCATTCTGCTGCCGCTAATGCTCGTCGTATTTAATCGTCTACGCCTATGGTGGCACAACCAAGTGCGAAACCGTCAACTATCTCCGGCTGAGGTAGAGCCTGCGGTTATGAAAATGAAATACACCATCAACGAATAAACGTAATTATGATGTACATACATAAATTGGTAACCATCTTACTATTGGTTGGAATAGCAACCGTTGGCTTCGCCCAGAATCTAACGGATACCACTACTAAGTCACTGCTGACATTAGAGGAGGCAATAAATATTGCACTGGAAAAGAACTATGATATTCGGCTGGAGCGCTATCAGGCAGAGCGTAGTCAGAATAATGTTTCTCGAGCTCTGTCGGGTCAGATGCCCACATTGGATTTGAACGGAAGCTACGAGTGGGGCTATGCTAATGCCGAGGTTCAAACTTTGAGCTTAGGTCCTCAGGAGGGAAGCAATCCTCCGTTAGAGTTAGAAGGAACAGCCAATACTTTCTCGGTGCAACCTCAGATTAATGTGCCCATTTTTCAGGGCTTCCGGGGAAAGTACCGCTATAAGCAACTGGAGAACGCTCAGCAAATGAGCGATTTACAACTAACTGGGGTAATTGAACAAGCGATAGTCAACACCGTGTCGGCTTACCTCGAAGTAGCGCGTTTACAGTCCCAGCTAAGTATTGATCAGGAAAACCTAGCAATTTCCTATGACCGCTGG
>ERZ1740058.1544-NODE-1544-length-10595-cov-4.941082_pt1 | contig 10595 bp, 6 predicted proteins | sample MGYA00581745_ERZ1740058 | MGnify/ENA primary metagenome ERZ1740058 (study PRJEB43018, sample SAMN04849742) | marine metagenome | isolation source: floating plastic debris | place: Pacific Ocean | collected 2008-08-30 | study: EMG produced TPA metagenomics... | reverse complement strand
ATACCTCTTCGTGCTTTTCGTTCTCGATGTCTATGGCCGTGTCATATGCAGTGATGGCCTCTTCATATCGTCCTATTTCATCCAGCGCAACACCTTTGTTGTAGAGCGCTTCATGCTTATCGAACTCAATGGTTATGGCCGTGTCATAAGCAGTGATGGCCTCTTCACAGCGTCCTACCTTCGTCAGTGCTATACCTTTATTGCAGAGCGCTTCGTAATCATCAGATTGGAAGGCTAAGGCCGCGTCGTAGGTGGTAATTGCCTCTTCATAGCGTCCTAGTTCAAATAACACACAACCTTTTTTTTTCAGCAGTTTGAACCTATTTAACTGCTCCTCTAAATCGGACTCAAACACAACAACTGAATCTTGGAGTTGTTCTTTTCCAAGTAATGGCCTTAATTCTCCAAAATATTGAAGAGACTGATCAGGATACTGTTCTTCTCCAAGTAATGGTCTTAATTCTCCAAAATATGGGAGAGGGTGCCCGGAAAAGGGATACAGTAGTAGCGAATTTTCAGACTCGCCAAAGTTATGCAACGCATTTGACTCATAAGAAATAGACTTATCAGAATTGCATCGCAGAGCTAGCGCGCTATTATAACATGCGAGTGTTTCATCCAGACGTTTTAGAGCATAAAGTGCATCTGCTTTCCTGACAAACACATCATATGAGTTAGGTATAAGATTAATAGCTTTATTATATGTAGCTATTTCTGATTCTCTGTCATTTAATGACAAGAAAAGTAATCCCTGCTCCAGCAACAATTTCCACTTTAGATAGATATCAATCTCTTCCTCTTCTAGAAGTTCTTGAATCTCAAAGACCCTGGCTGTTTGAGCCTCTAATGGCAACTTTAGATAGGTGCTGTAGCTGTATTCATTGAGGAATTTAATACACTCAGAAGCAAGTGTTTCTGAATCTAAAGAATAGTGGAAAGTGCCTGAGCGCCAATCGAAAAAATCTGGGGAACGGTGAGCAATATACTCAATAGCATATTGAGGAAGTAAAAACACCAAAATGCTGTTAAAGCAATCTCTAAATCGTTCTCTTTGCTGGTTTAAGTTAATGAGAACCTTGGGGACATGACGCCAATTGTAGGTTTCTATTTTTCCTCTAATCCATCCTAAACGTTGTTTTGTTTCTTGTGCATCAAATAAAGACTTCTCCGCGCCTCGAATGAATAACACATCCACTTGGTTGTAAAAAGTCAAAAATTCATTGATTTCTCCGAATATATTGCCGCTAGGGACTTGAGAATCAAACTTTAGAGTTGCTATTGTTTTCTCTTTGAGATCTACGGTGGTTCGGCGAATTAAATATTCTCCACCTAATGATGAACATCGAACGAAAAATAAAGCAAAATCCTGAGAACGTCTAAGACCATTCAATATGGCTTGATATTCCTCTGCGGAGTCTACTATTTGAGCATCTTCCCATGCAAATAGGTCAGTGTTCATCACTAAAATATTGTCTGAGCCGCTTGAAACTCAGGAATCCCTTTGATCAGAGGATGAGCGTCATACCAGCACTGTAGCGTGTCAGTCTCATCAAAGTAGCGATACTCCATCAGACACCGACGAAACAGCAGATCGCGATGGTCTTCATCATTATCAATGCTGCGACTTTGCGACACCTTGGCTAGCACAGCCCACTGATTTTTTTCCACCGTGCGACGATAGGTATCACGCGTTTCTGCAATAGCGCGTCGCACAGCCCGTGTTGGGATGGGTAAGACATTAGCCCGGTTCATGGCTTCCTTCATCAACAGCAGCAACTCTCGCACATGCCCGCCACTAGCGATACAGAGCTGTTTGACAACCTCCTCTCCCTCAAAAATGTCGCGTCCCAAGCTGACCTCAGGCATAAAGGGACGAATGCGCCGCCGCAGAATTTCCTTCATCTTTTCAAACCCTGGTTCATGCAGCGCCCCGTCGGGCGTTTGAATCATCACCATCGGCAGTAACTCGGGATTGCCATAAATTTCCTTCAGGTCATTGGCCCGATTGGAATACACCATCGAAATCGGGACCGTGTAGACCATATGGCAATCTACCCCCTGCAACTGCTCGCTACGGTCTAGAAAAAATTCGTCATGGTAGCTGCGGCCATAGTCATCGTGGATAGGCACGATGCGATCCAGATTATCGGCAATGACCACCAGCTGATTTTTGCCCTCAGGCAGTTTATTTTTGCCATCCGCAATAAAGTCATTCAACGCTTTCACTAACGTGATGGTGTGAGGATTTACCAAATCGCGAATCTTTTGCCGCTGGCTTGGGACAGCGCGAATGCTCGCAGTCATCTCCGCAAACTGGCTCGCCAACAAACTCACGTCCAAAGATTCCATCACGATCTTGGTCTGCCCGATCGCATACAGCTCCTTGCCCCGTTCTTTAAACCAGCTAATCAATGGTGCTGGATCAGCCTGCTTTAAGTCTTCTAGGAGGTGCCGTGTGCAGGCCAAGAGAATGTCGGTGTATTGCACGTCTTGGGGGTCAATGTCGCCATCTTCACCCACAGCGGCAAAATAGACGACATGACAGCCCTTAGACTCTAAATCGGCCTTTAATCGCAATAGCTCGGTTGATTTTCCGGCCCCGCGATGACCAGCATACAGTTGGCAGGTGTAGCGTTGCGATCGCGTGATGGCAGGCCCTAAATCCAGCAAAATGTTGGCATCCCCGCGTTCGGACTCACAATCGACGTACGCAGGGTCGTTGGGTTCTAACGGGCGAAACGGATCGACGGCGTTATAAATGCTGGTTAAGACAGCTTCGCTCATAGCCATTACTGAGAGGGGCAGTCTACCGCCTATATTAACCAAGCTTTGGATGAGTGCTGCGATTGGATGCCGCTCACAGATCTCACCTTTAATGATTCAATAAAACGATTAGCCAATCCTCAGTGAGTCGATGCAGCCCACAATTAACCGTCCACATCCCAGATCGCAACCGCGATCGCGCGTCCTTCGCCGAGGGGTGCGATTTTTGGTGATTGTAGGGGCGATCGCGCTGGCGATTGGGCTGTTTGACAAAGTGCTGTGGCCCAATCGCTACCTGGCCCCGGCGCTGTTTGGCGATGCCTTTTACAAGGTGCAGACTGACGAAAAAGTCGTGGCGCTGACCTTTGATGACGGCCCAGATCCACGCTATACGGAGCAAATTGGTCAGATTCTGGCGGATGCGGGGGCTCCCAGCACCTTTTTTGTCATGGGGCGGCACGTTGAGCAGCATCCTGAAGTTGTGCAAACGCTCATGGCTCAAGGACATGAGTTGGGCAACCATACGTGGAGTCATCCCAGCCTCAAGATAAAATCGGTCGCCACCATTCGCGACGAGTTGGAATCGACCGATCAAATCCTGCGAGATTTGGGGTATACCGCCGCGATTCCGTTTCGATCGCCCTATGGTCACAGTTGGTTTACGTTGCCCCACGTCCTGAAGCAGCGCAATCAGGCCAACATTTTGTGGACCGTGCAGATGAACGACTGGAAACCCGAAGAACCGGACGTGATGATGGAGTTGCTCGCCCCCAAGTTTGACAACGGCGCGATCGTGCTCATGCATGACGGCGATGGTGAATCAGAAGGAGCCGATCGCAGCAACACGGTCACTCTGGTACAGATGATTTTGGATCAGTACCGCGCCGAGGGCTATCGCTTTGTCACCGTTTCCGAACTGCTGGCCCAAGGCCAACCTCTGCGGCACTGGCATTAAGGAGATTTCTGTCAATGAACATACCCATTCGGCGGTGCATTACGCTTCACTAATGACACCCTACAAGCGGTAAATTCTTTCCTGTAAATCTCCTAAGTCCCTCCGACCGTCGAATTTTAACCGCCTCTTGATGGACGGTGGGACGCGATCGCTCTAGATTGATACGCAGGGACGAATATTTTCTTAAACATTTTCCACAAATATGAAAGGATAAGGATCGCCTCACGCGCTTGGCCCCCATCACCCCAGTTGTTTACCTAGGTTCGCTACTATGACTCAATTTCCCATTGACCTTGGCGCTTACAAACAAATCACTCTTGACCCAGCCGTTTCAACCCTGACAGACGAACAACGCGCCGCGCTGCAGTTCAATATTGATCTGTGCCGCGACGCGATCGTCTTCTTCACTGCTACGGGTGCAGCGCGGGGCGTCGGCGGGCACACAGGCGGTCCCTACGACACTGTGCCCGAAGTGATGATTTTGGATGCGATTTTTAGAGGCAATGGAGAAAAGTACGTTCCCACCTTTTTTGACGAAGCGGGCCACCGGGTCGCGACTCAATATTTGATGGCAACCCTTAACGGCGACCTCCCGGCTGAGCAGCTGATGAAGTACCGCGCCGCTCACGAAAAGCTGCCGGGGCACCCCGAATTGGGCCTCACCCCAGGCGTCAAGTTCAGCTCGGGGCGGTTGGGGCATATGTGGCCTTACGTGAACGGTGTGGCCCTGGCCAATCCGGGAAAAACGGTTTTCTGCTTGGGTTCTGATGGGTCTCAGCAAGAGGGTAACGATGCCGAGGCCGCGCGTCTTGCCGTCGCCAACCACATCAACGTCAAGCTGCTGATTGATGACAACGACGTCACCATTGCCGGTCATCCCTCTAGCTATATGGGGGGCTACAGCGTCAAGCAAACCCTCGAAGGTCATGGCCTCACGGTGATTGAAGGCGACGGTGAAGATCTTGATAACCTGTACGCCAACATTTGCACGGCGATTAACACGCCCGGTCCGGTGGCGATCGTCAACAAGCGCCCCATGTCAGTCGGCATTGAGGGCATTGAAGGGAGCACTCACGGCCACGATGTGATTCCGGTGGATGCGGCGATTAAATATTTAGAGGCGAAGGGCCATGGTGAAGCCGCAGCCATTCTGAAAAGCACTGAAAAGCCCAAAAATACCTACGAATTTCTCGGCTCGTCCGATAAGGTGGGCTCTACCCGCAACACCTTTGGGGATGCCGTGGTGGAGATTCTCGGCACCCTGGACGAAACCACTCGCAAGGAAAGCGTTCTCGTTGTCGACAGCGACCTCGAAGGCTCCTGTGGACTGGCGCAAATCCGCAAAGCTCACCCTGAGGTCTTTATTAGCGGCGGTATTCAAGAGCGGGGCAACCTGTCTGCGGCGGCTGGTTTTGGCATGGAGAAAGGCAAGCAAGGCATCTTTGCGACCTTTAGTGCTTTCTTAGAAATGTGTGTTTCTGAGATCACCATGGCTCGGTTGAACTACTCCAACCTACTGTGTCATTTCTCCCATGCGGGTATCGATGACATGGCAGATAACACCTGCCACTTTGGCATCAACAATATGTTTGCCGACAATGGGTTAGATGATGGCTATGAAACGCGCCTCTATTTCCCCGCTGACGCCAATCAAATGAAGGCAGTCGTCAAGTCAGTCTTTAATGAGCCGGGGCTGCGGTTTATCTTTTCCACGCGTTCCAAGGTGCCCTACGTACTCGATGCCGATGGCAACGAGCTGTTTGGTGGCGATTACACCTTTACATCGGGTAAAGACGAGGTGATTCGCGAAGGATCGGCGGGCTATATCGTGACCTTCGGTGACTCTATCTATCGGGCGTTGGATGCCGTTGAACGCCTAAAGCAAGAGGGCATCGAGGTAGGGCTGATTAATAAGGCCACTCTCAATGTTGTGGATGAAGACATGATGGCGAAGATTGGCAAGGCACCTTTTGTCATCGTCACCGAGTCCTTTAACCGCCGCACTGGCTTAGGTAGCCGGTTTGGCTCCTGGTTGCTCGAACGGGGCTACACGCCAAAGTTTGCGTATCTAGGTACGCATGAAGAAGGCTGTGGCGGTCTGTGGGAGCAGTTCCCCCATCAGGGTATTGACCCCACCGGCATCATGACGAAAGTCAAAGAACTGATGGGCTAAGCACAATGCTGAGTAACCGTCCCAGAGATTACGTTGGCTGAGCGTAGTCGAGCCAAAACCTCGCCAGCGTCCCCTTCGACTACGCTCAGGGGGCGCTGGCGATTCTGAGAGCGGTCATCTGTGCAGAAACGTTTGATCAACTAGCGGGGGTAGCGGGTAAGCTGCTCCTGCTTCGTCGTGTTTCAGCGTTTCAAGTTTTGCAAGGGTCTATTGCATTTTTTGTTTGTTCACGATGAACTCTAGCAGACTAGAAGTATATTCATCGTTACTAAAATTATCTTATGTCTAAGGAAAAAGCTCTCGACTTCCTCAAGCAAGCTGCCGATAACTCGACGATATCTGAGCACGTGCAAGACGCCGATAAAAAGACCGCGAACGTAGATTAAGCTAAGCAACACGGTTTCGAATTTTCGGAGGACGATATGAAACGTGCCATTCCCGCAATTCAAGAGCAGTCTGGTTTCTTTGGCGAGTTAGCAAAAGCAGTTCTAGAGCTCTTTGCCCCGGCCCATGATGACTATCCTGCCACCGGTGTCCAACCCTTTACCGGCGAACTCAGCAGCAAGCATTAGTTTGGCAGATGTCGCTGGCCGCACGTCAGATTCACAAGACGAAATCCCCTCAGCTGATACGAGGTCAGCCGAGGGGATTTTTACTCAGGAGTTCTACAGACCGATAAGAGGCGCTTCCAGAACGCGGGCGATGCGATCGCGCACGGCTTCCAAATGGGCTTGCGTAGACACCGCCATGCGCCCGTCGTAACGAGATAGCGCCGCACCCACATCATCTTGAATTTGCCGGAGCTGAAAGCGAGCTAAGACCCGAGCGTCTTCGGGTGCCCCTAACGTTGACAGGGTGGCCACAAACTCGTTAAAGCTTTGCGCTGAGAGGGCATCCCAAAAGGTGCGCCGCAGCACCAAGTTAGACAACGTATTGAGATGGTGACGCTGTAACCCCCGGCGCAGACTTGAAATGTCTGGCGTGGCCGCATCCGTGAGGGTGACTTCTGACCAGATACTCTGATATAGCGACTCATACAGTTCGGCTAGGGTCAAGACATCAGTGGCATCGGTGCGAAATTCAATATCTCGCACTCGCGCTAAGCGATCGGCCAAAAACAACTCACTTAAGGCCATACTCTGAACCTGGAGCACCCGCTCATAAATCGGGTAGTCGAGCGGATAGCTGGTTAGCTGCACGCCCCAATGCCGCCAGCGATCGGGCGCGAGTTGATTAATCAGTTGCGAAGAAAACTCGAACGCATCTGGGGCAAACACCTGCTGGTTGAGGGTTGCCAAAGCCGCTCGCTGCTTCTCAGCAGCAATGGGCTCAAAGGGGGTGATGTTGGGATTTTCCCAAGGGTTTAAGCGACGAAACCGTTGACCACCAATGTAGTCGGTCAACGTCATCGCATTGTTGAAAAAGTAGCTAAAGACCAGATCAACGCGTCGCCGCAAACTGCCATAGCCCTCACCCGGATTCACCGAAAGACGATTCAAACGACTCCAAACGGCTTGGGCATTGTCGAGCTGCCAAATGGCATATTGCATCGGATCACTGCTGAGATCCCAGGCTTGCGATTCTGGATCAATGAAGTCGAAGACGTTTTCGTCGGTTGCATAGGCGAGGGCCGGTTCTGTACTACGCCGCAGAATCCGGTTCAACATTTGCTGCTCAGCCCGGCCGAGGGGAGAAGGCGACGCTTCGCGGTAGCCATATTCGATCGCCCAAAGATCATAGGGGCCCAACCGACTGGGGAAATACTCTCCCTGGGCGGTGCCAGGGGGTGCAATGTTAGGGGGAAAATAGTCCATCACCGAACTCACCAACCCCTGACTCTGGGTGATGGCAGTGTCATTAAGATCTTCGGGAGAGATAAGCAAGCTGCCCGCAAAGTTGTGCCGCAAGCCCAGTGTGTGGCCTACCTCGTGAGCGGTGAGCGCCACTAAATACTCCTGAATGAACTTGTCAAGCTCGTCACTCGAAAAATCCACTCCCGATAATGTCGACAACGCCAAGGCCCCAAAGGCATTGTGTTGAGCACTCAAATACCCGGCGCAATGGTCGTCCGTCAGGCGATGGTTACTGCCCTCGGTGGGCCAGCCCTCCAGGTTGCGGGTCATTTCTAACCCCGCTTCGCCCGCTTGCTGCATCGCCATCCATTGCAGGTACCAGGTTTGCGATCGCTGCCCACAGAGCTGTAAATAAAATTCAGCGGCGCCAGGGGTATCGAGCCCTCGGGTCTGATACTGCTGCCGTAAAAGTCGAATCACATTCGCATCCAAGATGACGTCAGCATCTAAGATTTGCCCCGTCAGTGGATTGACGCGAGAAGGCCCATAGCCGATCGCCCAGTTATTAATCGAGTCTGACCAGCGCACCACGTTATAACGCACGTCAGAGGGCTCCCAGGTGGCATTGTCGGGCATCTGTCGGGCCGCGATCGCCCCCTGAAAGCCCGCTGCCTCAAAGGCTTCATTCCAAGCCAAAATGCCCTGACGAATCGCCTCGCGGTATTCTGGCGGCGTTGTGTTTTCAATCCAAAAGACAATAGGTTCTTTGGGCGGGGATAGCTCCGCCTGGGGGTTTTGTTTTTCGAGGTGCCAACGATTGACATAGCGCACAAAAGGATCAGTGCGGCGAGCTTGCAAAGGCGCTCGAAACGCGGTGGTAAAGTACCCCACCCGCTCATCGGCCTGACGCGGTTGGTAGCTGTTGTTCACCGGTACGGCTGACAGGCTATAACGCACCTGCAGCGAAAAGCCCCGACTATCAGGAATACCGCTCAAGGAAAAGTTAAACAAGCCAGCCAGCGGATCAGTCGCGCCGCCGCCAGAAAATCCAAGAACGGAGTCCACTTCCAGATTTTCTGGAAACATCTGCAACGACTCTAATCGTGACAGCTCAGGATTGCGACTATAGCCATTCAACACCCAGCCTAAACCCTCGGTCAGATTCGCCAAATCTTTTTCTAGTAAAAGGTTTGAGAGGTCAATTAATTTGACTTGAGACGTGGGGTCAATGCTGACAATATCCATCGCAAAAATGATGGAATCACTAAAGGAACTTTCCTGCAGCCGTTGCTGCCAACCCGCACCATCAGAATTGCGCAAATAAGTGTTGGGCACCGCGACTTGAATGCGATCGCCCGGCATTTCACGAAACTGAACCACCAGATCGTTAATTGGCCAGCCTCGAAACAGACCCGCTTCTCCCACACCCGACTCTAAGGTGGCTGATAGTAAGATATTCCGGTTAAACTGCCGCGGCGAAAGCGCCAGGTAGGCTTTTCCTTGGTCCAGATTGCTATAAATCGTCAATAAGCCATCTTGCTTTTTGAGCTCTTGAGTCAATTCTTCAAAATCCAGCAGACTGCTGTCCATTTCTGCTTCACTGGTTGCGGCCGCCGCTGCATCCGCTTGTGCATAGGCCGTACGAGCAGCCCAGGTGCCTCCTAGGGCGAGCAAAATCGCTAAGCAGACACCGAAAACGCAAAGGGTCAGGAACTTAACAGGATGAAGGTGACGATTCATGAAATTCTTAACGCGCAAAATGGCTCTTATACAGTGTGAACGCCTGAAGACCGCTCTTACTGAACTTTTAATGAGAAGTTTCGGAAGCGGCGATGCAAGCCCCTCTGATCAGCCACTTCTCTGATGCTGCAAGACAACTGTCCAGTATGTCCTAATTTAGCGAGTATGCCGTTAAGCCCACTTGGGCCTGAGATCGGGCTGAGAAGTTCACTCCACATTTTGGCACCTCGACCTCAAACAGGGGCATTGACCAAGTCAACCTCAGGCAGAATTGCGGCATCAAAGAGCAGCCATCCGTTCAATTGATATCGCCGCTGATACGAGACTTGAGCAAATCTGAGTAGCATCCCTTGGTGCCCGTTAGAGACAGATTAAAGTCTTGATATTTGCCGCTTTGCCCTACCTAGTCTCCGGGCTTGTGATGCCCGTCGCCAATGCACAGGCGCTCCCAACCGACAGGCCAGTTGACCAGAGCCAAATCGAGCCAAGATCGCCCCCTTTAGATTTTTCTCATGGCTTGGCGGTCACCGCTCTTAGAGACACGAGAAGTCATCGAGTCCTCAGCTATATCCATACCGCAAGATAGTCTGTGCCCATGACTAATTCGTTAAGTGCGGGTTAAGACTTACTTAGACGCAGTATCGTCTCCATCTTCGTCTTCTTCGAGATCGTCAACCATTTTAGGTCTGATGCGCGTGATATCTAACTCATCGGGTGGCAAAGGATTCGTTGAATCACGCCGCAGTTGATAGAAAATAGCTCTAGCCTGGGGGCCAAAAACAATTTCGTCTTCGTTTTTTAAGTCATGGGCTGGCACTTTGCGACCGTTAATTAGCATGCCATTGGCACTAGGCTTGCCCTTTAAGTTGCCGTCAACAATGCGGTAGTAAAACGTATTGTCGTCCTTAGGCAGCTGTACTAAAGTCGCATGGTGTCGAGAGACAAACTGTGACGACAAACGAATATCACATTTCGGATCTCGACCAATAGAGTAGACGGAGCCATCCAGGATGATTTCACGACGGCCTTTGCTGTCTTCAACGATGAAGATGTTACTGAGTTGAGATTCTGGAGACATCCCGACGATTTTCCCTTGCCGTGCTGAGTTAACAGTGTTACCACAAACCTGTATGGCTTTGCCACTCAGATGATGTAACAGTACCATCACATT
>ERZ1740058.1543-NODE-1543-length-10608-cov-19.522695_pt1 | contig 10608 bp, 9 predicted proteins | sample MGYA00581745_ERZ1740058 | MGnify/ENA primary metagenome ERZ1740058 (study PRJEB43018, sample SAMN04849742) | marine metagenome | isolation source: floating plastic debris | place: Pacific Ocean | collected 2008-08-30 | study: EMG produced TPA metagenomics... | reverse complement strand
GCATGCAAATTGCTCAGACTCTGTCTGAAAATGAAAAAAAGATTGTCGATAAAGCTAGCCAAGAGCTCTGGCGGCGGCGGCCTGACTTTATCGCCCCTGGCGGTAACGCCTTTGGCCAAAAGCAGCGGGCGCTTTGCCTGCGTGATTATGGTTGGTATTTGCGCCTGATCACCTACGGCATCATTGCGGGTGACAAAGACCCAATTGAAAGCATTGGCCTCGTGGGCGTCCGTGAAATGTATAACGCGCTCGATGTGCCGGTGCCGGGTATGGTCGAAGCCATTCGCTGCCTTAAGGAAGCTTCCTTGGGCTTGCTGTCTAACGAAGAGGTTACAGAGGCTGAGCCTTACTTTGATTACGTCATTCAGACCATGTCTTAGTCTGAAGTCTGCTCGCTGAGCACGACATGATGGCCTCAAAAATTTGGGTATCGCTTGATTCAGTGGCTGCAAGCTAGCACTGTTGATCGAGCGATGCCCATTTTTGTTGGAGAGGAGGCGTTTAGGGAGAGGCGATCGCCCCCCGGCAAACTCGATCAAACAAAACTGACGCCGATCAACCAGTGCTGCTCAGGCTGGCAGCTGTAGATGGCTGAGGCGTCAGTTCTGTCACAGGTATCGGCTCTGTCATCGTCGGTTCCACATGTTATGCCATGATGACTGGGCCTTGACAGGGGGAGTCTATGGCGACGTGACAGCGTTGGCCGATGATGTCAGTGGCCAGTATCGACAGCGAGAGTTGAGGGGAAAACTCTGGCACAGCGTATCCAGATTGCTATCACCGACAAACGTGGCCTCTTGCTCTTCAAGCCTGAATATAACTGCCTTGATCAGGTCATTGTCGGTGTACCCAAGGGCAAAGAACCCGGCTCGAATATCGACATCCTCGGGTAAGTTGATGGCACCATCGCCGATAATTGCACAATCGGCTTCTTGAAAGCCGCGACCATTGGCGATCTGCGGTTCGCTCTGGCAGGCGTCGGGGGTAAATGATAGATATTCAGTCCGTTGCTCTTGAAAGTCATACAGTTGAACGATATCAATCGGAATCGGAATCGGGGAGGCGGCTCCTAAAGCCCCACCCAGTATCCGATCAAGGGCGCTGTCAAGTCTTGTGGAGTGATAGGCCGTTAGTTCGGTGCTCTGATTGACTTCATCTCTCTGCAGGCTGATCCAGATAAAGTCGTCATCAGAGCCGGTGGAATTCAGTTGAACCTGAATTAGTTGACGATCAGAGAGAGCGATGGATTCCCCTGAAGCAGGATTGCTAGATTCATAACTCTCACATCTAGAATTTTCAGGATATCTTGAGCAAAATTCGTCAAGCTCAACGGTTTGGGCCAGGGTCATTGGGCTGGTAGAAACTAACGCGATAAACGCCCCTGCAAAGCTTTTGAGAACGGTCTGGCTGATGCTGAAGTTCATTTCAGGCATTCCTTGAGGACGATGGCATCGAATCATGGCGTTATTCTCCAGGTGTGGGATGTTCGAGAATTTATTTGAGGAAAATCAAAGTGGCTGATGAGCCGACCCTGAGGGCTTAAGGCCTGACGAGCTGGTACAAAACTGAGCTGACCAGTGCGCTGATACCTAATCTCTAAAACAAGACAAAAAATCTGCTTTCCCTGCCCCTGTCGGCAGTGCCCACCAAAGGCAACGCCGGACTAGGAAGGAGTGCGATCGCGATTCAGAGATAGCGGTATCAGGAGTGTCACCCCCAACAGATGGCATGGGTTTAGAAATCATGAATCTGCCGGACACTTTTGCTCAACTAGTTTGTATTCAACTTGTTGCTTATTCTTTTAGAGGTTATGTTCAACTTATTGAGTATGTCAAGCAATTAGTTGGCCCGTTGATTTGTGGCCTTGGCGCACACGGTTTTGATTGTGTTCTCTGAGCCTCCGGCGGGTGGTTACGACATCAGCAAGTCGTTTTAAAGAAGCGGTAGCTGCTATTGGTAAGCAAGTCAGCAGCCGATTTGCCGCGAACTCAGCCCAATGAAGGGCTAACCTTTCTTCCCAAGGCTGCTGATTATCAATCGCTCGTGGAACCGCTCAAACAGTGCCTTGCCAAGATTGCATCGGGAGTCCGATCACCTAGATGTGGGATGAGTTGGCTGCAACTTAAGGAGGCATGCTCACCAAAAGGTGCTGGCTAAAAGAGCGGCCTGAGTGCGATCGCGCAGCTGCAGCTGGCTGAGAATGCTGGTCACGTGATTACGTACAGTGCGCTCAGAAATAAAGAGCGTTTGAGCAATTTCGCGATTGCTGAGACCGCTGCTGATCAGCTTGAGCACCTCTTGCTCGCGGGGCGAAAGGGCCGCTAGGGCTGGCGGCATCAATATTTCTGGTGAGTTGATGGGGGTTGGGGTGAAGGTTTTTTCAAATAGTCCTGGCCCCATGTGGGTGTAGCCCTGGTGCACGGCTCGAATGGCCACCGCCAGATCGGCAATGGGCGTTTGTTTGAGCAGGTATCCTTTGGCCCCGTAGCGCATGGCTTGCTGCACGTAATCGTCATCATCAAAGGTGGTGAGCACCAAGATTTTGATCCCCGGAAACTCTTCACAAATCTGGCGCGTCGCGGCGACCCCGTCGATCTCGGGCATGCGCACATCCATCAAAACGACGTCTGGCTGACGCGGCGTATTGTAGAGGCTGGCGACCTGCTCGACGGCCTGTTGGCCATTCTCGGCATCGCCGACCACAGTTAGATCAGGCTGGGCAGCTAGCAGATTAGCCAACCCCTGGCGAATAATGGTTTGATCATCGACCAGTAAGATGCGAATCATTGGTTTACTCATCGATCTACTCAAGCCAGGTGAACCAGGGCGGTGGGCAGGGGCAAAATGACGCTGATGCGGCAGCCTGCGCCAGGAGCACTCCAAATCTGGCAGGTGCCTTCTAGGGCGGTGGCTCGTTCGCGCATGCCTCGTAGGCCAAAACCAGTCGTGTTTTTGCTGGGGTCAAAGCCTTTGCCATTGTCGAGCACCTGCAGGTGGAGTCGATGCGATTTCGTGAGTAATCTGACCTGCACCAGCTGCGCCTGGCTGTGCTTAACGGTGTTGGTTAAGGCTTCTTGAACGATGCGAAAGAGAGCGAGGCAAACGTCTTCGGGGAGGGCGTCAGGGAGTTCTACTTGATAGTCTGGGACAATATTGGCGGGCTGGCAGATCTCTTTAATCAAGGTCGGAATGGCTTGGTTGAGGGGGGCATCCTGCAAGGGGTCTGTGCGCAGGGCTGAGACCGATTTAGAGACGTCTCGCAGGGCGCGGTAGGCCGATTCGGTCGCTGTCGTCAAGTAGTCGCGAGCGCGGTGGGCCTGGGGTGGCAAGAAGAGCAAAGCATTTTCGAGCAAAATTGTCTGAGCCGTGAGGGAATGCCCCAGAGAATCGTGAATCTCTCGGGCGATACGGTTGCGCTCTTGCAGAGTCGCCTGGTTTTCGACTTTGACGGCATAGGCGCGCAACTGAGCGTGGGCGATCGCCAGATCTTGCTGACTGCGATAAACCGACAGCAGCGCATTCACCAGCAACAGTACAAACACCAGCCCCAGCCCGAAAAAGATGATCAGGTTAGCTCTAATGGCCATCATCTGCCAATCGGTTGGTGTCGTCGTTTTGAAGCCTTGGGCCAGTAGCGGTGGAATCGGGATTTTGACCCGGGAAAAGACGGTCACCCCGTGCAGCGCAAACACCACTGCCACCACCACCACTCGCCACCACCCCTGTAGCATCTGGCAGCTGCGGATCACCACCACGATCCCGAGCAATGGGAGCAGTGGTGTCATCACAGACGCTCGTCCAGTTTGGACGCTCAGGAGCAACAGGATGCCCAGCTCAACGACGGTGTAGCCGAGCTTGGGCAGTTGCCGCTGGGGCAAATGCAGCCCCATCATAGTCAGTCCCGCAATCAGGCTGATTTCGACCCAAGCGATGCTCTGGCTCGGGAACAGCATAGAAGACAGCGTTGCCAAGGTAGCCATCCCTAGCAAAACCCACTCGACGTAGAGGAGTTGTTTGAGGGGAGCGTGCGATCGCCTGACATCTGACTTCACGAGAGAAACTCCACAGTGCAACATCTGCTGGATACAGGCCAGCGTTAAATGAATGAGAATTTGGGCTCCAGGTTATCAGCTGGACTGGATCGAGCCCGATTGATGGGCGAAAAGGCCCGTTACCCTACCCCCAGTTCTCTGCCAAATCGGGAGAGAACTGGGAGAAAGCTCTACTGCCTCTGCCATCACGGGAGTAACGGCTGTGAGCGATCGAGCTGGTTTCATTTGGCAGGGTGAAGCCGACCATCAGGCCGTCATCCAGGGAACACATTTCAACTTTACTGGTGATGACTCATCAACAGCTAGCGACGAATGTCCTATTGGCCAGGCTGCAGCCTAGGACAATTCTCCCAGTTTGAGTTGCGACATTTGCCCTAACGACTTTGGGAGATTTGCTTCAGGTGCGATCGCGGTCACACCCCCTAGGATTGGCCTATCCCACAGGGTTCAGCTCAAGCCTTTGAGTATCACCCTGAACCCAGCGAGTCTGCGTTTTATCCTCACATTTGGAGAAATCAAATGAGCTTTCAAAAAGCTTTGATGCGAACCACGTCTAAGGTGCTGCTGGTCGGTGTTGGCGTGGGAGCCCTGCTCATCGCCACCCCTCGCCTGGCGTTAAGTCAACCAGCTGGGGTAAATCGTGAGATGATCCAATCGCTCAACTTGAGCCGGTCTCAGATGCAGCAACTGCGCGGCGTCATGCAGGGTTATCAGTCTGAACTTGAAGACATTTTGACCTCAGAGCAGCAGCAACAGCTAGAAGATCTCCAGGCAGAAATGCAGGATGAATCTTCGGAGGATCGGCCCGATCTCTTTGCTGAGCTTGACATCAGCGCCGATCAAGCCAGCGATTTAGAAGCTCTACAGGCGGACATGGCGGCAGATTTAGAGGACATTTTATCGCCAGAGCAGTTTGAGCAAGCGCAAGAGCTAGGCTTGCCCGGCTTGTAGCAAGTCGTTGTCACTCACCTCAGTTTCTTAAACATGACACTCCATCATGCTCCTCTGGATGCCTGGCAATTGGCACTCAGAGGAGTTTCCTGAAGCCAGCTCAAAATTTTCCCTACCCCTGAGGGTGCATCAACCCAGGGCAAAGGTTCCTGAGGAACGAGGATTATATCAATGCCTGCAATTTGGCTTGAGGCCAATCAGGATCACACTTCCCCTCCCGAGCTATCCGTTACATACAAGTCGCTGTATACCTTTTACAACCAGGTTTTCAGAGATCGGTTGCGATCATTTTACGGACTGTATGACCTCATCTAGCTTCTCCTTATCTTTGGCGAAGCCTACCCGGAGGGCTTAGGAGAGGAACCGGAACCCTGCTTCCCAATCCCGTCAAATCTCCGATTGAGACGTGTACAAACCTCTCCTTAGTAAGGAGAGGTGCCGCAGGCGGTGAGGTTTATCGCCGCAAGCGAAGTCTAGAGTCCTCTGCTGACATAGCTTTGCTGGATTTCTGCCTAACGGATAGCTCCCGAGAGGGAAAAACCTTAAATTTCCGATCCTGAGGAACGCTGCGCGATCGCCAACGTACCGCCAACTATCTATCCCCTGCCCGCATCTGAATACTGTCTTTGATCTGTGTGATATGAAAACAGAGCACTCTTTGTCGCCACCCAGCCAGACCGAAGAGGCGACTGACCTGCCCGAGTCCTTGCGCCCAAATCGCCGCCGTTTGCCGACCTGGGCGATCGCTTTGGGGGTGCTGGGGCTGATCTTAATGGGACTAATCGGGCTGCGACTGTTGCGGGGGCCTCGCGACACGCGCGAACAATCCCTCGCCGCACTGACCCAACCGGTCAAAACTGTGCCCCTCACAGTGCGAGTTGAGGGCACCGGTAGCGTGGTGGCTCAAGATACCGTCAACCTCAGTCCTAAAAACGCGGGTCGGCTAGAAGTTTTGTCTGGCGAGCAGGGTGACCTCGTGCAGGCGGGCGAGGTGCTGGCCCAGATGGAAGTCGGCACCCTGACCGACGAGCTGCAGCAACGACAGGCTCAACTGGCCCAAGCTGAAGCCGACTATGCCAAGGCGATCGCAGGCAATCGGTCGGAAGACATTCGGCGGGCGGAGGCAGAGGTGGCTGCCGCCAAATCTCAGGTCACGCTGACGGCGACACAGCTGGTGCGCTACCGCGAATTGGCAGCTCAGGGAGCGATCTCTGAAAGTGAACTCGACCAGTACGTCAACGAAGCCAATAGTGCTGAAGCCAACTTCGAGCAGGCTCAGGCTCAACTGGAAGAAACGGCCAGCGGCTCTCGCCCCGAAGATATCGCCGCCGCTGCCGCTGCCGTGGCCGCTGCGACAGCCCAAGTCGCCGCGATTGAAACGCAAATCGAGGAAGCGGTGATTCGGGCTCCTTTTGATGGGGTGATTACCCAGACCTACGCCACCGTTGGCGCGATCGTGACCCCGACCACATCGGCTTCTGCGACAGCGTCGGCGACCTCTAGCTCAATTTTGGCGATTTCCGCCGGGCTGGAGGTCGAGGTGGATGTCTCGGAGGCCAATATTGCCCAGGTGCAGGTCGGCCAATCGGTCGAAATTGTCGCCGATGCCTTTCCCCAGCAGGTGTTTACGGGCCGGGTCAAGCGCATTGCCCCAGAGGCCGTGATCGAAAATAACGTGACCCTGTTTCAGGTGGTGGTGACGCCAATGACCGGCCTTGATCAGCTCAAATCTGGCATGACGGTGGATGCCACCTTTATCGGCGAAACAGTCGTTGATGCCTTGATGGTGCCGACGGTGGCGATCGCCACTGAGGCGGGGCAATTGGGCATACAGATTGCTGATGACGAAGGCAATCCCACGTTTCAGCCTGTCACGGTGGGGCGCACTCAAGATGGCCAGACCCAGATCTTGACTGGAATAGAGGCGGATGACCAGGTGTTCATCGATTTACCGGAAGTAGAGCGTGAGCGTCCTTCCTTTCCGCCCTAAACCTGGTTCCCATTGCGACCGTTGCCGTTTTTGTCGTCATCGATCTATCGCTTTAGCACTATGGCCTACAACCTCTTTGAAAACGCCACGATGGCGATCAAAACGCTGGGAGCCAACAAGCTCCGCAGTGGCTTGACGATGCTGGGCATCATTATCGGCAATGCCTCGGTGATTGCCATGGTGGCTGCCGGGCAAGCCGCCCAGAACTACGTGACTCGCCAATTTGAGTCATTGGGAACCAACGTCTTGTTTGTCACCCCAGGGGATGCTCAGCGGGGGCCGGATGCCGGGGTGCGCCGGGCCGATACGCTCACCCTGGCCGATGCCGAGGCGATCGCTGCCGAAGTGTTGGCCATCAGCGAGGTTTCCCCAGAAAAAAGCCAACGGCTGCGGGTGACTCATGGGGCTGCCGAAACCCAGGCGAATGTGCTGGGTACGGCCCCGGAATATTTGACGGTGCGTCAGGTGACGCTGGCCCAGGGCCGGTTTCTCAGCCCTGTCGATGCTCAGAGTAATGTGGCAGTGGCCGTTTTGGGCAGCGAAACAGCCCAGACTCTGTTTGGCAATCAGGAGCCGATTAATCAAAGAATTCGGGTCGATAACGTCAGATTTACGGTGGTGGGAGTCGTGGCTTCTCGGGGCTCCTCCTTTGGCCAAAACCTCGATGAGACGGTTTATATACCGATCCAGGTGATGGTGAATCAACTCACTGGCCAAGAAGTCGGCAAAACCAGTCCGACGGTGCAAACGATTGCCGTATCGGCCCGCGATGCCACCAGTGCCAGTGCGGCCATCTATCAAATTACGAACCTGCTGCGGCTGCGCCACGGCCTGTTAACTCAGGAAAACGACTTTACCGTACAAAGTCAGCAAGATTTGCTCGACACGGCGGCCAGCATTACCGACATTTTGATTCTGGTGCTGGGATTTACGGCGGGAATTTCGCTGCTGGTGGGGGGCATCGGCATCATGAACATCATGCTGGTGTCGGTGAGTGAGCGCACCCAGGAGATTGGCCTGCGGAAAGCCATTGGCGCTAAGGGCAGCGACATTTCAGCACAGTTCACCATCGAGGCGATCATCTTGGCGGTGATTGGGGGCGTGATTGGCTCCAGCCTTGGCATTGTCAGCATTGTGATTCTGACCCTGACCACTCCTTTAAGTGCTGGTATTAGCCTGTCGGCGATCGCGATTTCGTTCACGGTGTCGGGCAGTACGGGGCTGATTTTTGGCCTGTTGCCCGCCCGCCGCGCGGCCCAACTCGACCCGATTGTGGCGTTACGGAGCTAGTTTGATGCCCCTAATTGACTTGCGACAGATCAGCAAAACCTACGGTGTTGGCGACCTCGAAGTGCACGCGCTGCAAGCGGTCAGCCTGACGATTGACCCCGGCGAGTATTGCGCCATTGTCGGGTCATCGGGCTCCGGCAAATCGACCGCGATGAACCTGATCGGCTGCTTAGATCGTCCGTCCCAGGGGATCTATCGTCTGGACGGCATTCCTGTCAACACGCTAGAGGCCGATGCCCTGGCCGACATTCGTAATCGCAAAATTGGTTTCGTGTTCCAGCAGTTTTATCTGCTGCCCCAGCTTACGGCAGTCGAAAATGTGATGCTGCCGATGGTCTACGCTAATGTGCCCCTGCCGCAGCGGCGATCGCGGGCGATGAAAGCTCTGCAAAAAGTGGGGTTAGGCAACCGCCTGCACAACCGTCCCAATCAACTTTCGGGCGGCCAGCAACAGCGGGTGGCGATCGCGCGGGCCATTGTGAATCGTCCCAAACTGCTGTTGGCTGATGAACCTACCGGCGCGCTCGACTCCCAGACCAGCCGGAGCATTTTGGAGATTTTCAAAAATCTCAACCGCGATGGGATGACGTTGGTGATGGTGACCCATGACGAGGCGGTGGCGCAGCAGTGCGATCGCGTCATTACCTTTCGCGACGGCCAGGTGTTGAGCGATCGCCCTACGCTACCAGCTGCTATCACCCCTGTGAATCAGGGATAAGCATCCGTTGTGTTCACTGGGCGAGGGCGGCACGGCAGCGCTGGCCTTGCACTGACCACTGGGAGCCAGCGATTTGTTTAGAACAAAGCTACTATTGAGTGGCAGGTGTGAAAACGTGGCGCTGGCTACTGGGCAGGACTGGGTTAACCTGGGCGATCGCTCGCTAGATTTAGCGTTCTGAGAATGCTATCAACGCTCCTGGTGGATGTTTTGCCCAAATCTCAAGCTGCTTTTAACCCGCTTGACTGCTAGTCTTGTGGCAGCATAACCCCGGTGGGTAGTCTGACCGCCGCAGTTACCCCATTGATGGAGTTCCAGAGCATGATGGATTTTTTGGATCGCGTCGAAACCTCGCAGCGCATTGGCAAAGTGGTGAAGTCGAACTCTCACTGCGACTACGTCATTCAGGTGGACGACAGCCATGATGTGGTGACGCCGCCGCAACCCGGCGACTATGGGTTTGGTCGCTTTGTGGCGCTAGAAGATGGCGATCGCCATTGGGCGGTGGGGCTGATTTATAACTCGCAGCTGGTCAATCCGATGTTTCTCAACAACGGGCCGCGGCTGTCGAGTGAGCCAGATCCGATTTTCACCCCCGATCTGATCAGCGAAACCCGCACGCTGCTGGGTGTGGTGCTAGTGGGTAGTTTGGAGAGTGAGGGCGATCGTGTCTACGGTCAGCACGGCATTCCCAAAGAAGTCGTTCCTGTCAACACGGATGTCTACAGCCTGGATACCGAAACGGTGCACCATTTTCACTACAGTGCCGATGGACAGCCACAGTTTCGCTATTACAGCCACTTACTGCGCTCTGGAGGCTTCTTTGCGGCTCAGTTGACGCAGCAGGTGTTGGCCGAGCTGATTGACAGCAACCTCTTTATGGGGGCTGACCAGCGAGCCTTAACGGTGCTGTGCAAAGAACTTTCCTGGAAAAATACGATGGGCGCTATGCGCTAGCGATGAGGCTGGGCAGTGACCTTGGGTCTGTCATGGAGCCGCATTCGTGTGGCTGAGAGAGAATTCTGGATCTGACTGGCGTTTTGTCTGGCGTTGCCTGGGGGGAATGAGTCGCCAGCATTCGAAATTCTCTATTAGGACTTACGCAGAAGCCCCCTCAGTCCCCCAAATCTGGGGGATGTTGAATCCGATTTCCCCCTATTTGGGGATTCAGGGGCCAAAATCGGATTCAACTGCATAAGTCCTGTCTATGATCTTTAAAATGACAAAAGGCGTGTGCTCAACGTTGCTCACATTCGACACGGGTATCGAATGTGTCACTGATACCTGTTCCGAAGGTGAGCAACGGAATCACGGGTTTTTACGGGTAATATGGCCGCGTTTGCCGATATTGAGCAGTTTTGCCATCTGAGATTCATGGGGCCGATCAAATCGCTCAAGGGATTGCCAGTGCTGGGTTTTGCAGCCAATAAAAAACCGACAGGACTCCCGTGTGTCTGTCGGTCTGTGTGTGTTCCCTGTAGATGACTCGGCTAGAGTTGAGTCAATATCAGTATGTTCAACTAAGTAGTTTTATCCAAGGATCTCTGTCACCCGACAAAGTGAGAGTGATCACACCAATGTTCCACATAAGTCAAGGTTGGTGTGAC
>ERZ1740058.1542-NODE-1542-length-10620-cov-5.095788_pt1 | contig 10620 bp, 9 predicted proteins | sample MGYA00581745_ERZ1740058 | MGnify/ENA primary metagenome ERZ1740058 (study PRJEB43018, sample SAMN04849742) | marine metagenome | isolation source: floating plastic debris | place: Pacific Ocean | collected 2008-08-30 | study: EMG produced TPA metagenomics... | reverse complement strand
CGCCCCCCCCCCCGCCCCCGCCCCCCTGCGCTCGGCCTCCCCCCCCCGCTCCTTGTCCTTCCCCCTCTCCCCCCCCCCTTGTTATTTAAGCGCGACTCCCCTGGTGTGTGCTCAAGCAAACCCTCAATCGCCCATTTGGCGAGAGGAATGAGCACTGCCAAACCCTAGTCAGAATTCACCAAACCATTGTCCAGATCTGCCCCGCTGCACGGCATTAATCCGGCTTTGATGAAGAGAGCCACAGAGACAACCCTCGCCTGACAATTTGCCCAATTACTTTGCCCTAGCCCCAAGCCGCAGATGATGCGCCTATATGTCCTCTTCGCCGACCAGCGAGAAAAAGCCGGGTGGCCGACCAGAAGCAGAGGTCGTACCAGACTTTTCATAAAGTTGTATGGCGGCAATCTCACTAACTAAAATGCTGATGTGTTTGTCAGTAACCTGGTCGCAGGTTAACTCCAACACCACTGTGTTGCCCCCTTTCAGAGCTTCCAAGACGGCTTGATAATCGGCTTGGGCTGCCTCCAGAGTGTCTTTTTGAATCATCAGAGGTAGCGGAGAGTGCTTCAAATTGAGTTCGAGCGTATGCATGGATGAATGCGTTGACTGAGTACTTGCTCAGTATCTCAGAGAAGTTCTCTTGAATACAGCCGGTATTTCCACACCTGCTACGAAGGTGGGGGCAGGAGCCGGGACTTCACTGAGTACCGTATCTAAAACCGGCATGCAGGACTGGCAAAATGTCGAAATGAGACTTTGACAAGTTTTGAGGGCTGGTTTGCACCGAGGGGGCGCTGCTGTATTGGGCGGCGATCGCGTCAGGGTAAGCTGTGAATGTATTGCATTCCGGTTTGCCCAGTGCTCTGGACTATGGATAAACACGACTGCAGCGATCGCTATCGAGAGGGGAGGACACGATGACGACGCCTCTAATCGGCATCATCATGGGTAGTGATTCTGATTTGCCGACGATGCAGGCAGCGATCGCGGTTTGCGAAGACTTTGCCATTGCCCATGAAGTGGTGATCGTCTCAGCCCATCGGACACCCCAGCGCATGGTGGACTATGCTCAAACGGCTCATGAGCGAGGCTTACAGGCGATCATTGCCGGGGCGGGCGGGGCGGCCCACTTGCCAGGCATGGTGGCTGCACTGACCCCATTGCCCGTCATCGGTGTCCCGGTGAAAACCAGTACCCTGAGCGGTGTGGATTCCCTTTACTCCATTGTGCAAATGCCTGGTGGCATTCCCGTCGCTACAGTCGCCATCGGCAATGCCAAAAACGCTGGCTTGCTGGCCGTGCAGATGTTGGCGGTGACTCGCCCGGCCTTGATGCAGCAAGTCCGAGCCTACCGTCAAGACTTAACAGGGCAAGTGATGGCTAAGCAAGAAAGATTAAGCACAATTGGCTATCGAGACTATCTGGCTGAGCGCGATCGCTCAACGACAAAACCATAGAACTAACCTTGCTCAAGCTTTCGATTAGGTTAAGGCCTCAATGAGGGCAGCTAACAAGCTCCACAGTTTGGCTTGCGCTCTCAAAATCTTCGTATGCTTTCTTCTTCAAAGAGCTTTTCAGAGCTGGACTCGCCACTTTACCGGGCGACTCTACCCGGCTGGAATGCTGTCAACGTACGAGAGCGACGGCGCATCTGAAGTCCTTATCGTCGGGTATCGGCCCTGTGCCGATCAGCCTGGTTGAGGAGAGACAAAACTGGATGGGCAGAAAGCGCTCTGGGGCGGGGCATCGATTAACTCTAGAAACTTGGCAAAATACCCATCAGCGCGCCCGCATCAACTTTCCCGGCTAAGGGCTGAAATCAGCTCTGGGCCATGAGTCTGGTACTAATTAACAACAGCCGCTAGCCAATAAGGAGCGTTTGTTTTAGTTCAAGAGGTTAATTGTGGCGCTAAGGGAGTTGCGCTTAAATAACATCCCACCGCCCCTGCTACCCACCGCCCCTGCTACAGTCTTGTCCAGGTACTTTATTTTCAAGCCGATCCCTAACTGCGGCATAAATTCAGGCTGTTCACAGCGGTACGCGGGCTGATTCACCTTGTATCTAACTCGCATCTCAAAGAAGCAGAAAAAAACCTCTCGACACTGCAAATTAATGCAAAACTTTGCCAACCTGGCGAAATCAGCCTTCAACAGCGTCAAAGGTAGCAAGGTTAAGGATTCCTAACACCATAAGAATTCGAATTGGAATTAATGGATCCCTATGAACACGAGAGTGCTTGCAGAAATGTAACTTGCGATACAACCAATTATCGGCATAATTGGTGGAATCTTGATACTCAAAGAGTTTGGTCGGCATATGTGTGCCGCAGTTGGTCTATGGGGTTTTGTCTTCTAGCACTGCTATTAGCGTAGCGTGGCAGAGGAGCTTCGGGTGACTACAGTCGCCATACTCAGAGAATTGTTCAGGGCTTCCTCAGGACGGTTTTCTTAATTGTTTAACTGTCAGAGAGGTCGTATTTGCTGTCTGATTTGTGTTGAAGGGACGTTTGTTGAAATGTCTAGATTAGTTTTGCGTAAAAATGGTCGTTCCCGGCGGCGGCGATCGTCGTCTTTCTGGAGCGCGAATGTACCTCCAATTTCTGAGGCTGTGCAGTCTTATTTTGGTCGACGTGACGGCTGGAAATGGATTGCCTGTGTTCCTCTTGCATTAACTATCTTGGGTGTTTGGGGGGTTGCCGCCTACGCTCAGGACGAGATCGCGGCTGCGGATGTGCAGACCGTACTCGACAATATTTTTGTGTTTCTCGCGGCTGTACTGGTGATCTTCATGAACGCCGGTTTTGGGATGCTAGAAACAGGTTTTTGTCGGCAGAAGAATGCGGTCAACATTCTGTCTAAGAATTTGATTGTGTTTGGTGTGGCAGTGCTGGCATATTGGGCTATCGGCTTTTCACTTATGTACGGTAGTGGCGGCAATGGCTTCATCGGTGGTGGCGGTTGGTTCTTAACCGGTGGGCCAGCAGCTTATGGCCTGGAAGAAGGGGCAGGCTTGACCGTCGATACCTCTTTCTTGTTCCAGGCGGCGTTTGCGGCCACTGCGGCTACGATTGTGTCGGGTGCTGTTGCGGAACGCATTAGGTTCACTGACTTTTTGATTTTCAGCCTGCTGTTGACCGGGATCTCCTATCCAATTACTGGCCACTGGGTTTGGACTGGTAATGGTTGGCTCGGAGCGGCTGGTTTTTCTGACTTTGCAGGCTCTACCGTAGTCCACTCTGTGGGTGGCTGGGCGGCCCTGATGGGGGCAGCTTTCTTAGGACCACGGATTGGTAAATACCAAGACGGTCGCGTCAACGCCATCCCTGGCCATAACATGAGTATTGCCATGTTAGGCTGCCTCATCTTGTGGATTGGCTGGTATGGTTTTAACCCTGGTTCGGAGCTAGCGGCCAGCACGGCGGTGCCCTTCATTGCTGTGACCACAACCTTGGCAGCAGCAGCGGGTGGGGTCGCTGCGACCTTCACCGCTTGGGCACTCAGCGGCAAGCCTGATTTGTCGATGATTATCAATGGCATTCTGGCCGGTCTGGTTGGCATTACTGCCGGTTGTGCTGGCGTGAATTACTTGGGTGCGGTCATTATTGGCCTGATCGCTGGCGTCATTGTGGTCTTCTCTGTGGGCTTCTTTGACAGCATCCAGATTGATGATCCTGTCGGTGCCATTTCTGTACACTTGGTTTGTGGTATCTGGGGTACGCTGGCAGTTGGTTTCTTTGCTGTCGATGGCGGTTTGTTCTTTGGCGGTGGTTTTACCCAGTTGGGTGCTCAAATCCTCGGGATTTTGAGCATTGGTCTCTTTACGGTGGTATTTACTTCCATCGTTTGGGTGGCTCTGAAAGCGACTCTTGGCATGCGCGTTTCACCCGAAGAGGAGATGAAAGGCCTCGATATTGGTGAGCATGGCATGGAGGCTTACAGCGGCTTTTTGAAAGACACCAGCGATATGGGCGGTATTTCTTAGTCCTCAGTTTGGCTGAGTTAAACTCGCCTGTCGTCGCTGTTTCAAGAGTGACTTTTGGGGGCACTGGCAATTTGCCAGTGCCCCTTGAATTTATGACAGCTGATCGATGTTTGCTTAAGGGAATTGCAAATCGCTAGTTAAGCAGACTTCTCCATACTGTTCGGGTAGGTCACTTCCCACAGCATCCAGAGCTGAGCATTAAAATCCTGGCTGTAACCGAGGATTAGCGAGCTAAAGTGACCTGAGATCAAGGCAATTGGCAATTTTCGTCTGGGCTGAGCTGGCCGCCTCCCTGCCAGCGACCCCAAACCGCTTTTCCCGCAGCTCTCCACTGGCAGCTCATCAGCGCTGCTGTTGTCGATGGGGCTGATAAAGATGATGCTCCTCATAGTTAGGTAACAAATCCTTAATCCTGAGGGAGTCTGACTGTCAGGGCGATCGCCTGAAGCGTATGATTGGCCTAATCGTGCAGAAAGAGTTTGGCTCTTTCTCAAACAGTTTTTTAGCTGCTGAGTGCTAGCAGCCCCATCTAGTTTGCCTCTGGCTGTTTCAACTAGTTCACTCATCTATGCCTAATTTCGATTCTGTTGTCGAGTCATTGCTGCAAGCAATTCCTCAACTACGATCGCAGCTTTTTTTTAAGACCTCCCTGACAGCGCTCTCCCACGCGATGGAAGATCAAGTCCTCGCAGGGAGTGAACAACCCTTAGTGATTGCGAATTTTCAACAGGAGCGCTTTTATCGTCAAGAGGCCAGCCGCTATCGACGCATTGCTGCCATTAGCGATCAAGTGTATGTCTTGTCAGCAGCCGGCACTAGCTTTGATGAGGCGACTGAGCACCATGCCACGATTACGTTTGAGGACAGTGACGCCCTGACTAAGGAATGGCACTTAGTCGTCATTGGCCCAACGTATAGCGCCTGTTTAATTTGTCGTGAGCGCGACTCGGTTGCTGACAGAGCCTTGGCCCCAACCCCAGGCACCCCAGTCTTAGACCAAACCCGTCGATATGAAGGAATTTGGACTCGGGACAGTAGCATTTGTCACCAAGCGGCCAACCTGTTGTTGGACCGCATCGCTGGCTATGATGCCACCCTAGAGCCCAAAATCCAGGTTGCCAAGCAGCGCTACCGGCTGTCATCTCCCCCTTTGGAGCACGCTATCGAGGCTGGCTCAGGGGCCGACCCATTTACCCAGCGTTTGGTCACCTATTTGCAGGTAGGACAGTACAAACTACTTAAGGCGTATCGGGCAATCGCGGTCAAAGAGCGCCGCGAGCGGCTAATTAATTCCATCACCTCAGCCATTCGGCGATCGCTAGACCCCGAGGAATTATTTCAGGTCACCATGCAAGAACTGGGCTCGGCATTAGATATGTGTCGATGCATTATTTACCGCTGCCATGCCGAGTGGCCTGACGTCGAGATTCGTCATGAGTTTCGACAGCCTCAAATACCCTCGTTGCTGGGGAGCAAATGGCCCATCATTGATAACCCCCTGCTAGACCACATCAAAGCCGAGCATGAAATGCTCGTAATTCCTAATACACAGGCGCCACCACCGGCTTTGACAACCGCTCTTGACGCCGTCAACTATCTGATTGAGGAATGGCGTATTCACTCCTGGGCTTTAGTCCCCCTGGTCTATCAGCAACGGCTCTTAGGCATGATTGAGTTACATCACTGCCAAGAGCTGCCCTACGAATGGAGTGAAGACGATCTCACGCTGGTCGAAGCGGTGGCGGCACAACTCAGTGTGGCGATTATTCAAGCCGATGCTTACGCGCATTTGCAAGATTTAAACCAGCAGCTAGAGGCCCTGGAGCGTACTCGCAGCAACTTAATTGCGATTACCGGTCACGAGTTGCGCACGCCCTTATCAACCATTCAAGTGTGTTTAGAAAGTCTGGCGACAGAGCCCGATATGCCCGAGCCGCTGCGCGCGACCATGCTCACTTCGGCGCTGGACGACGCTGAACGCATGCGCAAATTAGTGCAAGATTTTCTCACCCTTTCGCGTTTAGAAAGTGGCCGTATTGAATGGAATTTTGAAGCCTTGTCCTTATCAGAATGTTTTGATTTGGCTCTCAGTAGTGTGCAAGCGCGTCAGAGCAATCACCACCCCACGGTCGATATCAGGGTAGAGTTGCCGCCCCAGCTCCCCCTGGTCAGAGCCGATGGCGAATGGGTGGTCGAGGTCATTGTGAAACTGATGGACAATGCCTGCAAGTTCACTGACCCTGGCGATACCATCACCATTTCAGCCCAACGAGTGGATGAAGATATGGTGCAAATTACCATCGCCGACTCCGGCCGAGGCATCGAACCTTATCGACTGGAAGCCGTATTTGACCGGTTTTATCAGGAAGAGGGCGCCTTACGTCGGACGACTGGTGGCACTGGTCTGGGCTTAGCCATGTGTCGCCAGATTGTGGCCGGATTAGGCGGGCGCATTTGGGCGACCTCTGAGGGCAAGTCTCACGGCAGTCAATTTCACTTTACGCTCCCCATTGCTGAAGGCCGGGCCGCACTGTATGTGCGCCATACAAGGGGGAGTCCAGTGCTAGAAGAGGACTTCGACGAAGAGGGTTTGTCTTTGAGTGAACTCGAACAACGTAATCCCTATATCCTCGAATGAGCGATCCGCAATCATCTTGACAAAACGCCGCTTGAATTGGGGTGGTTTGTCAAGATGAGTAAGGCTTTGAGGGAACCTTGAAGAACTGTTACTTTTCCTTAATAACTCGATAAACGCCACCTTGGCCGGTGATAGGATGCCTAGAAACGGTTGAGAGAAAACGTTTTATGGCAGAAGTTCTGACTGGACAAACTCCTAAATTTGGTGGTAACACTGGCGGCCTTTTGACTGCAGCAGCTGTTGAAGAAAAGTACGCGATCACTTGGACGAGCAAAAAAGCACAAATCTTTGAAATGCCTACGGGTGGTTCCGCAATTATGAATGAAGGTGAAAACCTTCTTTACTTGGCGCGTAAAGAGCAATGCCTGGCATTGGGAACTCAACTGCGCACCAAGTTCAAGCCTAGAATCCAAGACTATAAAATTTACCGAATTTATCCCAGTGGTGAAACTCAGTATCTGCATCCTGCAGATGGTGTCTTCCCTGAAAAGGTAAATGAAGGGAGAGAATCCGTTAATCGCAACGATCGCAGCATCGGCAAAAATCCTAACCCTGCAACTATCAAGTTCAGTGGCAAAAATCCTTTTGAGGTTTAAGACTCGGTCAACAGGGTTTTTATAAATTAATCAGATTTAACAGGGTGTAGCATTGCTATACCCTGTTTTGTTAGCGGTTGTGCCGCGCTTATGATGCGCGATCGCGGTGGAGCCCATCTATTTTTTCGCCCCTTTCTTATGGTCTTACCTTCTTTTGAGCAATTTCAACAGCTTGCGGCCCAAGGCAACTTTGTCCCCCTGTATCAAGAACTGGCCGCCGACTTAGATACGCCCGTCTCGGCCTGGCATAAAGTCTGCGCCACGGCATCCCATAGTTTTTTGTTGGAATCTGTAGAGGGTGGCGAAACGTTAGGCCGTTATAGCCTGTTGGGGTGTGATCCCCTCTGGGTGTTGGAAACCCGAGGTGAAACAACCACTCAGACTTTTCGCGATGGCACGGTAAAAACCTACAGCGGTGATCCGTTCGCGATCTTGCCGCAGTGTTTAGCTCCTTATCAACCCGTAAAACTGCCCGAACTTCCCCCTGGAATTGGTGGATTATTCGGGTTTTGGGGCTTTGAACTGATCCAGTGGATTGAGCCGACCGTGCCGGTTCATCACCGCACCGATGCAGATTTACCAGACGGCCTCTGGATGCAAGTAGACAGCTTGCTTATATTTGACCAGGTAAAACGCAAAATATGGGTAGTTGCCTATGCTGATCTGCGTCAACCTGGCAGCGCTCTGTCTGCTGCGTATCAGGCGGCTTGCGATCGCCTTCACACCCTGGTTAATCAACTAACGGCCCCTCTGCAAGGCTTATCACCGCTTACGCAGTGGCAGCCCCTCAACACGCAGTCGGCAGCGCCATCGCTAACCTACAGTAGTAATCGCACTCAGCAAGAGTTTTGTGATGCGGTGCGTCAGGCGAAAGACTACATTCGAGCCGGGGATATTTTTCAAGTTGTCGTCTCCCAGCGACTATCGACCAGTTATCAGGGCAATCCGTTTGACCTCTACCGCTCACTCCGTTTAGTGAATCCCTCGCCGTATATGGCTTACTTTCACTTTAAGGACTGGCAACTCATCGGCTCGAGCCCAGAAGTCATGGTTAAAGCGGATAACGATCCGCGATCGCCTGGTCATAAAATTGCCACCGTGCGGCCTATTGCGGGCACTCGCCCTCGGGGGCAAACCGCGATCGCAGATGCCGACTATGCGGCTGATTTGCTTGCGGACCCCAAAGAAATCGCTGAGCATGTCATGTTAGTCGATTTGGGACGCAACGACCTAGGACGAGTGTGTCGCAGTGGCACAGTGAAGGTCGATGAACTCATGGTGATTGAGCGATACTCTCATGTCATGCACATCGTGAGTAACGTCATAGGCCAACTAGCACCCGATAAAACTGCTTGGGATTTATTGAAAGCCTGCTTTCCAGCGGGTACCGTCAGTGGTGCCCCCAAGATTCGGGCAATGCAGATTATCCATGAGCTCGAGCCCCATCATCGTGGCCCGTACTCTGGTGTCTATGGCTACTATGACTTTGAGGGGCAACTCAATACAGCTATTACTATCCGCACGATGATTGTGCAGCCCGAGCAACCAGGGCATCATCGTGTCAGCGTACAAGCCGGGGCCGGGCTGGTTGCTGACTCAGTTCCAGAGTCTGAATTTCAAGAAACTTTGAATAAGTCTCAGGGCATGTTGACAGCAATTCGCAGCTTACAAGGAGAGCCCCGTCAAGATCGACCATAGAGTATGTTGTAACCATGAGGCTTAGTAAATTTGCTGATAATTCTGAGACATCAGCGAATTGGGCGGGTACACTGTGCATAGTAAAACTATGACCCGTATATTGAATTAGTCATTCTGTTTGAACTACCCTGGTTGGTTTGATCAGGTAAGTAGTTTGCAGTTGAGTCAGGCATTGGCGACACAAGCTCACTAGAGATGTTTGGCGCTAGTGTTTCGTAATCATGGCTGATCAAGAGCTAGATTGACCAGCGTGATTAAACTCTATTTTTGATTGAAATCCCAACGGGAGAACATGTTTGATCCCAAAGCTCTGAGTGAATATGCCCTTTCTAACATGGATGTTTCTACAGAAAGCATCCAAACTAGTTTGAATTTGTTTCAGACATTCAAGCGTTTGTATGAGCAGAATCCAGCCCTGCTCAATGAGATCTTAAATTTGGCTACGGTCGATAAGCAAATGCCGGTGCATCCCGGTAATTTTTCCTATGTGCTGGGCTTGGTGACTGACAAACAGGCTTTGCTGATCACAAATGTTTCAGAAGATCGTTCCCAAATTTTTTTGCAGCCGCAGTTGCACAACCAAATTTGGACTTTTGGGCGAGATCCGAATAAAGCGTCTTTACCTATCCGCGATCGCCGCTTATCGCGTTGTCATGCAGCGATTCGTTATGACAGCACCTGCGGGTTTCTGTTATATGACCTGGCGAGTACCAACGGGACCTATGTCAATGGTGTCCGTATCCGACAAAATCATATTTTGAAAGATGGTGACTTGATTCGCCTAGGCAGTATGAACTTTGGCTTTTTTACAGGAGCTGAGTTTCGCCGGGTGGGTGAACCCCCTGCAGAGGTGCTGCAATTAATTAGCGAGTCAGCAGTGCCACCAACGGCTCCGATGGATGATGACAATATGCCTGAAACCATTGGGGATAGCCAAGCACTGCCAGCTAATTTGGAGCCAACCTTGCACTTTATGAATGGCGCTGAGTTTGTGCAAGAGTAGATTGCCGCATCTGAGCCTCAAACGGTTAGGTGGCTGGTCGTGTACTCATCAACCTAGTTGCTCAGCAGGTTCACACTAAGCGATTTCCGGGCAGCGCTTTTGAGCCCATGGCAACAGTACCAGGCCAAATCATCTTGCAGCCTGGGTTTGGGCGTTTAGACGGGCCCCAAGGCAGCGATAATATTTTGCAACTCTTGCGGCGAGTTTACTTGATAAGCATTAATGCCAACGCTGTTAGCGGCGGCGACGTTACGTGCGCCGTCATCAAAGAAAGCCGCCTCGTGTGGAGCGATATTGAGGACAGTCAAGACGTGATAAAAGATGGCCGGATCAGGTTTCATGAGACCGATATTGTGGGACAGAAACACCTGCTCAAAGGGGGCGTAAAAGTCGTAGCGATCGCGCAACCGTTTGTAATGAGCTGAGTTGGTATTCGATAGTAAGGACAGATGATACCGCTGCTTGAGTTGATGCAAGACCGCATCCCACCCTGGCATGGGAGCCTGCACAAACTCTAAAAATTCATGCTGAACTTGCGCGGGAGACACCTCTAACGCAAATTCTTCAATGAAGTTGCGGGCAAATGTGTCGAAGTCAATGCGCCCCGATTCAAAGTCGACGGTGCTACAGGCATTACTCCACATGTGATGTAACTCATCAATGGGCACTGAGCGTCCTAGTAATCGACTGATGCGTTTGCTCC
>ERZ1740058.1541-NODE-1541-length-10625-cov-22.423652_pt1 | contig 10625 bp, 5 predicted proteins | sample MGYA00581745_ERZ1740058 | MGnify/ENA primary metagenome ERZ1740058 (study PRJEB43018, sample SAMN04849742) | marine metagenome | isolation source: floating plastic debris | place: Pacific Ocean | collected 2008-08-30 | study: EMG produced TPA metagenomics... | reverse complement strand
CCGTCAGTTTTTGGCCGGTCAGCGACAGAAACACCTGACAGTGCCCACGCTGGGACTGTATGGCAGTGATGACGAGTGGATGACCGCAGGTCAGCTCGCCCGCTGCTACAAATATGTTGACGCGGTGTGGCGCTATGAATCGATTCGGGGTGGGCATTGGGTGCAGTTAGAGCGCCCGGATGAGGTCAATGCCATCTTGGGGTCGTGGCTGTCCGGTCTAAAATAGCTGCGGCCAAACGGATTGCGAGTGGATTCACGGGTGCGTCGCCTCAACGTTCACCAGGTTGTTTTCTTGCAGGTAGGTGCGTAATGTCATGCAAAACCGTGCTGGTGGCGGGGGCGAGTCGGGGGGTCGGCTTGGCCGTTGCAGCACATCTTGTCGATCAGTGCGATCGCCTCGTGGCCGTTGCTCGCACGGCGGCTCCCGTAGGCGAGTGGCTGCAAGCAGACCTCTCAAATCTAGCGGGGGTGGAAACGGTTGCTAGTGCGATCGCCGATGAGCCCCTGGATGCCTTGCTCTACATGGGCGGCACTTGGGAAACCCATGCCTTTACCACTCAATATCGCTTTGAAGACTGCTCTGATGCCGATATTGAGCGCGTGATTGCGGTGAATTTGATCGCACCGATCCGGCTCGTCAAAGCGCTGCTGCCCGCGCTCCGCCGTTCCGACAATCCCAAAATCATTTTGATGGGGGCGCTCTCTGGTCTCGATAATTTTTCGGGACGCGAAGTTGCCAATAGTGCCTCTAAGTTTGGCCTGCGCGGGGCAGTGCATGCCCTCCGCGAAGAGTTGCGATCACAGCAAATTGGCATCACCGTGATCAATCCCGGCAACATCGGCACGCCAGAAGTTTTGGCAGATCTGGCAGCCAACAATCTCACCGGCGGTGAGGCGATCCCACTCGCCGATCTGCTCAAAATTATCGATTGCATTCTCTCGTTATCACGAGCCACCGGTATTAAAGAAATTGATGTGCCAGCCATGCTAGGAGACGGAGCTTGACCGGGGACTGCTGATCGAATGTTGGCGATCGTCCTCATCGCGGCGTGCTCAAGAACGACAGGCATATCCAAATCTATGAACTCTCCTGCTACTGCATGGTCGATTGAATGATCGAGGCCAGCGCTGTCTCAATTCTTTGCCATCCTTGAGGGGCGCTAAAGTCGATACCCATAAACGTGTTGTGGATTTTAGCCCGGAGCGTCAGATAAACTACGCCCGCAATCAAAACAGCACTAATCGCCGGGACATCTTGATCTACAGGAAACTCTCCCTTGCCTTTCAGAAATTTCAAGCTGTCTAGCGCGAGCTGGTCGCGCACCTGAGCCAGTTCATCGGTGAGTTCATTGCCCTCTAGCAACTCCCACCGCAAGATCTCTTGGGTGATAGAGCGCTCCTGCAAATCGCCCATAAATTCCAGCAGCAGATAGGTCATCCAGTCGGCCAGTGTTTCCGCTTCGATGGTCGATTCGTCTCCTACCAACGCCTCCATTGACAACCAATAGTCGCCTGCTTGAGCAAACTGCTGTAGCAGCGTCGGCAGACCCTCAAAGTACCGATAAATCAATACCTTATCCACACCGGCCTCCCGCGCAATGGCGTTCACACCAAGGCTCTTGAACCCAGATTCAGCCAACAATTTGCCGACTGCAGTCAAAATCCGAGCCTTGGTTTCCGCTTTGTCACGTGCCATAGAGCTTTCCTGCTGACTTGTCACTTAGTGGTGACTATGATAGTTTGTCACTGGTCGGTGACTTCTGTTCGTTCGCTTGCTTGAATTGAGGATTGGGCTGTGCAAAAAATCCTGTTTGACTTAGATATCTATCCTTACCAAATTGATTTCATGGGGCACGTCAACAATGCTGTTTACATTCAGTGGATGGAGGTGGGCCGAGTCAAACTGCTAGACGCCTTAGCCATGCCAACCCATGAAATTGCCCAACAAGGATTTGCGCCAGTCCTCGTGCAAACTCACATCGATTACAAATCACCGCTGTACTTGGGCGATCGCGCCCAAGTTGAACTGTGGCTATCAGAGCTGCGCGGGGCGTCTGCCGTGATGGAATTTCGGTTTTACAACGACCAGCGCGTATTGGTGGCTGAGGGCACGCAAACCGGCTTATTCGTCAACACGCAAACCCTGCGACCTAAGCGTCTAACGGCTGATGAGAGAGCGTTGTTCACGACGTATTTGGCATCGACCGCTGACGTTCACTCCTCCTAAATCGGCTCGCGATCACAGCGCGGTCTCTGAGTCATGCCATGACTGAATCAACGGTCGCAGGCTCAGCAGGTCAGGACAACTCACTCACACGACTGCCAAGCGCCCCCATCTTTTCAGCTCATAGCGGGATTGCGCAACCAGCAGAGATGCCGTCAAACCCACCGATACGCTCTGCAGCGCCGACTGAGCACAGAGCATCCTGCCAGGACTCAACCATGACATTCACCGCTCGGCTCATTACCTTTCGTATCAGTCATTACTGCGAAAAAGCGCGCTGGGCTTTGGATCGGCTACCCAATTTTCCCTATGTTGAAGAATGTCATCTGCCGCCGCTACACCGGCTTAAAACCACTCCTTTGGGTGGCAACAGTGTTCCCGTTTTGATCACTGAGAACGCCGTGTTCAAAGATTCAGCAGACATCCTAAAACACATAGATCAAAAGTCTCCCCCTGGTTTCAAGCTCTATCCCGAGTCGCTAGCGCTACGCCATGAGGTCGAACAGTTAGAAGCGCAGTTCAACCACCAACTGGGTGTCCTAATCAGACAGTGGGGCTATTTCCATGCCTTGCAAAACCGCACCCTGATGCAGCAGATGTGGTGCGATCGCGTTCCTACGTGGGAGCGATCACTGTTTTCATCATTGTTTCCGCTGACTCGCTACCTGGTACATAGCAGATACAACGTGCATCGCAAAAGCGCTTTAATTGCTTATCACCAAACCCAACAAATCTTTGCCGCTGTGAGTCATCACCTTTCAGATGGCCGTCGATATCTGGTCGGAGACTGCTTTTCGGCTGCCGATTTAGCCTTTGCCAGTCTGTCCTCTCCCGGATTGGTGCCGCCTGAGTATGGCGGTTGTTTTCCTGAATTGAACCAGCTGCCGGATGACATGATCGAACAAATACAAACCTTACGGGCAACAGCGGCAGGCAAATACGCCTTACGTCTTTATCGACAGGAACGTAGACGTAACAAGCAAGCCATGGACGGACACCACTTGATTTGACCCATACCAACCTCCGAGGGCACAATTTCGCTGCGGCCCAGCGACACCGCATCAATCTCAAAAGAGTCAACCTCACTAGCGCAAACCTTGCCAGTGCAGAACGTCAAGATCGCCCACCTCTGGTGCTGCCCCCCACTAGCGGGTTGAGTTAGCGTTGCATCGACTCTTGATCGGCGATAAAGGCTTGAATTTCAGACGTGAGCCAAGCTTTTTCTGGGGTTGAAAGGGATGTGCCGAATTTGTGGATTTGCGTGCCTGCGCTGAGGGCGATGGTCTTTACGGGACGACTGTTTTGGGTGTAAGCCGTGGTCAGTTCCACGCTATAGAGATCTCTGGCAGCCCCCTCATGTTGGCGTTTCCAGGTCAATAACTGGCGAGTCAGGGTGTAGCGATCGCCCTTTACTTCTAGTGACGTCTTCCCGACTAAAGCGTTGATTAGCATCCACATCATGCCAATACCCACTGCCCAAAACGGTAAAGAAAATAATGCAAAAAAGATCGGCGCGCCTCCGAAGATAGCCGCACTGGTCCAGATAAAAATAAAACCATTCCAAACAAGAGCGAAAAAGGCAAGACCTGCGGTTTCCCCCCGTATACCTGAGGGGGGGATGTAAATTGACAACCGTCGCCGACTACGACTGAGTTTGATCTTGCTTCCCGATGGCTGGTGGAGTAAAAGCGGGGCGCTAGGGTGATGAGATAATCGGCGACGATGAGTCGACACCGGTTTAGTCAGGGCATCGAGGACCATCTCTGCTGACTGAAATCGATCTTCGAGCAAGGGTTCTAGCAAACCATCGAGCCAGTCAGCAAACCGTTCTGACACGTTGACAACCGGTCGGAAGTCAATTTTTAAGCGCTTTTGGGGCAAGTCTCCCGGATTTTGGTGGGTGAGCAAATTGAGCAGCGTGGCTCCCAAGCCGTACAAATCCGTTGTGGGATACGCCTGCCCCCGAAACTGTTCGGGGGCCATGTAGCCATAGGTGCCCACTACCGTGCTACCAAAGGCGGCGGCTTCGCGATAGGCCGTCTGCACTGCACCAAAATCGACTAAATAAATGCGCCCGTCTTCGCTGCGGATAATATTTTGGGGCTTGATGTCGCGGTGAATAATGGGTGGATTCAGCCCGTGCAGATATTGCAGCACTTCCAACACGGCGGCGGCAATGCGTTCGACTTCGGTTTCTGAGAAGCGTTCCCCGGCGGCGACTAGCTCTGCTAGCGATCGCCCTTCAGCAATTTCTTGAGCGATGTAAAACAGTCGGTTGTCTGCCGTATCGACCTGAAAGTAATCGACGTAGTTGGGAATCGCCGGGTGATCCAGATCCTCTAAAACGCGAGCTTCTCGCTCAAAGAGTTCGAGCTTTTTCCAATCGTCCAGTCCTTTGAGTGACAGCTCCTTGAGCGCGACCTGTCGCCCAGTGAACGCATCTTCAGCTCGGTAGGTGATGCCGCTGCCCCCGCGCCCTAATACGTTCATAATTTTGTAGCGGGCTTGAATGAGGGTGCCGATGGGCTGGGTATCGTACATGACTCAAGAGTGAACGCTGGCGGCTAGCTGTCACTACAGTGTGCCCCAGCCATTTTTCTGGTGACCATGGGGGATGGCAGCGAGGGGATGATCGCGAACGTCACCGCGACTCATCGCTTCACTCTCAATTTCGTCTAAGTAGGCAGTTCCAATTAAACGTAAGACACTGTAGGTTGAGGTTGAGGAACGAAACCCAACGCCCGCATGGGTTACGCTATCGCTAACCCATCCTACATTTGAATTAGCCCAGCTACTTATCAAGAACTCACAACTATCAGCATCAGGGCTAGCACCCAGCCGAATGAAGAGGCTCGTCGGGCCAATTAACAGTTACTTTGCTCCCGTTATTGACGGTATTTTGTGAGCTGGAAAACCCAATTCTGACCAACTCCTCAAACATAATAGGGTCTAGAAAAAGGGTGTCGTTAACCAAACTTGTTAGGCTAAATATGGCTGATCTAACAGCGATCGCGGACGTCTTCGGAATGACAATGGGTAAACTGTATAGCGGTAGAAGAGAATAAGGGCTTAGTTTTTATTGGCTCAATGATGTGTCATGACTTCCCTGCGGCATTAGTTCTGACACTTACACTTCAGTGAAACAGCGATGACTGCTTTGGGTACTCATCTCTCAGAATAGAGTGACTGACTGTGACTTGCCCCTTATCAGCACCACAAAATCCTTCCAGGAACAATAATATAGTAACTCAGTCACGTCATTGCAGAACGAGCAATATAGAATGCCTCAAACTCTTGCCACACAAGCATTTCAGTCCAGCATGACACCTACTCGGCAAGATCTTCACCATTCCTCGAATTGACCGTTCCTTCTCCAAAGCAATGCCATTTCCTGTCAGCGTTACTTCGAGCCCACTCTCTAACCTTTCGGGTTATGCCTTGGGCGAGATTCTGCACCAGGGAGCGCGGACGGTGGTGTGTCGGGCCGTACAAACAACATCGCAGCGCCCAGTCGTGATCAAGGCTCTACGCCATGATTACCCAAGCTTTAGTGAGCTAGTGCAGTTTCGCAATCAGTATGTGATTGCCCACAATCTAGCTATTCCCGGCATTGTGCGCCCACTGCGTTTAGAACCGCTCGGTCACGGCTATGCCCTCGTCATGGCGGATGAAGGTGGCATTTCGCTGGAGGCGTACGCTCGGCAGCGCTGGTCCCAAGGGACCAGTCTTCGACTATCGCTACGATGGCCCGAAATTCTACAGATTGCTCTACAGCTCACCGACATTCTCCACGGGTTATACCAGCATCGGGTTATTCACAAAGACATCAAACCAGCCAATCTCTTAATTCACCCAACGTCCACAGCCGTTCAGCTCATCGATTTCAGCATTGCGTCACGGCTCCCCAAAGAAAAACAGGAACTCCAAAGCCCCAACACGCTCGAAGGCACTTTGGCCTATCTGGCTCCCGAACAAACGGGCCGGATGAACCGGGGCGTTGATTATCGAGCCGATTACTACGCGTTGGGATGCACCCTTTATCAGCTCCTCGCCGGGCGCTTGCCGTTCGAGGCAGATGATCCTCTGGAATTGGTGCATAGTCACATGGCCAAGGTAGCGACGCCTATCCATCAGCTCAATCCGACTGTACCCCAACCACTCAGCGCCATTGTGGCCAAACTGATGGCCAAGAATGCTGAAGCCCGCTATCAATCCGCCTTGGGCCTGAAGCACGATTTAGAGCAGTGCTTGACCCAGTGGGAGAGTACCGAAACCATCCCCAACTTTGACCTCGGACAGCGGGATGTGGGCGATCGCTTCACCCTGCCAGAAAAGCTGTACGGTCGGGAAACCGAGGTTGAGGCGTTGTTGAACGCCTGCGATCGCGTCTTCGCCCCTACGGCTGACGGCACCGCGCCCCCCAGCGAACTCATGCTGATCGCGGGCTGTTCGGGGATTGGCAAAACCGCCGTGGTGAATGAAGTCCACAAACCCATCACGCGCCAAAGGGGATATTTCATCAAGGGCAAATTCGACCAACTCAACGGCAACCTGCCCTTCTCTGCCTTGACTCAAGCACTGCAAGGCCTGATGGGGCAACTGCTCTCAGAGTCCGATACGCAACTGGCGCAATGGCGCACAGCAATTTTGGCAGCCGTGGGAGAAAACGGCCAAGTTTTGATTGACTTGGTGCCGACTCTAGAAGCCATTATTGGCCCCCAACCGCCTGCTTTAGAGCTATCAGGCCCCGCCGCCCAAAAGCGCTTTGACCGCTTGTTGCAAAATCTATTTGCGGTATTCACCACGGCAGAACACCCCTTGGTGATGTTTTTAGATGATTTGCAGTGGGCTGATGCCGCTTCACTACAGTTGATCAAGCTGCTCATGAATCGCAGCGGGCATTTACTCCTCGTCGGCGCTTACCGCGATAACGAAGTTGCACGGCCCCATCCACTCCCTGCAGTTGTCGAGGAACTGCAAAAAAGCGGCAAAGCGGTCAATACTTTAACCCTTTCCCCCCTTTGCCTGAGCGATACCGAACAGCTCATTGCCGAAACGCTCCGTTGTCCCAGAGAGCGATCGCATCTACTGGCTCAGTTCGTTCACCGCAAAACCCAGGGCAATCCTTTTTTCCTTACCCGGCTGCTCAAATCGTTGCACGCAGACGGTTTTATCCAGTTTGATCGACAGCCAAGATGTTGGACATGCGATGTCACCCAAATCACCGGGCCGCATCTGCACGACGATGTGGTGGAGTTCATTGCTCAACAGCTGCAAAAGCTGCCCCTGCCCACCCAACAGGTGCTGAAGCTCGCCGCTTGTCTGGGCAATCAGTTTGACTTGGCCACTTTGGCCCTCATTTCTGAACAATCAGAATCAGCAACAGCCGCTGACTTATGGCCCGCTTTGCAAGACGAGCTTATTCTGCCGATTGATGAAGCTTACAAATTTTTTCAAGATGACGCAGCAATCACCCCTGACGACTCCGGTTTAGTTCTCTATAAATTTCTGCACGATCGCATCCAGCAAGCGGCCTATGCTTTACTGACTGCGGTTGAAAGGCCCCACACTCATTTGAGTATTGGACGGCTGATGCTGGAACAATTTTCGCAGCCGGAATTAGCGCACCGTTTATTCGACATTGCCAATAACATCAGCCTCGGTCAAACGTTGATGACTGATCCGAGCGAGCAGTATCAGTCAGGTCAACTACTGCTAAAGGCAGCCTATCAAGCAAGAAAATCAATCGCTTATCCGATTGCCAGTCAATATTGCCAAGCGGGCATTGATCTGCTCGGATCAAAAGCCTGGCAGCAGCAGCGGGCGTTGATTCAAGAGCTGTATGAAGTCGGTGCTGAAGTCGCCTATCTCAATAGCGATTTCGAGCGCTCAGCGGCACTAATAGCAGTAGTTTTAGAGCAAGCCAATACAGTTTTAGAAAAAATCCCAAGCTACAGAATCAAGATTCTCGCTGACATCATTCAGAATAGAACGTCAGAGGCTTTAGAGACTGGACTCAAAATCTTATCTGAACTCCAGGTTAGCTTGCCATCAAAGCCTGGCACAGTCTCAATTCTATTCGGCTTTCTCAAAACCAAAGTACTCCTAGGCAGACGTTCTGTGAGTTCTTTGGCGAATTCACCGCTCATGCAAGATGCCTTTGCCAAAGCGAAAAGTGCCATCATCAAGGCCATTTTGCCAGCCGCTTATATTAGTGAACCTAGCCTTTATCCATTATTGATTTTCAAACAAATTGAATTACTTTTGAAGTACGGCAATAACGATGCAGCGCCGTCAGCTTATGGTTCATATGGCGTAATTCTGAGTAGCTTTTTAGGCGACATTGAAACCGGTTACCAATTTGGGGATCTCGCCCTCACAACTATGGAAAATCCGGCGGTGATTCAGGGAGTTGAGGCCGGAGTGATTTTTACCACTTATGTGCTGAACAAACCTTGGAAATATCATCTCAAGGAGAGTTCACCTTTTTTACTCCGCAATTACCATCAAGCGTTAGAAACGGGAGAGCATGAATATGCTGCTTGGTCGATTTTTACCTATCTCAGAAATAGCCGCTCAGTTGGCATGGAGCTAACTGAAAATGCCCGACAGCACTTTGTCTACATCCAAGCTCTAGAAACGACTCAAAAGAGTGCAGTGCTGGATTATGGCTATCCCAGCTATCGGTTTACGCTCAAATTGCTTGATCGCGATGAAACCTTGACCAAGCTTAACCGCCAAGGCTTCGATGACGACAGCCTACTCGCGGCCTTGACGGCGGCTGACGATCGCTCGGGGTTATGTGCGTTTTATCTCTATGACCTCATGCTGGCCTATGGGCTTGAGGACTGGGAGGGGGCACTAGCCGCGATACCCAAATGCGAGGCCTATTTAGATGGGATCATCGGGTTTTATGAAGTGCAGCAATATTGGTGGTTTGCGACACTGACATGGTTAGCAACGTATCCCCAGGCAACTGAGCAAAAGCAGTTGCGCCAACAGATTCGGCAGGGTCGCCAAAAGCTGAAGAAATGGGCTCACCATGCGCCGATGAATACGCTGCACAAGCTGCATTTGGTGGAGGCAGAGCGTTATCGCGTATGGCAAAAGCCCGCCATCGCCGCCGATTTTTACGAGCGCGCTATCACTGGCGCTAAAGACCACGACTATCCTCAGGAAGCCGCCTTGGCCAATGAACTCGCCGCCAAATTTTATCTGAACTGGGGTAAAGAAAAAGCCGCCGCTGGCTACCTGCAGGCGGCTTACTACGGTTATGCCCGATGGGGTGCTAAAGCGAAAACTCAAGATTTAGAACACCGCTACCCTCATCTGTTACAGCCCGTGCTTCAGCCAACCATGGGGAGCCCCTTGGCAACGCTGGAGATGATTGCGACGCCCCATCTGACTCGACCGGGAACCGTAGATCTCGACCAAACCGTTGGCCATCAGCTAAGCCATCTGTATAGCGGGCTGGATTTTGCGACCTTGATCAAAACATCACAGGCTTTAGCCAAGACTGTGCAGTTAGATGATCTCTTGCGACAGCTCACACAAATCCTGCTGCAAACGTCGGGCGGCGATCGCTGCGCCCTCATCCTGTCTGATAACAAAGACTCATGGCAGGTCAGAGCGACGGCGACGCCAGAAAGGATGGAGCTGGGCAACGTGCCGTTTGAGGACAGTCCGGAGGTGCCGATCAAGCTAATTCAATACGTTAAAAACACCCAAGCGGTCGTCGTCATTGATGACCACCAGACCGACTTGCCGGTTATGGATCAGTGGCTGAAGCAGCAGCAGCCTAAGAGCGTGTTGGGCATTCCCATGCTCAATCAAGGGCGATTGCTGGGAATTGTGCAACTAAGCCATCAATCAGCCAGCGGTGTGTTTACCTACGATCGCATCCTGATGGTCAATTTTTTGTGTACCCAAGCCGCGATCGCCCTCGAAAATGCTCGCCTCTACAACACGTTAGAAAATCACTCGCAAACCCTCGAAGCTAAAGTTGTCGAACGCACCACCGCGCTGCAAATCAGCGAAGAACGTCTCCGCTTTGCTCTGGGGGCGGCCAAACAAGGCTTTTACGACATGAATGTGCAAACCGGTGAGACCGTGGTCAGCTCCGAATATGCGCTGATGTTAGGACACGACCCATCCACTTTTGAGGAAACCAGAAAGCTTTGGCAGGCTCGTCTCCATCCGGATGATGTCGAACGAACGAATCAGGCATACCAAGCCTATGAAGCCGGTAAAACCGCTCAATATAAAGTCGAGTTTCGCTTGCGCACCCAGTCAGGCGGTTGGCAGTGGATTCTTTCCATGGGGCAGTTTACGGAGTGGAATGAAGCGGGGCAACCGACCCGCCTATTAGGCACTCACACCGACATTAGCGATCGCAAATTTG
>ERZ1740058.1538-NODE-1538-length-10629-cov-8.517401_pt1 | contig 10629 bp, 2 predicted proteins | sample MGYA00581745_ERZ1740058 | MGnify/ENA primary metagenome ERZ1740058 (study PRJEB43018, sample SAMN04849742) | marine metagenome | isolation source: floating plastic debris | place: Pacific Ocean | collected 2008-08-30 | study: EMG produced TPA metagenomics... | reverse complement strand
TTCTACCTTGCAACTTATGCTCTTTTAAATCCGATTTGTTTAGTGAAAGATCTTCTTCCCCTCTAATCTGATCTTTTTCGTCATTTCTGCCTTCTCCATTGATGTTTGTAGTCTGGATGATGACGTAGTCTGCCATTTTGACCCTTTTTGCCGTTTCTCTGTCACAGTTTGACTCGGTGAATTCGATTATGTCCCTGTCAACTTTGTGTAACGTCTGTGTGATTTGACTGTTTTTCATTTCTATTGTGAAAATTTCTTCCCCTCCCATGTATTCGATGGGAAAAATCTTGAATTCTGGTTCTCTTTCGCTCTCACTCTCTGAGCCTTGTTCTTCTGTTTGGTTCTCGAATCTGTAGACCGACTTTGATTCAATCTCCTCCGCCCGATGTTCTTTTATTTCTTCATCAAATCTCACTCTTCTCATATCTCTTTCCTCCTCCTTAAGATTCTCGATTCTTACTCTGGGTGATTTATCACTTTCATGATTCAAATGGACCAGTGTATCCTTTAACTCCTCGGTTTCTTTCTCTTCCTGCCAAGCATTTTCTTTTGTTCTGAATAGTCTTTTGATTCTATTCCTCTTTTGTTTTACATCTTCTTCTTCTTTTTCTTTTCTCACACATTCCGTCACCACTGTTGTTTCTCGCTCCTGTTTGTCTCCTTCAATGCTCATTTTTTCTGTCATTATCTGGATTCTCTTCAACCAATCTTTATCCTCATATTCTTCATTTTCCGACTGTAACGCACTTGTTTTCTCTTCTTCTTTCATTCCGTCTGAATCATATCCGTCACTAATTTCCATGCCCACTTCAGAACTGCTTTCCCCACTGAATGTCCATGGATCCGGAGAGTCCTCTCTTGCTGGCTTTTTCCACATCTTATTCCTTCCTTTTCTTTTGTCCAGTTTGACTCTCCCTTTCCTTCTTACACTAAGAAGTGAGTTTCTGAGATCAGCCTTGACCTTTTGTTTCCTCTCAATGTTGCAAATGTCTCTCTTTTCGTCATGGTCTTCGCACCAATCATCCAACATTCCACATGGCGACCCCATGCTATCTTTTTCGCTTTCATTCTCTAAGACATGAACCGTCGGGAAGTGATCTTTTAGAAATCGCACATCTTCGTTTTGATGGTACCAGTCACTGCCTTGCCTCGCTTGTTCGCTCATCTGGAGTATTTCTTTCACTTGTTCATCTTCCAGTCTCACCGACTTCATGTGATTTTTGAAAAGTTTCCTAGACTCCTCATGTGTGGGAGCTTCCCCTGACATGTCACTGATGCCGAATCTCGTTAGTAAGTCCGCATAATAGTTCTCGGTTCCCGAGAGCTTGACAATGCCAAAATTGTAGTTGGTCTTACAGTCGAGAATTGTTGACTGAAATTTATTGGGCACTTTTGTAATGTCCAATGTCGTGAAGCATCTGTAGACATATTGTGAGTCTGTGAAAACGGACACATATTTTTGAAAAATGATCGGTCCGAAAATTTTAAAACCAAGCTCTAAAGCAAGCAATTCTCTTATGTTGATGCAGTAGCAGCTTGCTAGCGTTCTCGGGTGAAACTTGCTGAACGCGCTTAATGGAAACAGCCAGTTGTTTACCAGTCCCAAAAGGACTCCGCCTGCGCTGTTCTGTGAACTGTCACAAAACATCATCAGATGCATGCTCTCCCAGACCCTTGGGCTTATCACTTTCAACCCCACGTTGGTTTTGATGAGATTTAAAAGGCAGAATGTCAGTTTCTCCAGCCTTGGGGTATAGATGAATTTCTTAGAGTCCTTTTGTCTTTCAATTTCTCTTCTCATTCTGCTTAGGACCTCCGAGAATTGGGTGCTGAACATGCCATAAAATGCTGTTTGGTTCACTAGTTTTGTCACATATTTCTTGGTTTTGGTGATCTTCATCATCTCTATCTTTTTTGACATTGGAATCCTCAAAAAGTCCCGTTCCAATGCATACCCGAGCAGTTCAAACGTTGTGTCTCTTGTTGTCAGGCCCACAAACATCTCTTTTAGCTTTAGGACCGCGCCTAAACTCCTTGCTCTCTCCAGCGCCTCAACCATGTTGTCTATCATCTCTCTCATGGTTGGTTTCTTTCCCATCAAGTTGTCGACGTATACTAGATGAAGTAAGGCTCCCCATACTATCGTCGAGATCGCGCATGCAATCCCCATCGAGCAGTTTAGTCCCATCAGGGCTCTCGTCGAACAGTATACTGCATTGTCTCCTGGTGCGAGAAAAGTCTGATACTGCTTGCTTTGCTCATCTACCCTTATTTGGTAGAAAAAACTGAGAAGATCAAACATGAAGTAATGCGAGCTTGAGTCCATGTCTGCGAGTATTTGCCTGGGATTTCTGAGCGGGCTTGAGAAGTTATGTATGCTCCTTGATACATCGCTTAAATCGATGGTTAGTCTGTACGCCTGCTGAATCTTGGCTGATGAACTCGAATGTATCTCCTCGATGGTCTTGATCTTTTGTTCTTCAGGCATTTTCTTGTCTACAATGTGACAGTTGCCGTAGGCTTCACTGTAGGACTCCTTTGTGAACCCGTTTGCTGAACGGACCCGTGCGGGCACACATGGACCGCCATTGTAACCAATATGGGCCGCAAACAGTTTCAAGCCTGATCTTAATGATCTCAAATCTTCTCCAAAACAGTCTCTGTAATTCCACAGGATCTCGGATATCTCATCTTTTTCTTCTTGTTTCACTTCTGAACCAAATCTGATCATCCCAACGAATCTCTCTTTGCCCCTCTCATCATGGTAATTCCTCCTGTATTCCACGTCTTCATTAAATTTCCTTTCATCTTCCTCTGTCATTTTCCTCAGTATCAGCTTTGTTCTGTCTCTTGGTTCATTTGTTCTGAAAGTCTCTAGTGTCATTTTCCTTCCCCACTCTTCAGGGAGTTTCTTCATCTCATATTCTCCATCTTTGGGCGTCTGCTGTAATAGTCTTCTTTCTATTTCTTCCATTGAAAGAGGAGAAACGTCTTCCTTTCTCCAGTCTTTTAGTATCACTTCATCTTCTGCATAAGGCCTGAATTTCAAATTTCCTTTCTTCAGTTCCCATTTGTCATCCTTGGTTTCTTCACTTGTTTCTCCTATTTTTCTCTTTTTGCTTCCTGCTTCATCTATGGAGAAAATGTCTCTCGATTCCATCTCACTGAAATTACTCATGTCGAATTCCCCGTCGCTCTCTTGTTTTTCATCCTCCGGCTGTAGCATGAAAATGCTGCCCATCGAGTTTCTCGCTGCCTTTTGTTTTTCTCTCAATTTTTCCACCTCCGTCCTCTGATCTTTTCTCTTTTTCTTACTCCCGAGTAGATTCGAAATGAGGTTACTCTCTGTTTCCGATTCCGCTGGTGAAATGCTCTCAAAGACTGGTTTTATACAGAAGATTGGTGTTCTGCTTCTTATGGTGATCGTGCGACTTGTTGAATTCACAATCCCAATCAGTACTGGTTGCCTTTTGTAATCAAAATTCCTGTGTATCAGAATGTCCGCTGATCTGAGACCCGAGGGTAATTTGTACGCTCTACCGTACGCCGCATAGTTCTCCAGTATTTCTGCTTGCTCCTCCTTCAAGAAAACCTCTAATTGCTTTCTTTCCCATGGTTCAATCGTTACTCTTTTGTCTAGTATTATTTTGACTATTTCTCTGGTCGTGTAGTCACTGTTTATTTTCCTTATCTGTGCCAGAGCTGCTTCATCCGAGTCAAACAGTTTCACTGGATATTTTCTCTTGATATAGACTCTCCTTTTGTCAAAATCCGCTGTTACTCCCAAGCCATCAAAGAAATTTGATCCTAATAGGATCAGGCTGGTATTGTAATCGCTGTCATCTATCACTGAGAATGTCATCTCGCAACTCACTGATCCCAGGTTGACATTTAGAACGCAGTTTTCTTTGATCGTGATTGTACTCGTGCAGCCTTTTGCTTGCGTCGCCTCTACCCTGAAGCATCTTGCACCTAACTTGTCACAGTACTTCTTGGATATCGTTGACGTGAAGGCCCCGGTGTCAAATGTCGCATGGCATATCATTGCCTTTTCTCCAGCCGTCAATACCAGTATGATTCTGTATTTCGGTCCCGTTGCCTCTCTCTGCGGCATGAGAGGTTGTCTTCTTATTAGCGAATGCGTCTCCTGATCACCTTCAATTAGCCATTCATCAATTGCCTCTGGTTCCGCATAACTAAACCAGTTGATCTCATTTTCCTGCCTCAGGTTTTCCACTGACCCACTTACATGCCAGTTTTTCATGTCAGAAAGTACGTTTATTTCTCCCTTCTTCATTTCCATTTTCCTTTTCTCATCTCTCTCTTCTTTTTCTTTCTCTGCCATTTGTTTTGAGCCTTCTTCATTCTTTGCATGACGGCCCCTGTTGGGCAAATTTTCCTCTTCATCTGGAATATTCATGTTGCAATCTATTCCACATGACATGCACTTTGATCCTCTTCGAGTTCTCTTCCTCCTTGCTTTTCTCCTCTGATCCATGAATGTTGGGGTTAATCTGTCATCATCCCCTTTGTCGCTGTCTCCCCTCTTAATCGATTCATCGCTCTCCGACTGTGTGTCATGTAATGACGATTCTCCCTCGTCGTCATTCATTGTGAAGATGTTGAAAATATTTTCTTTCAAAGCTGAAGCCCCTTGAATTTCCTCTACTGATTTTATTGTACTGTCACTCCAATTTTCGACTGTTGAATCTGTTTCATTGTAATCCTCCATCTTTTGCTCCTTTTCTCTTAGACGACCTTTTACTCTTCCCCATGCTAATCTTCTCACCGTCCTCTGACTGAGGCCATTCCTCCGGTTTGGTCCATACTCTCCTTGCAGATTATTTTTCTCCTCCATGTTTTTAGATTCTTTCTCTTCTTTGATTTCATGATTAATATTCTTGCTTCCCAGGATGTTTTCCCTTGAACCGTTACTCTGGTCACTCCGACTTCCAATCGCAGAATCTGTTTCACTGTGATCTTCTTGTTTTTCTGATTTTTTTCTTACTATTTCCTTTATTCTCTCCCAATTCTGTCCCTCTGCTGTTTCATCACTTTTTTCACCATCTCTCTTGTTTCCTTCCATACACACCAACCTGGCCTCGATGACTTTGGGCTGCTCTTTTTCAATGATTTCACAATTTCCCTGAATATTCATTTCTCCTTCGCTTTTCACACTTTCGTCTCTTTTCTCCTCGGCGACTCGATGTTCATTTGTTTCTACATTTTCGCCTTGAATGTATTCGGGCATATCTTCACTTACATTCCATTCCTTATATTTCTCAATCAACGCTTTTCGAGATTCCGGTGTATTATGTACATCCTCAAGCCATTTTCTTGCGCACTTTGTTTTATTCAATTCATCAGTAAAACTATATACATTTTGCTTGTTTGTCTTGTCTTTTGATTGAGTTGGGCACCTTCACATAGACTCTGGATTCTGAGCTTGTTTTCCTCTCAGGTACTTGAGATGCTGATTGCTTGGGTGGGTTCCTTCCTCTTGGCAGTACGCGCAAAATGCTTTAAATCCGCACCTTGTCGCTATATGTCCGCTTGTGCAGCACCTGAAGCAAACTAGTTCTCCATTTGCGGTTGTTCCTCTTTCATATTCATTAATTGCGACTCTGACCGCATTTGGCCCTGCCGTTACTCTCGGTGCCACTCCTTCCTGGGCACTCATTCCTTGGCCCGCTCCCCTCGGGGCTCCTCTTCTGTATCCTCCCCTTTGAGATCTGAACTGTCTCGGTTGGTATTGTTGCATTTGTTGGCTGTCGTAGTATTGCTGAGGCGCCATCTGCTGTGGCATATATTGAGGAGTCATGACTGTCTGAGGTGCCATCATTTGTGTGGCTTGTTGCATCTGTTGTCTGGGCGCCATCTGCTGGGTCATCTGTTGTCCTTCTGCCCCCTGATCACCCGGGGCGTCCATCATGTTTATTTCCCTGTCTCTTCTCCTTTCTCCCGAGTTGCCTTCTCTTTCTCTTTTCTTCATTTTGTCCGTTGCCCTTGTTGCTAAATCTTCTAGTTCTGGCGTGCAGAGGAGATAATCCTTCTCTTTTTCAGTGAGCATCTTTCCATTCATTCTGAAATTTTCCAGGAAGACCTTTCTGATTCTCTCCTTAGATTCCCTCTGTCTTGGGAATAATGACTTGTGCGCCCTTCTCAATCTTCCCAGGTAACTTCTCGCCGTCTCATCTGTCCTCATGTAAATTTCTTCAAACTGCTCTCCCTTGTCTAGTGGCCTTTGTTCGAAGTCCAAATTTTCGATGAGACTTAAAACGCCCTCTAGTGTGTCTGTGTCGTATGTCGCTGCCATCTCACTGTAGACGTCCGCCGATTTCCTGCATCTGACCAAGGCTTGTGAGACTGCATTTGCAATAATGTGTCCTGGTATTCCCATTCTGTCCGCCTTTCTTATCTGCAGCTTCATGACTGCCCGCCAGGATTCCTCTGTGCTGTAATCTTCCAACTGAGGCCAGCAGAATTCTTTGATCATTCTCCTACCCTCTGAATTGGTGGCTAGGCCTGCTCCCTCTAGTCCACTCTCATCATCTTCATCATCCGTGTCTCTGTTTCTTGTTTGTGATCTTCTGCCTGTGTCATCCTCTCCTCTGTTTCTCCTTCTGCCCGCGTCGCCCCTCTGATCTTGATCATCGCTGCCATTTTCGAGAATGAGAATTTCCCCGCCTCTGTTGAGCGACATCGAGGAGGCCATCCTTTTCATGTTTATCCTCTTGCCCACTTTTAGCCTCGATTTGCCCATGCTGTTTTTGAGTTCTTCCCATCTCTCGAATTGCCTTGAATACTCATTGCACCTCTCTTCATATTCGGCCAATTCCGCTCTTGCGAGGCTGAGTTGTTGTGTGAGTTTCTCAATGTTGCTTGTCTTTTTGTCTGACTCCTCTTTGTGCCTCTTAGCCGCTTCCCCAATGCTGATATTTTCCGAGTATTTCCTGTCCAGCATTGCCTTTGTCGTCTTTGCCTCTTCATTCTCATTCTTCAGCTCCTGTATTTTGCTTTCCAATTTCTCTAGTTCCCTGTCTCTGTCTAGCACCTCCAATTCAAAAGCCTCTTTTTCGGCTGTGTGTTTCCTCTCCATGTGTTTGACTTTTTTGTCATGATCCTCCATCACAGACGCTAGTCTGGCCTCTAGAGCGTCATTCTCATCCAAAAGTTTGAAAATCTCAACTGTTTTGTCCTTGTCCGCTTGAATGAGTTCCTCTATTGTGAGATTTCCGATGGCGTTGCTCATCTCAAGTTCCTCTTCATCTCCCTCATCAACCTCACTGAGTATCTCACTTGTGTAATACTCTGCTTGTCCATGATTCAGGGCTCTTGGCATCCCCCACTTTGTCTTGACTCCCTGTTCTCTGTCCATCATCTCCTCCTTGTCTGTCCTGTCACCTCCATTCTCATTCCTCAGATCACCTTTGTCTCTCCATTTATCACCCAAATGTTTCATTTTCTCTATTGCAGATTCGACGCCCTTACGCACTCCCTTCGACTTCACCGGTCTCTCCGACTCGCAATCTGTCACATCAGTCATCTCCTCCTCCTTCGTCCCTCCTGCACTCAAACCCAGGGACTCAAAAACAACCTCCGCCTCTCTCTGGGCGACCCCCGTCGCCGACTTGCACACCGTCACAAACGCCTCCAGCCGCCGATCCACCTCTTCACTTTCTGACTCAGTGGTGGCTGGTCTCTCTCCCCCACTTTTCCTTATCGGGCTCCTCGATCTCCTTCCCGCAGACATCGCGCCTTTCTCCACGCATCCCCCTGCGTTACTCATCACTTCGTCGGGCAGTAATTCCGACCTCTCCGTCGCTGCCTCTCCGACTCTGCCTACTGGGCTGACTGACCGACTGACCGCCGATAGAGATGCCGATTTCCTTGGCGTAACCTTGATGATATTCGCTCCTCGTGTATCCTCTCTCCCTCTGATGTCTCTCGACTTAGATCTTGCCCCTTCATTATCCGCTGATAGGCTCCTTCCTCCTGACGAAACTGACCTCTTTGAACTCCTACTCCTTCCCCTTCTAGTCTCCCTCTCTAGTCTCTCTCTCATTTGATCCAGCTCCTTCTCTTTCGAAATTGACATTTGTGACATTTTGTCTTGTAATGATCGCCGATATTTTGCTTTTCCTTGTGCCTTTTGTTATCGCTTTTCCAATGTTCTCACTCAGTTAATAAAATCAGTTGCGAGTTTGCGTTTTATGTTATGACAGACAGTGAAATCAATGCTATAGTATGATCTACTTCAGATATTCAGCCGTCAAAGTAAGTGACCTTAATTCTTGGGACACCGGACAGAAGTTAGATAATCAGTAGACCAGACTCCTATTATACTCACATGAACGCCGCCATATTCGTAATCTTCATCGTTCAGTTGGGATGCGTTTCTCGTTCACCGCTTTCAGAATGAGACAGGGACAGCCACCTTAGCTTGGTCTAAAGTAGTAACCGTCACACAGGACACTCAACAGGCGTTTACTGGAACTACCAGCTTAACTATCGTGAGTGCCCAGACGCAAATGCGGGCGTTTACTGAAAATATCAGCTTAACTATTGCATTGCGCCCTGTCAACAATCCGATGGAGTCGTCTTCTTGATGCGAAAAGTCGTCGAAAAATCGTTGAAAATCGCTCACACTCGTTGCACTCGATGAAAATCGTTGGTTGGAAAAATCTCGGTTGGAAAATTCGTTGTTGTTACCGCATCTCTATAAGAATTTTTGCTCTGTGTAAAACTTATTGTTGTCACCCCCTGAACTTCAACTTCCCAATCAGTTACCAAGCATTACCAGTGTGGGGAAAGATTGGACTAAGATTTCACAGTCAGGGTCAAAGTTTTGAAGAGACAAAAGTAACAGAAAAGACTTGAAAAGTTTGGCTTCAACATCAACCCGGGTCGTGGGTCGAGTCGTGAGTGGGGCCACTGAGGGATAACTGAGCCTAGGGCTATGCTAGCTTTGGTACAGTATCCTTCCTTCTTGTAGCCGTAGCACGTCATAGGGAGTCTTACCCAAATGAAGGCCAGGCAGGGACAAGGACGGGGGAACACAGGTGTAAATGCTTGGTATCTTTATTGAGAAGACAGATATGTACAGTGCGACGACAACTATGATGGTTTTATCACATGTAATGAGCTAATAGGCAAGACTCATCGTTATACTGACGTAAAGGGTGGGGAAAAGTGAGAGGGTCGGCCCTCGAATCATAAAGTGGTCATAAATCGGAAAAGTGTGAAAATCTCACTGGAAGAGGCTTTCCAGGGAGAGAGAGTGCGATCCTCTCGACTTCGGGTTTTGCCCTCAGATTCTCGGATGAGAAACGGTGAGGGGAACTCCGACTCAGAGGATCCTTCTCGCTCGATGGAAAAAGACTTCAACCAATGCAGGGAATTTCGACACCCTGTATCAGGTAATCTCGACGCCTAAAAACGCTAAGTCCACCGGCTTAGTAGAAGGCAAATAAATGCCTGGCGCAGAGTACCCAGTCCTGGATGTAGGGCTCTGATGGTCGGAGGTGGACTGACGATGGGGTCCTCTCCTGGGTCGTCCGTTGCCTCTCCCCGGGGACGAGGAGCGCGCTCTTCCTCCTTCTTATCTCTCTTTTATCTCTCCATATTGGCATTTCGCGCCTTTACTCTGTCTATCGCTCTCACCTCCCGCTCTCGCGCTCTCTCTTTCTCTCTTCTTGTCGCGATCTCGCGACACCCTCTCTCTCTCGGATCGTGACCATCTGTCCGGGTTTTCCGGGATCAAGAGGTCAAATTTGCACTGGGTTCAAAATGTAGGTTAAGAATGCGCATGGGGGTTGGAATGTTGGGGTGCCGAGCGGGGTGAGTCGGTGGTGAGTCGGGATCGGAGCAAAGACATAGAACACAAAATCGAGGTCGTAATGGATATACTAAAATGAAGGCCGAGATGACTGTGATATGACTTGTGTGTACTCAAGCTCCACACTCGTGAATGGACCCAGCAACAGATAACATATATGTTGCTGAAATAAGGGAACATGAGCGAGAACAGAAAAGAACAATATCTCCCAGACAGCAGTTTTCTTTCTTCACGTCAGGGTGTAACCTTCTTTCCTTCTCCCACCTTTCACCTTCCTACTGCCTTTTTTTCTCCTCATCCTCCACTGCCTTCACTCTGAGAGATAGCTTCTGTCCACGCTTCATGTATTATGATGACTTTTACGACTCTGTCAATCCTGCCTTCATACCGTATATCACTCCGACAGTCAGATGGCACTCGGGCTCTGCTCCGCTCCCGGTCATTCACCCTTCCCTCCGCTCTCAGCGGTCAGATAGCGCATGGTTAAAAAAATTGAGGAAGGCAATAAAACGTGTACGTTTGGGAATGGGTTTTAATCGTGAGAAAGGGTTCTGGGCAGGGGTAGGGATATCATTTACTTAGGTGAGTTTTTTTCTTCTCTCTCTCTTTCTCATTTAATCGTGGTTCAATAAAATCTAAATTAAATCTCAATAAATTCAATCGGTTTGGGTCTGGGTTCTAAGTCGTGAATGGGGAATGGGTGATTGTGATTAATTAAATCTAAATCAAATCTCAATGCTGTGCGTACGATTGGATTCATGGCTTAAATCGAGAATTGGGGAAGGGTTGAT
>ERZ1740058.1536-NODE-1536-length-10634-cov-7.180168_pt1 | contig 10634 bp, 8 predicted proteins | sample MGYA00581745_ERZ1740058 | MGnify/ENA primary metagenome ERZ1740058 (study PRJEB43018, sample SAMN04849742) | marine metagenome | isolation source: floating plastic debris | place: Pacific Ocean | collected 2008-08-30 | study: EMG produced TPA metagenomics... | reverse complement strand
TCAAAAAGTGATTTGATTGATTTATTAGTCATGTTTAAATCCATAGAAGTATCTCCAATCAGCATATGATTCCTCAGTAACCGAAAAAATATCTAACAAGGTGTAATTGTCCATAATTTGTGACTACTTCGTCACTGGTAATGTCCAAACCCTTAAGCTCAGTAAATTAATTTCTAGCATACCAAACTCAATATGACCTTTCACACTTATCCAAACCAGCTACCTACCTGGACCTTGATAATTCTACTAGCCATTACAGCCTGTGAACCATCTTCTCCCTCGGGCACTTCGGGGAAAGAGCAAAAAAAAGTAGCTGTGATACGATATTCCCACGAAACCTGCACATTCTGTCCGGGTGGGGACTCTGAGATTGAGGATTGGATGCGGGGTGGTGGAACAAAAGAAGGAGAAGAACTCCTTAGTGCGGATTCATACATCAGAGGGTTTGTGAAACGAGCGAATGATTATGGTGATATAGAACTGATTGGAATTAGATCGCCCATGGGTGTATTTGGAGGATCATCCCGAAGTTGGAATACTGAAGAAAGCTTTGACCACTTTATGGGTATGATCTTGGAAGACATTGAAAAACACATGCCTCTTGATGGGGTATACCTAGCACTTCACGGGGCTATGGCGGTAAGAAATATTCCCAGACCTGAAGCTGAGATTGCCAAACGAGTGAGAGCTGTGGTGGGTGACGACATTCCTATCGTGGCCACCTTCGACCTGCATGGGAACGAGGATGAAGAATTTCTTCAATGGGCTGATGGCGCTTTTGTAACTAAACGCTTCCCTCACTACGACAGCTACCTACAGGGTGAGCGGGCCGCGCATTACTTAAGGCAAATAATGAAAGGAGAATACCAACCCACCAAAGCCACTCGAAAACCAGGGATCATTTCGGCCACCGTAGTACAATGGACCGGCCAGTCACCAGCTATGGATATTATGGAAAGAGCCCGACGATGGGAAGCTCGCAATCCTGAAGTTTTTGTCAATGTCTTCTTTGGTTTTCCGTGGTCGGACGTACCGGACGTGGGTACCACCATCCATGTGATGACTAACAACGACCAGAGCCTGGCGGATAGCATTGCCAATGATATGAACGAGTACTCCTGGAGGGTAAGAAAGGAATTTGTTGACCGAGATTATCTCATGCCTGATCAAGCTGCTCAAAATACCTTGGAGGCCATAGAAGCCGGAGCAACCCCGGTGGAATTGGGCAATTATTCCGACCGACCCGGAGATGCCACCTGGATTCTTAAAGAACTCCTGGCCCGTGATGTGCAGGGCATTTTATACAGCGCCCTTAGAGATGAAAAAGTTCTCGACTCACTGGTCAACGCACAGGCGAAGGTTGGCGACCCCTTTGATATGAGTGTTGGTGGTTTTACCGGTCCCCAGGCAGGCTCTCCCATTCAGCTTAGCGGTACGATTAAATATTTAGGCCCGCTATGGAATTACGAAAACGTAGCTGCTATCGAGTTACCGGGAAATAATCTGGTGATCATTGTCCCCGCTTACACGCAGATCATTTACCCATCCCAACTCTCATTTAGTGATATTCAACCTGACGATTACAATGTAATTGTGGTTAACTCTAGGGTTCACTTCCGGAGAGGTTTTGATGAAACAGGCTACGCCAAGACTATTATGGTGGTAGACGCTCCTGGCCCCTGGTTTGGGACTACCCGCTTAAGTGCATTAGACTATCAAAATGTTGATCTCGCATCACTTTATCCTTACAATGAAGAGTGAATTGTCAAATTAAAAAGCTGATATTACCATCGCTAGGGCGGGTTAATAGTCACATAAAAAATGAGATAAAATGTATCTTTTCTGACATTTACTGGTCTACTTATTGAACCATTAAACTATTAGATTATGAAGAACTGTGAATGCGTTAATTGTGATTGTACTGAATGCAATTGTAAAAATTGCGCGGAAAGCAATTGCCCTTGCACTAGATGCAAATGCAATAAGTGTAATTGTTGTTAATTTAGAATTAAGGTTAGTTTAAACGCTAGCCTTTAATTTTTGGCTATGGAAACTCAAGACATTTGGAATAGCTTTAATGATGAACTTTACTTTTTTATTCTTAAAAGAGTAAGAGATAAAGATGTATCAAACGATATTTTTCAAACTACCTTTCTGAAAATTCATAACAATCTGTCGAAGCTGAAACAAGATGAAAAGGTAAAGGCCTGGATTTTTCAAATTGCCCGTAACGAAATAGCAAATTACTATAGTGCGGAGGCTATTTACGCCGATAATTCAGACCCTAACCAAGACATTCCCGTACCAGAATATCAATTTATATGTTGTTTTGACAAATTGATAAATGACCTGCCCGATATTTACCGAGAGGTTATCGAAATGGTTTACGTCAAGGGGCACAAACAAAAAGAGGTGGCCCAAGAATTAGGAATAAGTCTGGAGAATACCAAAGCAAGAGTTAGAAGAGCGAAGGATATTCTCAAGAAAAGATTCAGGGAATGTTGTAAGTATGAGTTAGATAAACAGGGCAAGTTAACCGGAGAATCGAATTGCTCAATCTGTTGAAGACTGAAATCGATAAGTCTGCCAACCAAGCCTAAAACGTTCATAGCCCGAAAAAGCTGTCCTCAACACGTATCCGAACCGTTCGTGGTGTAGCCTCACAAATACTTCAATTGTAATTTGCTGATAAACAGCAATGTAATCATTTCCCACTTTGTATTATCCATTATCAATTAGTAGTAGTGAGAAAAGACGAGAAAACAGTATTAGTTGTATTAGGCTCTCCAAATTCTCCCTCTGGTGAAATAAGTGATATATCAAAAAGTAGATTAAACTATTGCCCGAAAAATTTTAATACCGGGCAAGGAATATTGCTCACTGGGGGTTGGGGACCTCATTTTAATACTTCAGAAAAACCTCACGCATTTTATGGGAGGGAGTATTTACTAAAAAATGGATTATCAGAAACAGATTTTTTAGAATTTGCATTGTCAGAAAATACTGTTGATGATGCCGTAAAAATCAAATCAATCTTATCGGATCCAAAGGATATTCAATTAATTATTATTACTTCGGATTATCATTTAGAAAGAGTAATATTAATTTTCCAAGAAATTCTAAATGAATATACGATGATGTTCGTCGGTGTGGAAAGTAGTTTAGAAGAAGAGAAGTTAGTTGAGTTAATGAATCATGAGAAAAAAGCAATAAGCAGTATAAAGCAAAATGGGTTGTATTATTAGCATTCAATATTAAGTAGTCGGACAGAATTAATATTACAATTACTTTGGATAAAGAACTCATATTGAGCACGTTGGGTTTGGCGCAAAAAAGTACTGGTACTTAATTATCCCTGTAAGTATAGGGTGAAAATGAAAAAGCCAGCAAGAAACAGAAGCTATAAAGCCATAGCTGATAGTGACCCCAAGTCTTCAACCGGAACTCGCCCCCATTTAAGCCGCACAGCCACACTTCAGACTATCGAGTAAATTGAATTTAAGTAGGCTAATACATGATCAATTACCAGGTGTATGCCGGGGGTGGTATATCATTCATTCGGAGATACAAATTTGACTTGGCCCGGTGGTTGTTCATATGGTCTTGTGCATAAAAGAAGGCAAACGCCCTACTTACGGTATTCCCGCTATGGTACATCATCCAATAGACTCTCCCTGGGTCATTGTAGAAACATCGAGGGCGTTGAGTTTAACTTTAAATTTGTCATACACCAAGATGTGAAAAGATTTCCTAGTGTTTGATTGTTCAAAGCCTGATAAACGGATGAGGATTTAAGGAGATTTTTGGTAGATTGAGCTAGATTTCTGTTTGCAAACGACAGTAGACGTTTTAAACATTTAGCGGTGATTGAACGGTTGTTAAAGTCCGTATGAATAAGAGAAAAAATAATCTTATTTTAATTATATTTTTGCCAATAAGTCAATCTGAAACATCGTAGGTATTTGACAAATAAACGCACCGGTGCGTTTATCTGGTTGTTGTAGATAATGCAAAACTGAAATGGAAAATAATCAACCTAAAGTATTCATTAGCTATTCTTCTTCAGATAATGATTTTGCCGAGTTAATGAAAATGAAACTAGAACAATCAAGCATAAATGTTTGGAGGGATGTTCACGAAATTTCTGCAGGAGAAGAATGGAGAAATGAAATTGATTATGGGTTATTGAATTCTGACACTATTATCGTTATATTAAACAAGAATTCTGCAAACTCATCATATGTCACATATGAATGGTCTTTTGCATTGGGAAATGGAAAGAATATTATACCTATTCTTATGGAAGAGTGCGAGATTCATCCAAGAATGAAAGTCCTTCAATATTTTGATTTCAAAGGTCAAAAACGTCCTTGGGACAAACTAATAGATAGAATTATAAATTTAGGCAATCAAAAATCAGAAAAGGATACTGGAGATTTAACAATTGAGCAAATATTTGATGGAATTAAATCCCTCGCCAATGCAGAAGCGAAACAATACAATAGAAGTGCGAACTCTAATGATATTGTTGAAGCGACAAATCAAATGATGAATGCTAGAAACTATTTGAACTCAATTGAAAATAAAAATGATACCATTCTTTGGGTAGATGACCGACCTAATAATAACATTTATGAACGTGAAGTTTTTGAAACCCTAGGATTTAAATTTGATTTAGCTTTATCGACTAACGAAGCAATGAAAATGTTGAAGAAAAATAAGTATGCAGCAATTATATCAGATATGGGAAGAGTAGAAGGTCCACAAGAAGGTTACCTACTACTTAAAAAAGTTAGACAAACGGACAAAGAAACCCCTTTTATTATTTATGCAGGTTCAAATCTGTTAGAACACAAAGTTATGGCTCAAGAAAAAGGTGCTCAAGGTTCAACAAATAGACCTAATGAATTAGTTGATTTAGTTACAACTCACGTCAAAAATTCGCCAATAAAAGAGTGAAAAGCACTATCTACAACAATGTGTATAAGTAATAGCGGTTAAAGTTATAAAACGAATGTAATAACATAAAACAAAGGTCAGTGCAAAACTGGAAGGTTTGTGAGTAGAAATCCGCTACTACTCATACACTAACCGTTATACATCATAAAAAATTTTAATAAATGAAAAAATTAATACTGCTTGTAATTATCATTCACATAGCAAATAAAGCTTATACTCAAAATGAATGTGAGAGAGCACTAACTAATTTAAGTACGGTTGAGTACTATGTTGAAGAAATAGACGAAGTATATAAGCTCGAACATTTGAACCCAAAGAACGGCTTTATACTCTATACATTAGATGATAATGATGATATATATTATCCATTTGAAGAAAATTCTTGTCAACCTTCGAAAATCAAACATGAGCTAGTTTTATGTCCGTTTAAAGATAAGCATGAACATTTTGTAGGCTTCGAAGAATGCATCAATTGCAACGGAGTTCCTAGGTATAGGTACCTTTATTTGTATGATGGTAATACAAATAATAGAATTACTGGCGTTTTAATTTGCAAATAATGAATGCTAACATTGTTCTAACTAATGCTATAGAAGAAAACAATGCCCTCTTATGGAACAAATTCAATACAACTAACATAGGAAATGGATTAGTAATAACCGATTTTGAATTTGATAAAAACTTCTCAAGAGCTAATAAATCAAACAAATTTAAGTTTCGAAGAGTCCTCTTTTCAAATTGCAGTTTTTCAGAAATCCGTCTAAGTAATACAAGTTTCAACAATTCTACTTTTCAGGATAAAACAATATTTAGATCATCAATTTTTATGTATTCTAACTTTGAAGGGAGCATGTTTAAGAGTTGTTTGCTAGAAAAAATAACCTTCAGAAATTGCCATTTAAACAAATCAAATTTTATTCATGACACAAAGATTAACAATTGCGATTTTTATGGCTCTAGTTTAATTGGTGCAAAATTTCTTAACTCAAAAATTACTAACACTGATGTTTATGGTGCAAATATGTGGGATTTAAAACATATAAATAGCAATCAAAAAGACATTCTCATTTCGAACAAGAGATCGACTTCAAATGAAATTGATTCAATTAAGCTATATGATTTGGAACTAGCTCATTTGATTAATTTACTTAAAAACAATAGAAAGTTTGCAAGCTTGTTTGATGAATCAAAGTCCAAATTTGTTCTGATTTTAGGAAGATTTGGCGATCATTTGGAAGTTCTTCTTAAGATTAAAGAAAGGATAACATTAACTAATAAGTATGTCCCTATTTTATTCGATTGGGATACTTGTGAGTCACAATTAGATCTACTTGAAACAATTCAATTATTAGCAGGATTATCCAAATTCATTATAGTAGATCTTACCTCTCCTAATTCAGTACCTGCTGAGCTTCAGGCAATTTTATCAAATATTATGATTCCAGTAATTCCCATTTTAAAAGATAATCAAAGAGAATTTGGTGTCTACAGTTTTACTAATAAGTACAATTGGGTCAATGGAATAATTAAATATGATACAATCGATCAGATATTGAGCAAATTCAACAAAGCTATAATTAAACCAGCAGAGAAAATGTCAGAGGAAATAAAAAAGATTAAACAGTTCAAAATTAAATCCATACATATCGAAAAAATATAAATACGATGCATAACAATAGATACCTAACACATCCTCCTTCGTCGGAGACGCTAGGTATTATGAACCGTTGGGCACAATTCCCTACATAAAGAAACTCTATTAATTTCTTTAACTAACCCTCAAAATAGAATGAAAATAGAGTAATTCTTTAAAGGATTTGATAGAATGTTAAATCACTGAATATCAAAATAATAATTTAACGATAGTTGGAATTAGGAAAATGACAAGTAATGAATTCAAATATGACCTGTTTTTAAGTTATTCTACGGAGCCTGACTATGAACTCTCAAGAAAAGTAGAAAGCTTCTTGGAGTCCTTTCATAATTTAATAGTTGATGAACGTTACAGTCTCAAATCCCTTCAAATTTGTCGAGATGGAAGTGATTTTGAATTGCATCAAATTTTAGAAGATGCTAAAGCATTTGACGAAGAAAATGAAGCTTTTACAAAAAAGACAATAGCTAAGTACTTAAGCAAATCTCAACATTTACTTGTATTGTGTTCCAAGAACTCAGCGAAGTCCGACTACATTGATTTTGAAATTGAATGGTTTTTAAAAAAAAGACCAGATGGCAAAGTTTTTCTTGCAATTTCAGAGGGTGAGGAGATTAAGCCCGATACCACGGAGCTTTTTAGCTCTCAAATATTAAAAAACGGACTTCCTTATCATCTAGCATTCGACTTTAGAGGGTATAAAAAAGAAAGTACATCTTGGAAAAAAGTAAAAAACTTTAATGACGAATTGGTCAACTTAGCCTCACAACTCAACGGACATAGCAGTGGAGAGCTTTCACCAATATGGAGACGGGAAGAAAAAGAAAGGTTATTAAGAGAAAGAAGAAGATTAATAAAACAAAGGGCTATTTTGGTATTGGTAGCAATAATTGCAATTGTTGCTGGTTCTATAGCTTATTACCAAAAAGGGATTGCTAATGAAAAGACTCAACTTGCCGAAACGGGTCGATTAGCTGCTTTATCCATTAGCCAAAGCCAAGATAAAAAATTCACTGATGCTTTACTGTTGGCTAAAAAAGCGGATAGTATTGGGGGACATTTAGATTATGCGACAGTATATGATGCATACTATAACATAGGAGATAGTGAGAACAACGATAAGCTTTTGGTCTTCAGAAATTATTTGAGCAAAGACAGCTCGATTCATCAGGCAATTTTCAGTCCAGATTCGAAAAATATTCTTGCAATCATAAAACCAGAAGGTATTGCGCTGTTAAAGAATTTAAATGGACAAACCTTAAAAAAGATAGCCCTCAAAGAAAGGAAAATAGTTAGTGCTTTATTTCTGGAGGATGGAAAAATTCTTACTCGAAGTAAAGATGAAAACAACTTCAATCATATCGATTTATGGAATAAAGAAGGAGAGTTTGTTAAAAAAATAGTTCAAGTAGATCATAATATCCAACTTGATGATTATGATCTTTCTAGAGAAGCATCACTTCCGAAAATTTTTGGAATAGATTCTAAAGATCAATTTAAAGATTCTCTTGATGTCAATTTAAAAAACCTGTATATAACCGACAAAAATGGAGATTTAATTAATAGGTTTTCAACCTCTGGAATCAATACCCCTAAAGCCAAATTCTTGTCAGGGACACGAATGTTCGTGTTATTTGATGCTATTCCTATAGACAATGCCAAAATATACGATGTTGATGGGAATTTTATTTCAAGTATAAAAAAACATACCGCAGGGGTGCAAGATATCTTAATCAGTCCTGATCATAAATATATCCTTACCTATTCGCGAGACAAAACAATGAGACTTTGGGAGTTTAATTCCTCTCCTTTTTATAATAAATTTGGGCTTACAACTAGTAAAAATAGGAAGAACAATACCACAGTTAGATTGAGTCACGATTTAAAGACGCTCTCTTTTAGAACAGATACTGTTATTGAAATATTAGAACGAGATAATATAGAACTTAAAAGAAGTTACACCACAGCTGATAAAATTAATTTTTATAAAGATGGGACAGCATTACAAATTTCAGTTCTTAACAAAGACTCTTTAATCATAAAAGATCTGAGTGGAAAAGCTTTACTAAACCAAAAATTTTCCAAAAAACTTACATGTTCTAATATCGAGCCCGTATTTCTATTTAGAAAAAATCCGGACACAGTGGGAATATGGAATTACCCGGATAAGGCCGTCACAAATTTGTATTTACCTCAAAACGATAATTCCGTGTTAATGATAAATACAAATGGAGATTATCTGATAGAGGAAAATGACAAAGAACACAAAATAGTTTTAACTAAATGGAAATCCGGAGACAAGTATCGTATTCAATTGGCTGCTGAATCATTAAAGTCAACCCGTTACAGTCAAAATTCAGAATTGATATTTGTTCAATACAAAAACAAAGAAGCTGAGCTTTGGAACTCAAAATTAAATAAGAAGTATTCTATCCCTTTAAAGAGTTTGGTAAGAGGTAAAAGATTTAGTAAAGATGGTAATTTGTTGGTAACGATAGATAAAGACAATAGTGCTCAAGTATGGAACAAAGAGGGAAAAAGAATTTTTGAAACAAAACCATCTGACGGGAGATTGGTCGATTTTGCGTTTTCTTCGGATAGTAAATCCTTTCTATTAACTGTAAACAAGAAAAAAGAAAGAGAAAAAAAGTTATTGAATCAAAGAGATGAAAGAGAAGTTATTCAATACAATTTAGACGGAAAAAAAATTAACCATATTATTCCTCTTTATGGACATCGCATAAACCAAGTAAAGTTTCTAAGATCGAAAAATCAACTAATCACTTCTGCATTTGATTCAAACACACTTAAACTATGGAATGGAAAAGGAGAATTACTTGCAGACATTGATTTCCCAATGATTGTAAAACACTTCTCGATAAGCCCGGATGGTAACTATTTGGTAGTTAGAACAAAAAAATCCTTTCATATATGGCCTCTTTTGGAAACTTTAAGAGAATGGGATATCCAAACCGAACCTTTTTCCAAAAGGGAAAGGCTGTTATACAAAATTGAATGAACTTCATAAATAAAAGGATGAAAGCCTATTTTAAATTTGCAAATAGTACGTAATACTTTGACTTAAATTCAAATCTGAATAATAAATTTAAATAGCTATGCCCAACAACGTATATAAAAAATAGCAATTCAAATGCTTAAACGAAAGAAAATGAATAAGTTAAAGGTCCTTGTAAAACTGAAAAATTAGCGCATAAAACCTGCTACTTTTCATATGCAAAACCGTTGTAACGCCATTCCGAAAAATGAATTCTAGCAGGCTAATGCATTATCCATCACCAGGTGTAGGCCGGGGGTGGTATATCATTCATTCGGAGATACAAATTTGACTTGGCCCGGTGGTTGTTCATATGGTCTTGTACATAAAAAAAGGCAAATGCCCTACTCACAGTATTACCACTATGATACATTACGCAAGACTCATCTAACTGCTCTTGCTCTATGGTGTAGATTACCTCGGTGGTATAGGCAAACCCTTTTTCCAATAAGGCGATAATCTCTGCTTTGGTCATCTTAGAAGCATCGGGGGCGTTGGGTTCAACCTCCATTCCCTGTACGTATCGTTTGGTCAGTAGCTCTACCGTATAGCCAATATGGACCATTTGCTCCCTAAATGTCATACTTACCTCGGTAGGCTTATACCCGTATAGCTCTTCGGGCATGGCCTGGGCAATCTCCAAACAGTGTTTGGTAGCCACCTGCCAAACGGGTAAATACATTTTGGTAAAGGGCGTCTTCGGTACCCCTTCCGTTTGTCCGTAGGATGCAGCAATCGTACAAAAAATGACAGTGATGCTTAGAATGATATTTCTCATGATCAAATATAAGTTGGCAAGATATACATTTGCTGCTATTAAGCTTTCTAAAAAATGAACTTTAGATTTCAACGATGGTAAGCTATACGTGCCTGATTTTCAGCACCTCACCCTCAAGCCGGGTGGGCTCCTACCGCGCCGATTTCTACGGTTTATGCAAGCGGGTAACCATAAATTTTTTCATATTT
>ERZ1740058.1535-NODE-1535-length-10656-cov-6.525988_pt1 | contig 10656 bp, 5 predicted proteins | sample MGYA00581745_ERZ1740058 | MGnify/ENA primary metagenome ERZ1740058 (study PRJEB43018, sample SAMN04849742) | marine metagenome | isolation source: floating plastic debris | place: Pacific Ocean | collected 2008-08-30 | study: EMG produced TPA metagenomics... | reverse complement strand
AAGCCGCCTTCGCTGCTACGGATACTCGCCCCGATATTCATCCCATAGACCAGAAAGAACTAAATGAACTATCCAACAAAATTGCGGCGGCAGCAGCGGCTTCGCACCCCTTTGAGAAGGATTCGGTCACTACAGCTGAGATGTCTCCGGTTAGCGTGAACACCGGAGTCTCTTTAACTGAGGAATTCAATGGGGCCGCTAAGGAGGCGATCGCCGGACTCTCTTTTACTGATCTAGAAACTGAAACAACTGAAAAAAATACCGGTGGTACAAATGATATTTGGCTGAGTCCCGAGGCCTCAGACGACAGTCAGCCAGCGCCAACTCGACACGGCAATGAGCCGCTACTCGAACCTCCTTTAGAACTCCGGAGCCCTCATGCCGTTGCCCAAACCATCACCGTAGAAGAACTATCTGACATCGACCCCAATCATTGGTCTTACCGAGCAGTCCAATCTCTGGTCGAAGACTATGACTGTTTAGAAGGGTTTCCTGATGACACGTTTAGAGGTAACCAGTCGGTCACGCGGTACGAATTTGCCGCAGGTTTAAATGCCTGTTTAAGTCAGGTTACCGGGTTCAGCAATCTCTCATCAGTAGACCAGGAGACGATTGCAGCTTTGGCCCAACAATTTGATACCGAACTCATTGAATTGACGACCGATGTTGAGCGGCTAGCTGCCGTCATCGAAGAATTGCAGGCCAATCAGTTTTCTCCGACGACCCGTCTGTTTGGTCAGGTCATTTTTGGCCTGCAGGGACGCACCAATAACACAGCCGACTTCTTCCCGGTAGATGGCAATGCGGAGACGGATGATCCGGGGGCGGGCGTCGTCGATTTTTATAGCAATGCCCAACTCTCGCTGATCAGCCGCCTCACCCGCCGCGATTTATTGCTGATCAGTTTGCAGGCAGGGCAGGGCAACAGTTTGTTTGACGCCAATACGAACAGTGCGTTGGGGCTAACCAACAATATTCGCTTAGCTTACGAAGGCGACACTGATTTCGACGTTGAGCTGACAGACTTAACCTATCGCCGCTTGATTGGTGACAGTGTGGCCCTCATTGTTGGCGCTGCTGGGGTGAATCCAGTTAGTGTCTTTCGCGGTCCTAGCGAAGCTGAAGGGGCGGGTTCGGGGCCATTGTCGATCTTTGCTCAGCGCAATCCTATCCTCAGTATCGGTAGTGGTGATACCGGCCTGGGGTTTGACTGGCAAATTATCGATCGCCTCAGTCTACAGGGAGTCTACACGGTCGCTGATGGCAATAATCCTAGCGACAACACTGGTCTCTTTGAGGGCGATCGCACCCTGGGCTTTCAACTTACTGCCTCCCCTCTTGACAACGTCAACTTTGCCCTGAACTACATTAATAGCTACAGCGAAGGGGGCAATTTGGGCACGGGTATTGGCGATAGTCAGCTGACGGCTGGAGACGCGATGACGACCAACGCCTTTGGCGCCACCTTGGCTTGGGATGTTACCCCCAGATTCACCATTGGCGGTTGGGGTGGCCGAACGACCTCCGTCACCCCTGGGGAAACAGGCTCTGTAGAAACCGTGAACTGGATGGCCTTTATGAACTTTCCCGATCTCTTTGGCCCCGGTAACCTGGGTGGTCTGTATGTGGGGCAACCCCCTCGCATTACTGATAGTGACTTGCGCCAGGGACAAAATATTCCAGATTTGTTGGCAGGCAACCTGGGCGAGCCTGGTGGTCAACCCGGCTCAACCTTACACATCGAAGCTTTCTACCGTTACCAACTAACTGACAATATTAGCTTGACGCCAGGTGTCATTATTTTGCAGGAACCGGCAAATGCCTCTGGGAGCGACACCATTACAATTGGAGCGTTAAGAACCACATTCCGTTTTTAAGGGGCGTTTCATCTCTGGGAAGTGAGCTTGTATTTCGCCATTTCCCAGGCGTCATTCGGAACTCCTTAGCCTCCTATTCCGTCTAAGTGCTCAATAATCTTGCACATTAGCCCGTGAAGAGCCAGGCATTGCACTCGGTAGCCTCCGAGTAAACCAGATTCGAATCAGTATTTGTAGTTCAATGGAGTCAACGACATGAGTCTTTCACTGTCTAACAGATATACCCTGATGGGATTAGTGAGTAGCCTCGCCCTTGTAGTGACTGCGAGTCCAAGCTGGGCACAGCTCGATGTGACGGGCGGTGGGGCCGTGCTCAATGACGTTGACATCTTTGTGCCCACCGACGGCACAATAAATAACAGTGATGTGCCTGGTGCCATCGACACGCGAGCCGTCATTTACAACAGCACATTGGACGACAACACCCTTCTGATTGAGACTAATCAGGGTAACATTCCTGCCGACGCAATTTTCCGCATCAACACCTTACCCACGATTAACACTGCTGGAAATGGTGAAGTTGCCACCGAAGCAAACCTCGTCAATAACTTTGTCGGGTCTGAAGGCGATATCCTGGGGACGTTATCTTTTAGAGCAGTTGGCCCTGGCGGTGCCCAGTTCTTCAATATTCCAACGGAAATACAGTTTGAGGTACTCAGTCCAGATACTTTAATGACTGGTGGCAATCCATTTACGGAATATCGGGCAGAGAATTTCATCCTTCAAGAAACGGGATTCGTTACGAGCGCTTCAGGCGTCGGGGTTGTGCAGCGCCGCACTCCCGTCACTCTGGTGCAGTATCAGGCAGACCCTAACCTTCCCGATAGCCAAGTGGTGCTCGGCAATTTTATTCCCTCGGGTGTTTATGATGCCGAGCGGGCAGGTGCCAGCTATGAAGCTGATTCAGTGGAATTGACCTTTGAAGATGGCATCATCTTTTCCCCACCAGAGTTTACCCTGGGCAGCACTGCCAATGGCGATGACGGCTTTGGCATGGATGACATGGGCAACATGGACGACATGGATGACATGGATGACATGGACAACATGGACGACACCGGCAGCAGCAGTGGTGGTAGTCGGGTCATTATCAGTCGTGCCTTTACCAGCACGTCTCGGGTTGAATCCATCAGTATTTTTAATGACATCGCCATCATCAACCTGCCGTCGTTCGATGACATTGAGTTCGACGACGATTTAGATACGGAAGATGATTTAGGCGATGACGACCTAAATGAGGACGACTTAGGCGATGACGACTTAGATGAGGACGCTCTAGATGAGGATGGCCTCGTCGGTGGTATCCCTGATGGGGATGATTCAGACGATGAGGGCAATGACGACGACGATGACGATGATGACGATGACGATGACGATGACGATGACGACGATGATGACGATGATGGTATCGTCGTTAATCCCAACGATGGCAGCAGTCAGTTTCGTCCCGTTTTACCGGTCCGCTTCATCGCGATCGGTGTGTTTGTCTTCAACAATGTGCCCTCTGGCCGCTGGGTAGATCCCCCGGCAGCCGACGGTTTTGAATACACCATGACCCCTCGCGATATCCCTGTAGGCGTTGCTAGTCGGATTTTCCCCGGCATGACCGGAGTGGGTGAGGCTGACGATGCGGTGTTTACTCGCATCAGTGGTTTCCCAATCGGGGTTGATGCTGATGATACGTTTGAGGTCTCTGTAGACGGCGTCGTGCTGGGTGAGTTTAGTCCTGGCGATATTCTCGACTTTAATGACTATGCTGACGAGCTGGGCGATCGCCTCGTTGATGGCGGCGTGGCTCAGTTCACGGTGAGCGAGATTAACCCAGCAGTAGACTCCAGCAATCCTGTCGCTTTTCCTCTCAGGATGGATTTCAGCACGCCCACGGCGAGCTTTGAGATGCGAGCCCTGGAAGCAACTGCAGCCGAAGATACGACGCAGGAAGTTTCGCAGATCGTGGAATAATCGCGGCTGGCAAAGTTCAGGTCAGCAGCTAGCTAACTGACCCCAATAAATCGGTTTCGACTTCGCTCAACTTGCCAGTATTAAGGGTTGAACGAAGTCGGAACTTGCCGGTGGAGAGAATTAATTTTCTAAGCAATATTTCAGTGCTTATTGAGCACCAAAACGGACGTCATTCAGCGGGCTCTAGGCGGAGGAGCTGCCCGTTGGACTCATCTGTTAGCACGTAGAGGAAGCCATCTGGACCTTGTCGAACATCGCGTACCCGTTGACCAATGGGAATCGACACTTCGTTAACAATCGTGCCCGAGGTATCGACTTCTAAGCGACGAATATCTTGAGAGACCAACCCTCCCGCAAACAAATGGCCTTGCCATGCGGGGAAAACATCGCCCTGATAAACGGCTAACCCCGAAGGCGCGATTGAGGGAGTCCAAATCACTTGCGGATCCACCATACCCGGCAGTGATGTTTCTGGAGAAATTAGGCCCCCAGAATATTCCCGACTGTGGGTAACGGCTGGCCAACCGTAGTTTTCACCCGCGTCCACTCGGTTCACTTCGTCACCGCCCCGCGCCCCGTGCTCCGTTGCCCATATTTGGTCAGTCGCAGGGTCGATCGCGAGTCCCTGAATATTGCGATGCCCATAACTCCAGACTTCTGGAGTCGCTGCCGCATCGTCAACAAAAGGATTGTCAGTCGGGATTGAGCCATCATCATTAATGCGAATCACTTTGCCAAGATGGCTCTCCAGGTTCTGCGCTTGCTGCCGGATAAATTCGTCTTCTAAGGAAATCGGCGGGTTGCCACCGTCGCCGATAGAAGCCAACAGCGTGCCATCTGGTAACCAGGTTAGCCTGGAGCCAAAGTGCTGTCCTTGAGGTTTGGTTTGAGACACCTCAAAAATCACCTGCCAATTACTCAGAGCACTGCCGTCAAAGGTGGCGCGGGCAATCTGAGTGCGATTTGCGTCAGTCGTACCTTGAGAATAAGTGAAATAAACCCGTCGATTCTCGGCAAAGTCGGGATGCAACGCAACGTCTAGCAGGCCTCCCTGCCCCTGGGCAAAGATGTCTGGCACTCCCGAAATCGGCGTCGGATGCAGGACGCCATCCTGCACTATCCGGACTTGCCCAGAGCGCTCCGTAATCAACAAATCTCCTTCAGGGAGCCAGGTCACCCCCCAAGGATGCGCTAAATTCTCCACGACAGTGACGATTTGAAAATCGTGATCGCGACTTTGACTTTCATCCGCGATGTCAAGAGCTTCGCTGGTATCAGGCGTCTCTGAAGTTGAGATCGCGGGGGCCGACTCTGGCTGAGCGGCGCATCCTACCAGGCTAAAAAGAGCGATCGCGACTCCGGCGGTCATGAGCGGGTAGCCCTGTCGCAATTTAGGTGATTGGCGATTCATTGACACCATTGTTAATCAACATCTGTAGCGAGCAGACATGCAGCTAGCGTAGCGCTTTGGGCCATCATCCAGGTGAAATTCTTCAACCGGCGAGGCATTAGTTTTAGCCCATTCCCCTTAAGACCGACGGATGTCAGGCTTGACCCCAATTTTCTCCATCGACATACTCGCGTTTTTGTTCTCCGTGCCTCTTACAATAGATGCCTACACCTTGAACGCGATCGCACCTGAAATCTGTGGCTGACCAATCTCCTCTGCTGATGCTCGTTGACGGGCACTCCCTAGCTTTTCGTTCTTACTACGCCCACACCAAAGGGCCAGAAGGCGGGCTCCGCACCTCCACAGGGATTCCGACCAGTGTTGCCTACGGCTTCCTCAAATCGTTGCTCGATACCATCGAAGCTGAACGCCCTCAATATGCTGCCGTGGCCTTTGATCTCGATCAGCCCACTTTTCGCCACAAAATGGCTGACGATTATAAAGAAGGGCGGCCCGAAGCGCCCGAAGACTTTGTTGAAGACGTCAAAAATCTGCAAGATCTGCTGGCAACCCTGGGATTTTGCGTCGTCACCGCCCCTGGGTTTGAAGCCGACGACGTCATCGGCACCCTCTCCACTGCTGGCAAAGGCGAAGGTTACCGGGTCAAGATTCTCAGCGGCGATCAGGATTTGTTTCAACTGATTGACGAAGATCAAGGCCTGGTGTCGGTGCTGTATCTCAGCAGCATTTTTGCCAAGGGGCCCGGAAAAAGTGGCCCCAAAGAATTTCAGGCTGAAGAAGTCAAAGATAAATTGGATATTTTGCCGTCCCAGGTGGTGGACTACAAAGCACTCTGCGGCGATACCTCGGATAACATTCCCGGTGTCAGAGGGATTGGTGCTAAAACCGCCGCCAAGTTGCTCAACCAGTACGGCACTTTGGACGCCGTTTACGCTGACCTCGACAACATCAAAGGAGCCACTCAGAAGAAACTGCGGGAAGGTCAGGATAACGCCTACCATTCCCAAACCATGGCTCGCATTGTGACCGATGTAAAGTTAGAGGCCCATTTAGAAACCTGCAAACTCACTGGCTTTGATTCGGATGCCGTGACTGCCAAGCTCAAACGGTTGGAATTTCAACATTTCATCAGTCGCCTGCCCTACATCGAAGCGGCGCTGAAAGGCGAAGCGCTACCGACCAAGCCAGCTAAAGAATTACCCGCCAGAGAAGAGCCTAATCTCGCTTTTTTCGCCGCGACAGAAACCGACCAAGCGCAGACGGTCAAAGCGGTTGACATCACCCCGCGCATCATCACGACAGAAGAAGCCCTGTATGAACTGCTGGATTGGCTAGGCGAACAAACTGATCCGACGAATCCCATCGCCTGGGATACGGAAACAACGTCACTGACCCCCCGCGATGCCGATTTGGTGGGCATCGGCTGCTGCTGGGGCGATGGTAAAGCAGACCTGGCTTACATTCCCGTGGGGCATAAGGCCGGTACCCAACTCCATAAAACAATGGTGCTAGAAGCCTTGCGCCCGATTTTAGCAGGGGCGGAGTTTCCTAAGGTGTTGCAAAATGCAAAGTACGATCGCCTCGTGCTGCGATCGCAAGGCATCGAGCTAACAGGCGTCGTCTTTGACACGATGCTGGCCAGCTACATCGCTAACCCTGAAGCCAGCCACAATCTTAGTGATCTATCTCTGAAGTATCTCAACGTCTCCGCCTTGAGCTATACCGACCTGGTGCCCAAAGGCAAAACGATCGCCGACCTGCCCATTACCGATGTGGCTGATTATTGCGGAGCCGATGTCCACACAACCTATCGCCTAACGCCCCTGCTCAAAACAGAACTGGCGCAATACCCGGACTTGGAGCAACTCTTTAACGAAGTGGAACTGCCTCTAGAACCGGTATTGGCAGAGATGGAGTACGAAGGCATCCGCATCGACTCTGAGTATCTCGGCAACTTTTCTCAGCAATTGAAAACTGACCTCAAGAAAATTGAGGCAAAGGCCTATGAACTTGCAGGTGAGGAGTTTAATCTGGGTTCTCCGAAGCAACTCAGCACGCTGCTATTTGAGAAACTGGGACTCGACAAACGCAAATCCCGGAAGAACAAATCCGGCGGCTATTCTACCGATGCCTCGACTCTAGAGAAACTGCAGGACGACCATCCTGTGGTGCAGCTCCTTGTCGAAAATCGGACGCTGTCAAAGCTCAAGTCTACCTATGTTGATGCTTTGCCCGAACTAGTGCGCCGCGATACTCATCGTGTTCACACGGACTTCAATCAGGCGGTCACCGCCACTGGACGCCTGTCTTCGTCCAACCCGAATTTGCAAAACATTCCCATTCGCACTGCCTTTAGCCGCCAAATCCGCGCGGCTTTTATTCCCCAAGACGGCTGGAAATTGGTCGCTGCCGACTATTCGCAAATTGAGCTGCGGATTTTGGCTCACCTTAGCGAGGAACCTGTGCTGATTGAGGCCTACAACAGTGGCGATGATGTTCATGCTTTGACTGCACGCCTACTCTTTGAAAAAGCTGACATCACCCCAGATGAGCGGCGGATGGGTAAAATCATCAACTTCGGCGTGATTTATGGCATGGGAGCAACCCGATTTGCCCGCGAAGCTGACGTGAGTCGCAGTGAAGCCAAATCGTTTATCGATCGCTATTACGATCGCTATCCCAACGTCTTTGAATACCTGCAGCAAATGCAGCGTGAGGCGATCGCCCACGGCTATGTGCAAACCCTGATGGGTCGCCGCCGCTACTTCAACTTCACCAGTGGTCAACTCCGCAGTTTACAAGACAGTGACCCCGAGACGATTGACTTGAACAGCCTCAAACGCATCAACGGCTACGATGCAGGACAACTCCGCGCTGCCGCAAATGCGCCGATTCAAGGCTCTAGCGCCGACATTATTAAAGTCGCAATGATTCGCCTGCATAAGTTGTTGAAGGATTACCAAACCCGCCTGCTGTTGCAAGTACACGACGAACTAGTGTTTGAAGTTCCCCCCGAGGAGTGGACAGAACTAGAACCCAAAATCACTGAGACTATGGAGTCTGCGGTATCCCTCAAAGTACCCTTGGTAGTAGAGGCAAGTGCTGGCCCCAATTGGATGGAGGCCAAGTAAGGGAGTTGCGCTTAAATAACATCCCACCGACCCTGCTACCCATCCACCCTGCCACAGTCTTGTCCGGGTACTTTATTTTCAAGCCGATCCCTAAACGGGCCGCTAAGCAGAGGGGTTGACGAATTTATAACATTGACGGCACTACAGCGAGCCGCTGCTTAATCAGGCCATCTTGGATTGTTGAAACCGATATCTGGTGAGCATTTCAATCCCACACTCTGACATCCGCATTCGGCATTCGGCTTTGGCACTCGACGGCAGCAGTCGCCTTACCATTTCAGGTTCTAGCGCCCTTGCACCGTACTAGCTACTGCAGAACTCAAATCAGTCTGATAAGCAGAATTTGACCTTCTTCAGTAGATGCCTCCGTATATTCAGTAGCTATAGCTAGCCACCTAAAATCTCCTGTTCGGCAGACATTCATCTCAATAAAGCCATAAATTCCAAGCTCGATTAGGGCCAGCAGTTACCTAATTCTTCGCTGAACGGCATTTCTTATGATTTTAGGTCTTGCTCATCCTGACAACGATGATCCTGATCAGAAGAATACCTATAAATTACATAGATCACAGTCGACTCCGCAGAGCCATCATTTTTCAGGTAAATTACCTAACATTCATCTCGTGAAATTACGGTCAGGGTATGACCGTAATTTCAGGCATAACTCTTTCTTTCTACTCAGTAAATTCTGTCAGGCGTCGTGAAAGGTCATCTTGCATCAGGCAACATAACCTGGAAGCGCTGATATAAATAGGTTTGAGATGCTGAAAGCTTTAGCGACTAGGGGTAACCTCAGTCCATTCAAGATGCTATTGAGCTGTGAAGAACATCTTTTACATGCTTTAAGGTCCAATTTGTCGTGCTTTTACGGTCAGCATACCCCCTTAGTCCGAAGAAATTTTGTGTAATCTCCGTATTGAGGGGTATTACCACTACTGATGAGGATATTGACAGATTTTTGGACGAAATTTGGTTGACTTTTCCGATTATTTTGTCTAGCCATACAAATAGAATTGAGCTGTAACCGAAAGGGACATCTACAAAATGAACATGCTCTCAAATCCTTCAAATCCTTCTTCTATGAATTCTGGAGCATCCGGAAATCATGATTCTTTAACAGCTTTTTGTCAGAATATTCAGGCTGAAACTCGTCTACAACAGTATCGAATTGAGCAGCAACAGCAGGAGATTAGATCACTTAAAGATAAAGTGCAAATACTTGAACTGCACAAAGCAACACAATTAGGACAAGATAAGATTGTGGGCTTTATGGTAGGTGCGATCGTGTTGTCGCTGCTGAGCTTAGCAACCTCAATCTTCTTCTCCCCATCTGAAGAACCGAAACTCAGCCTTCGCTCTGAGGTTGTGCCTGCGGCTCATGCACTGAAGTTGGAGCACGTATAAACGCTCAAAAGGACATCTCAGGAAGTCTTTTGAGCTGGCATAAAATAGATTGCAGTCGACGGTTAATTACACATTTTATCGCTGACTGTGAGCTTCAAGAATTGATGCCATAACGTCTTGGCTATAAATTTTTTCTTTTTAGCTAGCATCATTTTTAGATGAAAATTGTAGCTTTGGTGAAGAAAAATGATTTGGTAGATACTCTTTAAATAATCTAGTTCACTTATCTCCTGTTGAGCCTTTATGTCCAACAGGAGATTCTTTTTAATGTAGTTAATCACCCAAACAATAATGACACCAGTCTGGACAGCTTTGCTAAGGAGATTTACAGGAAAGAATTTACCGCTTGTAGGGTGTCATTAGCGAAGCGTAATGCACCGCCGAATGGGTATGTTCATTGACAGAAATCTCCTAACGAAGCCACAAGGCTTACAGGGCAATCATCCCAGTAACTGTCTATTTATAGCGGTTCGCCGTTACACTTCATTGGCTTTAGTCGCGGCACGGTGGTCAACAGTGAGATCATTCAGCGGTTGGGAACCTATTACCCGAATGCGGGTGGCGTGGTCAGAGATGAGAACGGTCAGGTCATTGCAGGTGACTTGCATATGACCACCATCGACCCCCATGACTTTGACCAGCCATCCTTGGGGCCAGTGTACCGAGACTTCAAGGAACCTGAAGTCCAAGTCTGGGACAACGTTACTTTTGCGGATAACGACATATCAGACTGTGCCTGATCGGGATAATGGCTTTACCTTTACCCCCAGTGGACGCAAGATTGAGGGCATTCCAGAGGGGGCTTCAGTCGAGCTGAATGGCAAAGCCGGTTTCACAAATGATGGGGGCTTTGGTGGGCCTCACTTGGCGG
>ERZ1740058.1534-NODE-1534-length-10657-cov-9.107998_pt1 | contig 10657 bp, 10 predicted proteins | sample MGYA00581745_ERZ1740058 | MGnify/ENA primary metagenome ERZ1740058 (study PRJEB43018, sample SAMN04849742) | marine metagenome | isolation source: floating plastic debris | place: Pacific Ocean | collected 2008-08-30 | study: EMG produced TPA metagenomics... | reverse complement strand
CGCGATCTGACAAAACGTCATAGTTCGCCGTGCCGAAAGAGGCCTGGCCGTGGCGTACGAGAATGACCTCCAACACGCCTAAGCGGCCCGCTGGACCCGCGACATCGCCATGCCCGACATGCCGGCGAGCGCATCGGTATACTCGGCGTCCAGCCTGTCGATCAGCGCCCCAGCACTCTCAACCGATTTCACCGCACCGATCCCCTGGCCCGACCCCCAAATCTCCTTCCAGGCCTTTGGTTTTGACGAGCCGCCTTCAAAATTCATGGCCGACTTATCCGCCTCCGCCAGGTTGTCAGGATCAAGCCCCGCCCGGCTGATCGATGGCTTGAGGTAATTGCCTGACACCCCGGTAAACAGCGTTGAGGTCACAATATCCTCCGCGCCACCGTCAACGATCATCTGCTTGTACAGCGGATCGGAATTCGCCTCATGGGTCGCAATGAACGCCGAGCCGACATAGCCGAGATCCGCCCCCATCACCTGCGCCGCCAAGATCGCATCGCCGGTCGCAATCGAGCCGGACAACAGCAGCGGCCCATCGAACCACTCACGGATCTCCCGGATTAGCGCGAACGGCGACTGTTGACCGGCGTGTCCGCCAGCACCGGCGGCGACAGCGATCAGACCATCGGCGCCCTTCTGGATCGCCTTCTTGGCAAACGTGTTGTTTATGATGTCATGCAGCGCGATGCCGCCCGCCGCATGCGCCGCCTCGTTTACCTCCACGCGCGCTCCCAGGGAGGTAATCCAAATCGGCACCTTCCATTTGACGCAGATCTCAATGTCCCGTTCGAGGCGGACGTTGGAGCGGTGAACGATCTGATTGACGGCGAACGGCGCGGCGGGCCGATCCGGGTTCGCCTGATTGTGCCGATCAAGCTCTTCGTTGATCTCGCGCAGCCACGTTTCCAGCATGACTGGCTCACCATCCTTCTCCCGTGCATTCAGCGCGGGAAAGGATCCAACAATCCCAGCTTTGCAGCACGCGACGACGAGCGCCGGATTGGAGACGATGAACAGGGGCGACGCCACCGCCGGAATGCGCAAGCCTTGAAGCTGCGGCGGAAGGGGTTTTCGAGCAAGCATGGCAATAGCTCCAAGTTCACGCTCAGTCATGACGGTCCGCACGGACCCGATGATGCCTTCAACAAAGGCTGTGATCCAACAATTCCAAGCGCCGCACGACTACAGCACCTCGAACAGGCCCGCCGCACCCATTCCCCCGCCGGCGCACATCGTACAGACCACATACTTCGCGCCGCGCCGCTTCCCCTCGATCAGGGCGTGACCAACCATCCGCGCCCCAGACATCCCGTAAGGATGCCCAATGGAAATCGCCCCACCATTCACGTTGAGGAGTTCGTTCGGAATGCCGAGCTTGTCGCGGCAGTAAATCACCTGCACAGCAAACGCCTCGTTGAGCTCCCACAGGCCGATGTCGTCCATGGTCAGGCCGTTGGCTTTCAAAAGCTTCGGCACCGCAAAGATCGGCCCGATCCCCATCTCGTCCGGCTCGCAGCCCGCCGCCGCCATACCGACGTATCGACCCAGCGGCTCAACACCCCGCTGCTCGGCAAGCTTGGCCTCCATCACCACTGAGGCCGACGCCCCGTCTGACAGTTGGGAGGCGTTGCCGGCAGTAATGTTGTGCCCCTCGGCAATCTCGATACCGTCCTTAAAGACCGGCTTCAGACCCGACAGACCTTCCAATGTGGTCGACGGGCGATTGCCTTCATCGGCTGACAGCGCGACCTCGCGGTCAGAGACCTCACCCGTTGCCTTGTCCTGCACCTTCATCGTTGTCGGCAGCGGGACAATCTCATCATCAAAATGGCCCGCCGATTGACCCGCCGCAGTCCGCTGCTGGCTCTGGAGCGCGTACTCGTCCTGCGCCTCGCGGGACACGCCGTAGCGTTCCGCGACCACCTCCGCCGTCTCGATCATCGCCATGTAAATCGCGGGCGTGCGCTCCACCAACCAAGGGTCGCGCGCCCGAAAGCCGTTGCGATGCTCGTTCTGCACCAAGGAGATGCTCTCAAGCCCGCCACCAACGACCACATCCATCCCGTCCTGCACCACCTGCTTGGCGGCAGTGCAGATCGCCATCATGCCCGACGCGCATTGCCGGTCGATCGACATACCCGCCACCGACACCGGCAGCCCAGCGCGCACCGCAGCTTGCCGGCCGATGTTGAAGCCGGTGGAACCCTGCTGGAGCGCGGCCCCCATGATGCAGTCGTCCACCTCGCCAGGCTCAACGCCAGCGCGTGCCACCGCGTGCGCGATCGCGTGCCCACCCAGCGCCTGGGCCGACGTGTCGTTAAACGCACCGCGATAGGCTTTGCCGATGGGCGTGCGGGCGGTGGAGACGATGACGGCGTCGCGCATCACATAAGTTTCCTATTGATCCCAGGGGAGCGGCAGCCCCTGCGCTGCCGCAGCCCGGCGGGCGAAGTTTCGAGTTTGAGCAAAGGCGTTGTCGAGCCGTTCCGCACCCGCATGCGCTCGGATGTCGCTCGCCCGCGCCGCAACCGTCTCGGGGGTGAGGTCATCCCCAGTGAGCACAATGCCCCGGGTCTCCATAATTAGCGTCTCGCTGAAACAACCAGCACCCGCCGCCAAGATCATGCCCGACGGCGCATCGTCAGACACCAGCCACAACAGGCCAGGGGTTATCGTTTCAGGCGCCAGCAGCGGCGCGGCTTCCGGCGGCAAGAGACCGTCGGTCATTTGCGTTGTAGCCGTAGGCGCCAGCGTATTGACGCGGATGTCGTACCGCGCCCCCTCTTGCGACAGCACCTGCATCAGGCCGACCATTGCGGCCTTCGCCGCCCCATAGTTGGACTGGCCAAAATTCCCATAAAGGCCGGACGCAGACGAGGTGAACACCACGCGCCCATAGCCGGCCTCACGCATCGCCGGCCACACCGCTTGGGTCAGGTGCACGCTCCCCATGAGATGCACGTCGAGGACAGCGCGGAAGTCATCGAGCGCTAGCTTCTGAAACGTCTTGTCGCGCAAGATCCCAGCGTTGTTGACCACCACGTCGACGCGACCCAACGCGGCCAGAACGCCACCCACCATGGCATTCACCGCATCAGCGTCGGACACGTCCGCAGCGTGAGCGGTGGCACGCCCACCGGCGCCAACGATCTCCGCGGCCACCGCCGCAGCATCGGCCTCGCCAAGGTCATTGACCACAACGTGCACCCCACGCGCCGCAAGGGCCATGGCGTGCGCCCGGCCAAGACCCGCGCCCGCACCGGTCACAATCGCAACGCGTCCATCAAAACTGATCACGCCGAAGCCCCAATGTAGCGCCTGGTGATCCAGCGCGCAGCCAGAACCGGCTTTGGCGCGCCATCCACCTGCATCTCCACGTCCCAATGGAACGTAACTTCGCCAGGCCGGCGCTCTTCAAGCTCGGCGAGTGTGAACCTTGCCCGCAGCCGCGAGCCGGACGGCACCGGCGCCAAAAAGCGCAAGCGGTCGAACCCGTAGTTGACGCTCATCGTGACCCCTGCGACCGCGGGGTGGCAGCTATAGGCGAGCCTCGACAGCATTGAGAGCGTCAAAAACCCATGGGCAATCGTCGTCCCAAAAGGCGTCTCAGCCGCTCGCTCAGGATCGACATGCAAAAACTGATGATCGTCAGACACATCGGCGAACGCATCGATCCGCGCCTGATCCATCACCACCCAGTCGGAGATAAAAGTCTCACCGACCTTGTCACGCAGCTCAGGCAGAGACAGCGGCGGCCCCTTGCCGTGGAACGCGTCGTCGGCCGCGCTCATGTGGCTTCCGCGAAAATGGCGGGTCCGGTCTCCACATTGATCCCGCCGGACAAGGGCAGAACCGCGCCGGTGACGTAAGCGCCGCCCTTGCCGCACAGGAACAGCATCGCACCGGCAATGTCGTCGGGCTGCCCCACCCGGCCAAGCGGCACCTGCGCGCCCACCTTGTCCCGCATCCCCTCATCAGCGGTCGCAAATGCGGTCATGCGCGACACAAACGGCCCGGGCGCGAGCGCATTCACGCAGATGCGCTTATGGGCCAGCTCCTTGGCCAAAATACGGGTCACCTGGTGCACGGCCGACTTGGACGCAGCATAAGAGTAGGCGCCGTCGCCCATGGGAATCTCACCCATCACCGAGCCAACATTCACCACCCGCGCCGGATCCGCATCGCTCGCTGCGGCTTCAAGCTGGGGCAACAAGGTTTGGGTGAGGTGAAACAAACCCGCTACGTTCAGGCTCATCACCTTCTCCCACGCATCGAACGGGAAGCTCCCCAGCGGCTTGCCCCAAGACCGCCCGGCGTTGTTCATCAGAATATGCACGCGGTCGGTGCGCCCACGCACTTCCGCTGCGAGAGCATCGACACCCCCATCGGTGGAGACATCGCCCGCAAACCCCTCAGCCGCGCCGGGGTAACCGCACTCGTTCAGCTCAGCCGCGGCCGCCTCACACGCATCGCCTTTGCGCGACGCGATGAGCACCCTCGCGCCGGCCGACACCAGCGCTTCGCAAGCCATGCGGCCGATGCCGGTGGCCCCACCTGTCACGAGGGCGGTTTTGCCAGAAAGATCGAAAAGGCTTGCTGGTGTCATCTTGACGTCCTGGTGGCTGTGCATGTCGGCATTAGCGACGAAGCCGCGCCACGTGGGCGGCGTGATGGCCGTAGTCGCCCAGCCACTCGGTCGCAACGCGGGCGCGCTTGACGAAAAAACCCATATTATGCGCGTCGGTCATACCAATCCCGCCGTGCATCTGAACGCCTTCCGCCACCGCCAGGCGGGCCGTATCCGCTGCGCGTGCTTTGGCGAGCGACACCGCGAGTTGCGCCGTATCAGCATCGTCATCGAGCGCCCGGCCCGCATGGGCGATCGCGCTCGCCGTCACCTCCATGTGCGTCCAAAGGTGCGCCGCGCGGTGCTGGAGCGCTTGGAACGAGCCGATGGGCACGCCGAACTGCTTGCGGTCTTTCAGGTAATCGACGGTCATCGCAAAAGCGCCAGCCGACAGGCCGGCAAGCTCAGCCGCTACAGCGGCCTGTCCCGCCCGGATCGCCGGTGCGATGGCAGCGAGGCCGTTGCCCTCATCGCCCAAGACATCATCGCCAGTCGCTTCAACGCCGTTAAAGGTGATGTCGGCGGCGTCGCGCGCATCAATGCTATCGCGCCGCGTCCGCTCGATGCCGGCGCGGTCCGCCTCAAGATCGAACACCGTCAGGCCATCAGCCCCGCCAGGCGATCCACCGGTGCGTGCAAGCACCAGAATCCGGTCTGCAGCGCCACCATCGGCAACAAATCTCTTGCAGCCATCCAGGCGGTAACGGTTGCCAACGCGACTCGCCGCCAACGCCGTCGTGGCGAGGTTGTGCTTTGGCCCTTCGTCGACGGCTATCGCATAGCTGAGATCGCCGGCAGCCACCGCGGACAGCCGATCCGTCGCGCGCCCAGCCAGCGCGGTCGCAGCCATCACCGCGCTCGACGTAAACGGCGACAACGCGAGCGTCCTGCCCATCTCCTCCGCCAAAATCCCGGCCGCCCGATGCCCCATGGCGCTGCCGCCATTCGCTTCGTCCACCAAAACCCCGGCCCACCCCATCGCGGCCATCTCGCGCCAAAGCTCCGGGTCGGTCGCGCGACCCTCGTCCCGCATCGCCCTCAGCCTTGCCAATGGATCGGCTCCGGCCAAAAACCCGCGCGCGGCGTCGCGCAGCAGCGCTTCGTCGTCAGTCTCCACGAGCGATGCGGGGGCGGCAGCACTCAAGCGGGCAGCTCCAAAATGCGCCGTGCGATGATGCCAAGCATCACCTCCGACGTGCCACCCTCAATGCTGTTGGCCTTCGTGCGCAGCCATTCTGGCGCGAGCGCGCCTTCGCCATCCCAGGTCAACGCGCTCGAACCCCCTGCCGCCATCATCAAATCGTAGCGCTGCTTGTTCAGCTCGGTCCCGGCATACTTCAGCATCGCCGACGCATCGCCGACGCCCTGCCCCGCTTCCGCCGCGTCCTTGTAGCGCTCCATGGTGAGCCCGAAGGCGAGCGTATCGACCTCGGTGCGCAACGCGTCCGCGGCGATGACGGGATCATCAATGCCGCTGTCCCCCAAGATCGACGAAATCGCGCGCCCGCCCAGCAATCCCCTTGCCCCGCCGCCGATCATCTCGCGCTCATGGGTCAGGAGATATTTGGCGATCGCCCAGCCCCCGTTGAGCTCACCGACGAGGTTTTCCTTGGGCACACGCACATCATCGAAGAATGTCTCGCAAAAGGGGCTTTTCCCGCTGATCAGCCGGATCGGCCGCGTCGAGACCCCCTCGCTCTCCATGTCGATCAGAACAAACGATATGCCCTTGTGTTTGGGCGCATCACGGTCGGTTCGCACCAGCGCGAAAATCGCATCCGCTTTGTCGGCGTAGGACGTCCAAACCTTCTGCCCGTTGACGACAAAATGGTCGCCGGCGTCCTCGGCCCGGGTCTGCACACCCGCCAAATCCGACCCCGCCCCAGGCTCTGAGTAGCCCTGGCACCAACGCATCTCACCGCGCACGATGGGCGGAAGATACCTTTGTTTCTGTGCCTCGCTGCCGAACTCCAGCAACGCTGGCCCCAGCATCCTCAAGCCGATTCTCTCCAGCGGCGTGCGCGCCCCAATGCGCGCCATCTCTTCGGCCAAAACCTTGTCCTGCGCCCGGCTCAGCCCGCCGCCGCCATACTCAGTGGGCCAGCGCGGAGCGGTCCAACCTTTCGCCGCCATCCGCTCAAGCCACACCCTCTGAGCGTCGGACGTGAACTGCCAGCGCTTGCCGCCCCAGCAAATTTCATCCTCGCTCCACCCTGCGCCCCGCATCGGCTCCGGGCAGTTCTCCTCGAGCCAAGCGGCGGTGCTGGCGCGAAAGTGTGCAAGCGCATTGTCGACCACCATACACCCCTCCGGCTCACCTGCAGCACTTGGACCGATGGCGAGCGCTTGACAAGCTGTGAGGATTTGCAAGCTTTATCTCCAAGACAAAAAGTATCCGACGGTCCGAAAGAGGCCGCGCACATTTGGAGGAAGCCCATGAAACGTACGGCTCTGCTCGCTTCGGCGGCAGTGCTGGCCATGACTTTTGCCGGCACCGCCTACTCGGAAACCCTGAAAATCGCTTACATCGATCCGCTGTCCGGATCATTCGCCAACGTCGGCGACCAAGGTCTGAAGCACTTCGTCTACGCGGCTGACCTTGCCAACGCAGATGGCGGTATCGGCGGCATGGAAGTCGAAATCGTCCCGTTCGACAACAAGCTGAACCCTAAAGAAAGCCTTGTTCAGCTCCAAAAGGCCATCGACCAAGGCATCCGCTTCATCACCCAAGGCAACGGCTCCTCCGTCGCCTCCGCGCTGATCGACGCTGTGGAGAAGCACAACCGCCGCAATCCCGACGAAACCGTCCTCTTCCTGAACTACGCAGCCGTCGACCCGGCCTTCACCAACGACCGCTGCTCGTTCTGGCACTTCCGCTTCGACGCTGACGCCGACATGAAGATGGAAGCGCTGACCGACTGGCTCGCTGACCAGGAAGACATCAAAAACGTCTACATCCTCGGTCAGAACTACTCGTTCGGCAAAGCTGTCGCCGCCGCCGCGGTACGCATGATCGAAGAGAAGCGGCCGGACATCGAGATCGTCGGCAACGAGCTGCACCCCCTCGCGCAGGTGAAAGACTTCTCGCCCTACGTCCAGAAAATCATGTCCGCCGACACTGATGCCGTGATCACCGGCAACTGGGGCCCGGACATGCAGCTCCTCATCAAGGCTGCGGGCGACGCCGGCCAAGACATCCCGTACCTCACATACTACGGGGGCGGGCTTGGTGCGGTGACCGCGATGGGCGAAAGCGCCGTCGGCCGGGTGAAGCAGATCACCGAGTTCCACGAAAACATGGATGGCGGGGAAGCCCACACCGCGCGCATGACCGACTTCGAGGACGAGTTCGGCGGCCTCGACTACTACTACCACCGCGTCTTCACGCTGATGGAGATGCTTGAAAAGGCAGTGGAAGAAGCAGGCTCCACCGACCCGCTCGACGTTGCGAACGCCCTCTCCGGCATGGAGCACGAGACGGTCTTCGGCACCGTGAAAATGCGCGAAGATAACCACCAGCTCATCCAGCCAATGTTCGTGTCGACGCTGTCGGCCGATGTGGAGCGGGATGTGGAAGGCACCGGATTTGGTTTCATCACCGACCCTGACGGCCGCATCGAAGGCGAGCAGACGATGACTGAAACCACCTGTTCCATGAGGCGCCCGAGCTAAAGGGGTGCCCGGCGGGGTCCTTGACCCCAACAACTGGGGAGGGGTGCGCCCCTCCCCCATTTCCCTTGTGACATCATCGACGACGGGGAGCGTTGCCGCGTGGAGACAGTCGTATTTTCGCTGCTCAACGGGACGATCTACGGCCTTCTGCTCTTCATGTTGTCGAGCGGCCTGACGCTGATCTTCTCCATGATGGGCGTCCTCAACTTCGCCCACGCCTCGTTCTACATGATCGGTGCCTATTTCGCGTACACCATCGGAGCCACAACGGGTTTCTGGGTCGCTCTCTTCTTAGCGCCCATCCTGGTGGCAGCCCTCGGCGCCATTGTGGAGCGCTACGGCCTTCGTAAAGTCCATACCAACGGCCACGTCGCCGAACTCCTGTTTACGTTTGGCCTCGCCTACCTCATCGAAGAAATCGTCAAAATCATCTGGGGCAAGTTCGCCGTCCCCTACCGCGTGCCCGACGCGTTGGACTTCCCCCTCTTCCAGCTCTACGGCACTGACTATCCGGCCTACCGCATCTTCATGCTGGTCGTCTCGGTCACGATGCTCGCGGTGCTGTTCGTCCTCCTCAAAAAGACCCGCACCGGGCTCATTATCCAAGCCGCTCTGACCCATCCGCACATGGTCGGTCACCTAGGCCACAACGTGCCGCAGATCTTCATGCTAGTTTTTGGCATCGGCTGCGGACTGGCGGGCCTCGCCGGCGTCATCGGCGGCAACTACCTCGTCACCGAACCGGGAATGGCCTTCAACATCGGGCCGATCGTGTTCGTGGTCGTCGTCATCGGAGGCATGGGATCGCTGATGGGCGCGTTCATCGCATCGATCCTGCTGGGCCTCACCCAAACCTTCGCCGTCGCCATCGACACAACCTTCGCGCAGATTTTTGGCTTCATCGGCCTCGGACCCACCACCGAACTTGGCGCTCTGTCCATCTCAGCCATCGCACCGATGCTGCCCTTCATCCTCTTGGTGCTCATCCTCATGGTCCGCCCGCGCGGCCTGCTCGGGGAGCGTGAATTTTGACCGACACCACCGCCCCCGGATCGGCCGCGGCCCCGCAGCGCCCTGCCACCACAGAGCTTGGGCCAACCCCTGCCCAGCGCTTCACCAACCGCGTGCTGCCGTTCATCGTGGGCGCAGCCGTCGTCGCAGCGATCCCCTTCATGGACCCGTCGCGGACCGCCTACACGCTCCTCAACATCATCGGCATCAACATCGTTTTCGCGTTGTCGTACAACATGTTGCTGGGCTACGCGGGGCTCCTCTCGTTCGGCCACGCGGTCTATTTCGGCCTTGGCGGCTACGCGGTGATGCACACCATGGGCGCCATCGAGAACGAGTGGGGCCTGTTCGCGTACTTCCCGCCCTTCTTCCTGCCCGTCATCGGCTTCTTGGGCGGCGCATTCGCCGGCGCGGTCATCGGCTGGCCGTCCTGTCGGCGCTCCGGCATCCCGTTTGCGATGATTTCGCTCGGCATCGCGCAGCTCATCTTCTTTGCCGGCCTCATCTTCGTCTCAGTGTTTGGCGGCGAGGAAGGCATCTCCGGCGACCGCACCTACGGCCCAGAGTTTCTGGGCATCTTCCTCGGCCCCATCAATGAGGTCTACATCTTCATCGCTTTCTGGACCGTCGTGGGTTCAGCGTTGATCTTCGCCTTCACCCGAACGCCTCTGGGCCGGATGTCCGAAGCCGTGCGCGATAACCCTGAGCGGGTCGAGTTCGTGGGCTACGATCCGCAGACCATCCGCTACATGGTGTTCATCGCATCGGGCGGCTTCGCGGGCCTCGCGGGCGGCATGGCGGCCGTCAACTTCGAGATTTTCACGCCGGAAGCCCTGTCCCTCATCCCATCGGGCATCGTCCTCTTAATGGCTTACATCGGCGGAATTCGTTACTTCGCCGGTCCCATTCTCGGCGCCATCCTGCTGACGCTTGGCCAATCCAGCCTGTCTGACTTCTCCGAAGCCTGGCTCCTTTATCTCGGCATCCTGTTTATCGCTGTCGTCATGTACGCGCCGTCCGGCCTCGCGGGCATGATCGTGGCGTTTGCCCGCGGCGCCACAAGCCCCGGCGCATTCGGTCGCCTCGCGCGGTGGGCCGCCATGTCCGGCGGCGCAGCCTTGATGCTTGCCGGCACCATTGTGTTGGTGGAGGTGCTCATCCGCCGCTCCAACGGCTTTGGCGAGGTCTTTGAACCCTACGGCTATCCGCTCCCCCACGACAGCGTGATGACCTGGGTCATCGCCATCGTCCCGCTTGCCGCAGGCTTTGCCATCATTCGCGCTCTGGCGCCAAAGGACGACGCATGAGCCCGGCCCTTGAACTCAGAGCACTGACGAAAAA
>ERZ1740058.1533-NODE-1533-length-10658-cov-6.846930_pt1 | contig 10658 bp, 14 predicted proteins | sample MGYA00581745_ERZ1740058 | MGnify/ENA primary metagenome ERZ1740058 (study PRJEB43018, sample SAMN04849742) | marine metagenome | isolation source: floating plastic debris | place: Pacific Ocean | collected 2008-08-30 | study: EMG produced TPA metagenomics... | reverse complement strand
TGAGGTCCCAAGAAATAAAAAAGTCGGAAGAATAAATCTTCCGACCATGACTGGTTCTCAGTTCTCCGATCTGCTCTACTACACTGATCGGGTAATCTACCCCTACCAGCCGTCCAAGATTTTTATCTACGAGGGTGATAACGATATTGCTGCGGGCGATAGACCCAAACGAATTATGCGGGAAGCCAAAAAGCTCCGCAAAATGATCAGCAAGGAGCTGGGCAATACCCCGGTGGTATTTATTTCCCCCAAACCTAGTGTAGCCCGCTGGGAGTTAAAAGACACCTACGAAGACCTGAACGCCCGGCTGAAAGCCTACTCCGACGAAACCGAAAACACCGAATTTGCCGATGTGTGGACCCCGGCCCTGGATGAAAACGATAAGGTGGTAGATCATATCTTCCTAGAAGATAATCTGCATATGAATGCCGAAGGCTACAAAATCTGGCAGAAAGTGCTGACACCCTACGTAGAGTGATCCACTCATAGTCAATGAAAATAGCAACCAATGAGGCAAATGCAATGGTTTAATGAGCCCGAACAGTGGAGCGTTAGCGATGAGCAGTCGCTATCGATGTTCGTAACCCCCCGAACCGACTACTGGCGTATTACGCACTACGGCTTTACGGTAGACGATGGTCCGTTCTACTACTGCCAACTAGGCGGGGAGTTTGAGACCACGGTTAAAATAACCGGAGAATACCAAACCCGCTACGACCAGATGGGCCTGATGATCAGAATAGACGAGCGCCGCTGGATTAAGACTGGCGTGGAGTACGTGAACGAGAAAATCAACCTGAGTGCAGTAGTCACCCGGGAGCAGAGCGACTGGAATATAGTAGAACTAGAGCAGGTACCCGAGTCGGTCTGGCTCAAAGTTATTAAGAGATTAGACTACGTAGAAATAAACTATTCACTAGACAATGTTACCTTCACTATGCTACGCTTAGCTTACTTCCCCCCCAATACACCCGTGATGGTTGGTATGACGGCCGCCTCACCCGATGGCGACGGGTTTCCGGCGTTATTTGAAGATTTCCGGATCAAACACCTCCCCGACTTACAACGGGAGCAATGGCTGGAGAACAGTAAAAAGAATACCCCATGAAACGAGAATATAGTAACCCGAGCGCCTTACCCGATTGGAGCGGGATGTTTACGCAGATAGTTACGACCGAAAAGCAGGGACTCAGGCTGGTTCATATTTCCGGCCAGGTTGGAGTTGATCAGGATAAAAAGATCGTAGGCGACGGTAGCTTAGCAGCACAAACCCAGCAGGCGTTGGAGAACCTGAAAGTAGCCCTATCCCATGTTGGGGTTAGCGTAAACGATGTAGTTAAGTTGACTATTTATGTAGCAGATTATCAGTACGAACACGCTGCCGTGATTAGAGAGGCGCTACGAGTCGTTTTCCCTTCTGATCAATTACCCGCCCTATCATTAATTGGAATAGCCGCGCTTGCCGAGAAAGAATTTTTAGTTGAGATTGATGCCGAAATAGTCGCTGAAACCGATCAATGAAAAGAATGCTGATTGATCAATCTTGAATGAAAATACTCAAACAAGTGCGTGAAGTTATATCTAAATGAATGAGCACCGTCACTTTATTATTCATAAGCCATTCGGATACTTATCGCAATTTATTAACAACCAGAACCGACGAAGAAACAAAAAACTGCTAGGCGAGCTACATGAGTTTCCCGCCGGTACCATGGCGATTGGTCGGTTAGACGAAGACTCGGAAGGCTTGTTGTTGCTAACCACCGACGGGAAAGTGAGCATGCAGGTGCGCAGCAAAAAAGTGGAGAAAGAATACCACGTGCAGGTAGATGGTGATATTACCAATGAAGCCATCGGACAGCTACAGCAAGGAGTAGAGATTGCTACCCGGGGGAAAACGTACCGAACGCTACCAGCAAAGGCATTCCGTTTAGATCCACCTCCTGACTATCCGCCCCGCAGCAAAAGAATAAGAGACGAACGGCATGGCCCCACTAGTTGGCTATCCATTACCATCACCGAAGGGAAATTTCGGCAGGTACGCAAGATGACGGCGGCCGTAGGCTTCCCCACCCTCCGGTTAATCCGGGTACGGATTGGGCATATCACCCTAGGTGAATTGCCTCCCGGGCAGGTGATTGAAGTAGACAATTTTAGATTTAGTGGCAGATAAGTAGTAGGAGAATTTATCGATGAATAGAGTTCTGAGACAAGCATTTATGAGTAAATTGGCTGGCCACTAATCCTAAAATCAGCAAGCATGACGAAAAGCAACCTACCTCTATTGCAACGAAGAAAGTTTATTACTGGCTTGGTAAAAGCCGCCGGAGCTAGCGTACTTCTTTCCTCACCGCTGGTCAGTGGAGCCACTCAACAGCATACTAAGGAGGTATAGTGGCTTGCAATAACTCCCACGGCGATGCATTAATGGCATCGTTGGATCCTGACTATAAGTTGGTGGCCGTATATCAACGAAAAACAGATGAGTTATACCGCATTTTCGATAATAGCTTAGCTGATTATTTAATACCAAAGAATGGTAAACAACCCACTAAAGAACAATTATCTCAAACGATGCGAGGCGTAGCTTATACCAATAGCCCCACCGGATATATTTTTGAAAAGAGCTGCTGATGAAGAGGAAAGCTTTTAGTAAATTAGGTTACGGTACCGGACAGGAAAATTGCCTTGAAATTCATTAGATATTATAGCCGCTGGCAGTAATCAACAATCTATGAAACGAGAAATTGGTACAATCGATAAAGCAGAATTTCCTGAAGTAGTCGATGTATGGGAAGCCTCAGTTAGGGCAACCCACCATTTCTTAAAAGAAGAAGACATTGCGTACTTTAAGCCCTTAATCCTAAACCACTATCTGGATGCCGTTGATCTACGATGTATAAGAAACGACAAAAAAGAGCTCATAGGGTTTTCGGGCGTTGCCGACCACAATTTGGAAATGCTATTTATTCATCCCGATTATCGTGGGCAGGGGGTTGGAAGAGCTTTGCTGGAATATTCCATTAACCATACGGGAGTTACAAAAGTAGATGTTAACGAGCAGAATGAAGATGCGCTAGGCTTTTATCAGCATTACGGCTTCAAAGTCGTTGGGCGATCGGAATATGACCCCTCTGGTAAACCCTACCCGATTTTACACATGGAACTGGGCGAGTAAAGAATACTCTTTATCCAACCTGCATGAAAACGTAATACAGTCAAACCGGAAGAGTATGGAAAAGAATACTTTAGTAGCTATTTTATTTTACCTCTTACTGGCTTCTAATTTGCTAACCGCCCATCCTGGTATCGGGATTGTGATGGATAGCCAGGGTACGGTGTACTACACGGATCTAACGCATGTGTGGAAAATATCTCCCGACGGATCGCACACCATTGCGGTCAACGATGTGCATACCCATCAGTTGTACCTTGACCAGGAGGATAATCTTTACGGAGAGCACGTCTGGTACGAAGGAGAAGCTACTGATATCTGGGGACATTATATCTGGCGACTCAACCATGACGGAGAATTAGAACACACTATTCCCCCAACCGAAGGGTTTCCCCTCAATAATACGTTGGTAAGAGACCACGACAATAATGAGTACTGGCCCAAAAAATCCGGCGAGCACGAAATCCTCAAGAAGAAATCAAGCCACGGAAATATAGCTTCCGCCACCAATCACCGGTTTCAGGATATTCGTTGGATATGTGTCGCTAAAAACGGGAAAGACTTATACGTCATTGACCATTTATCGCTGAAAAAAGTGATCTCAGATGGCAAGGTAGTAACAATCTTAGATACGTTAAAGGAATCGGTTGCCCCATTTGCTTCAGTAGGAGACCATCACTACCTGATGGGAGCTTGGACTGATGCTGAAGAGAATGTTTACGTGGCCGTTTTTGGAGCGGGGAAGATTAAAAAAATCACTCCCGAAGGAAAAGTAGAAACTGTATTGGAGATAACCGGAAGCTGGTCGCCCGTAGGTGGATTGGTAGCTGCTGATGGCAGTTTGTGGGTTTTAGAGTTTTCTGAACGCAATGAAGCCAGAGTCCGAAAGATTAGCCCCGATGGAAAGGTTCAGACTTTTCAGGGTTAAGGATTCGTGGCCAACGTAAGAAGCTGATACCATTGCAGGATAGAGAGTCAAGGAAAGCCAACCAACTATACTGATACTACAACGAAATTGGATATCAAGAAAATAATTTACAGCAGTGATCGTCGTATTCGGTTTGTATGGAGGATATTAATCTTCGCTAGCCTGCTGTTACTTTCTCTCGCTCCGCTACTTCTAATCAATAATTCAACGTTACAGTTTTTTGGTGCCGCAGTAGTGTTGATGATAGGTCTGTATTTCAACGCCAGGTATCTGGATAAAAGAGATTTTTCAGCATACGGGCTAAAGCTCCACCGGCAGACCTTCGTTTATTTAGTCGTGGGAATACTCATTGGCCTATTGACCGTTGCTTTGTTGTTAGGCATCGGAAAATTAACCGAGACCTTATCTATCACGAAATCCTCACCAAGCCCTGAGCTAGCATCAGCCCTCCTTTTCGGATGTAAAATGCTGCTAGTCGCTATTATTGAGGAGACACTTTACCGAGGGTATCTTTTCAGTAACTTGTACGAGAGCCTACCATCGAAATCACTTTCTAAGAGTTCAGCGCTTATCCTCGCTGTTGGGCTGTCTTCTGCCTTATTTGGGCTGGCGCATTTTGGTAACGACAGTGCGTCTATCCGATCGATGAGTTTGCTTACGATCAATGGAGTCGTTTGGTGTATCCCTTTCATTTTAACGAATAACTTAGGGCTATCCATCGGTTTACACGCCGCGTGGAACTTCGCTCAATCACTAGTAGGGTTTACCATGAGCGGTAACCAGGCAGCCCACTCCTTTTTTACTATTGAAAATGTAGGTTCTGTTATATGGACGGGAGGTGAATACGGACCCGCCGCCGGACTACTAGGGCTTATCGGATTCTTAATAATGCTGTTTCTCTCTTTGGTTTTTATCAGGTTCTATGATAGCAGCATTAAGCATAGCTCCGAGCGTTAGTATCAACTGAGCAATGAGAAAGAACTACAAACTACGTTGTAGCGCCTTATAAAGTGAAGGCACGATAATATCCAGGGATTCTAGCTGCTGAATGTAGATTGATAATTCAAAAATAGGAAGAGCTATCTGACGAAAGCGTCCCGGATTTGGGCAGGAAGTACGCAGGTAAGTTAAAACTAATTCTGTACCGGGCTAGCCCCCGAAACAGCCTCTCCGGCAGAAAAAAGCCATTGGGCGGAATAATATAGCAGGTAAGAAAAATAGCGGTACGCCAGTTTCCCGATGGGAAACGACTATAACAGTTTTAACACCCCCCAAAACCTTCGGGAAATGCTTATATCAGTTTCGAAATACCCAAATACCATTGGAAAATGGTCATTTCGAGTTCGAAACACCCATTTACTAGCGGGAAACGCCCATTTCAGTTTCGAGATACCCAAATACCGCCAGGAAATGACTATTTTGATTTTGAAATACCTGAATAACGTTAAAATCTGAGCATTTCAGGGCTGATCTACCCAAATTCCGACGGCCACCCTCAACTTTCACGGCGCCTTAATTCTACGGATACTTTTTATATTCTCAGGGCTAATATAGTATCTTAAGCTGTCGGTATCGTGCTGACCCTACGTGATGATGCAATACAGCTTAAAAATGAGTAAATGGCGGATTATCTACGTTCAAACATTACCTGTACTAACTAAAACCAGCCAATCAATATATGATAAATAAACGTACCGGTGCGTTTATACAATTATTAGGTGCTATAAAGTAAATAGAAGAACCATTAACGAAACAGGAGATTTTGTTTCTTAAGGAATGTGCTGAGTTTTATGAAAGCTACAGGAAGAAAATGTTTTGGATTACGATATTTTCTTCAATGGTCTTTATACTGATAATGATGGCTTTAAAACACCCTTTAGATTTTATTGGATTAGTCATTTTTCTTGTATGCGTGCTGGGATTTTACATTTGGTATAGAGTATTTGGTAAGTCAGCGATTAGAATAAAGAAAGATATTAAAAGAGGAGTCAAGATTATTCAGCAAGCAGCGATTCAACAAAAGCAAGTAAAAAAAGGACAAATCGGATTTAATTTAAGCAATGGGTTTAAGATTACTCAAGAAGATTATCATGGCAAAGATTTAAGAGCGTGTTTGAACTTTATCCTTTAGATTTCTGATGGCTGTTTTCCGCCCATACTTCGGCTTTTTTTCAGGCGATAGCTTAGGCTATCCCCCTCAAAAAGAGTCTCGTCTGGACAAAAAACACCTCATAACAAATTCTAAAAATAAAATCCAAACACGCTCTAAGATTTGATCTAATACAGATAGGGCAGAAAGTAACGATAACATATACACCACATCATCAAATGATCATGAATATCGAGATAAAGGAATGAATACAGTACCTAACAAAGGGAAGTAACCAGCTCTGGCCATTGTGTTCCATGTAGTTAATACTATGAAGAAAATACTCATTATCTTTTTCATTTGCATTTCAAATTCGGGCTTTTGCCAAGAGTTTTTGAATCTCGATTTTGAATATGAAATACAGGGCAGCGAAATTCCCCGAAAGTGGATTTTAAATACAAACGGATACGAAATAAAGCTCGATGAACAAGAAAAAATTAATTTGAGTAAAAGTCTTAGAATAAGAAGTAAAAATCCAAAGGAAGGCGATATAGGTGGATGCTCCATGACTTTTCCAATTGACCTCGTCAAAGGGAAAGCCATTGAATTCAAAGGTAGAATTAAGACAGAAGGGGTTAGAGATGGCTATGCAGGAATTTGGTGGAATGCATACAACTCTGAAGGACCAATTGGTTTTGATAACATGGAAGATAGAGGGCTACAAGGCAGCAATGAATGGACTGAAGTTTCAATAAAAATGGATATAGATACTTCGGCAACCTACATAGCGTTTGGGGGAATCTTATCCGGTCAGGGCACCGCATGGTTTGATGATTTTGAAGTATTTGTGGAAGGAGAAATGTTCAGGGATCTAACGCCAAGAACTACTGAGCCTAGTGAAGGTGAGCGAATGTGGTTAGAGAAACACATACATTCATTTAAAACCTACGACCCCAAAGATTCATTTATCAAAGATCTGAAAGAACTAGACAAGCTTGTTGGAGACGCAAAGGTTGTTGCTTTGGGAGAAGTTACTCACGGCTCGAGTGAAATTTTTAAAATGAAGCACCGAATTATTAAATACCTGGCCGAATTCATGGCGTTTGATATTTTCTCCATTGAAGCCAATATGCCTGAGTCATATAAACTTAATGAGTATATCATTGGTGGTACAGGAAACCCAACCGATTTAATAAAAGGAATGTACTATTGGACGTGGCAGACTCAAGAGGTTTTGGATATGGTAGAATGGATGAAGGAGTACAATCTAGCAAACCAAAAAATCCGTTTTACAGGTTTTGATATGGTATTTTATGCGGGAGCTATCCAAGAGTTAGAAACATCTTTCGTTGGCCAAGCGAAGGTATATGAAACAATATCAACATTAAAGGAAACACTAGATAACATAAAAACAACTCATCCAATAATAGTCTTAAGAGAGGATAGAGAAAAAATCAGTCAGCTATTAAATACAATAAACCATTTTATTGCCAAGTCAAAGAAGTCGGAAGATGAAATAGACTGGCTGTATCAAAATGTCAGAATAATCGAGCAGTATGTAGACCAGAATGGTGCTTCGCGTGACAAATATATGGCGGAAAATCTCCTATGGATCAAGGATAGAAATCCAGGATCGAAAATTGTGTTATGGGCCCATAATGGCCATATTGAAAAAACCGGAAACAGTATGGGAAAATATCTCTCTGATACCCTCGGTAATGATTACTTAACAATTGGGTTTGCTTTTCACAATGGCCATTATACTGCAAATGGAGATAAAGGGCTTACCCGTTATGAAGCTCAAGATTCCTATATCGGAACCTATGAATACTTTTTCAATGCTATCAATGCACCCATTTTCGTTTTAGACTTACGAAATATAAAAGAAAAAACTCTCGAAAACAGTGAGTGGTTACTAGACAAATTAGAATTCAGAAATGTGGGAGCCAATAAGATGGAGAATGAATTTTCCGTAACTAACTTAACCCAAGATTTTGATTTGATACTATTTATCAATGAATCCACAAGTTCAACGCTATTGAAGTAAAAATACGGCACACAACATTCTGTATGAAATCATGGCTGTTCAATAAGTTATCGTGGCTCAGCTCTTCGTTGTTAAATGTCAATCCGTAAGATTGACTCGGTAGAAAATCGAAACTTTTATACTTTTAAAACAGCCACGCCTCATACAGTAGCAGTTAGCCACAATGTCATTCATTCGGAAAATTAGCCGAATAGGCTAAATTAGCGGTATGTCTATTCTCAAAGCACTATCCCTACTCTTGACAATTGCTCTTTCCTCATCGTTGCTAGCTACGCAGTGTGAGCATCCTAGAGTATTTATTTTTACCGATATTAATATTGATCAAGGCGACCCGGACGACCGGCAATCGCTGATTCACCTGCTGTGGTACGCTGATGAGCTACAAATTGAAGGCATCGTGCCCGATCGTTGGAGCGCTCAGGGGCTCGAGGCCTGCAACTTGGTAATAGATGCCTACGCCAAAGATTACGCTACGTTAAAAGCAGCAGATTATCCTACTCCTGAGAGTTTACGAAAACGAGTAGCCGTGGATAAACCAGACGCAATGGAAATGTTTCAGCAAGCGGCTTCTGACGATAGCAGCCCGCTTTACGTGCTGGTGTGGGGTAATATGGACGTGTTTAAAGATGCTCTTCTGCAACAACCAGACTTAGCGAAAAACATTCGGCTCATTACCATTGGTACCGGATTGATGCTGGAGGATAATATTCCGCATATGCCCGCTAGTTGGGAGAAGTCACCTCCCTGCCAGCAATTGAACTGGAACGGCAAAGGACGGAACATCGTCTACGAAGATGAGCAGTTTAATGATATGTGGTGGTTGGAGATTAACTGGACCTACGAGGGCATGTTCAGCGGCGAAGAGCCTAAAGAAATGTTTGAAGCTCTTTCCGCCTACGGCGCATTGGGGCAGCATATGCAGGAGGTGGTTAAGAATCAGGAGTGGGCACGCTACTTCCGGGTAGGCGATACCCCCTCTGTACTGTACGTTATCGATGCCACCCACAACCTTGACGACCCAACCCAAAGCAGTTGGGCCGGTAAATTCGTAAAGCCCCTACCCGAAACCCGTCCCAATTACTACACCGATTTCAGCGGCTCAGTTGCGTGGGACTACGCCGACCCCTGCACTACCTGGGCAAACCACCGTGAAGTACGCGACGTAGCGGCCAGCACCTTAGAGAAAGAAAGGCCGGATATGTACCAGGCTCTTTTAGATAAACTGGATGAGATATATGGTAAGTAGAGCCGCTCAGCCGGATCTGAAACCCTGTTGCCCTTTAAGGAGGCTGCAACAAAGCTGGCCATTTGTTTAGATTAACGACCTGATTACTTTGCAGGGGTTACCGGCGGCAAAAATATCAGCAGGAATATCTTTGGTGACTACACTACCGGCGCCAATCACGCTTCGGTCGCCGATGCTCACTCCCGGACAAATGATAGCACTACCACCTACCCATACATCTTCGCCAATAGCAATCGGCTTGGCGTACTCTAAACCCGCTGCTCTCTCTTCATGGTTTAGGGGGTGAGTGGCCGTGTATATTTGAACGTTAGGGCCAAACAGCGCTCGACTGCCAATAGTTACCAGTGTAACGTCCAGCACCACACAGTTAAAATTGAAGAAAACTTTCTCGCCTGCTTCTATATTGTAACCATAATCACAGTAGAAAGGAGGCTGCAACCATAGACCGACACCCGCATTCGGGATTAGCTCTTTCAGGATACGAGTTCGCTCTTCCGTCTCATCCTCTCGGGTATCGTTTAGTGCCTTGATTAGCAACCTGGTTTGTGTTCTTTCTTCGGTAAGCTGCTGATCAATAGGGTCGTATAGCTCTCCAGCCAGCATTTTTTCTTTTTCCGTTTTCATTGGTTCTAAGGTAAGAAGTTACCCATCAATAGCTATCAAGATAGAATACATTTCTCTAACTATTCTTGCGTTTCCTGGTAGAAATCTAAGCGTGAAGGTAGTACTATACCTAGCCTGTGGGCGTTGATCTAAAGGTTACCGTAATCATATCCGCCGCTGAATGGTCAGCAAACTACGTTACATATTCGTATTCCAGAGAAAATTCCTCTTACCGGCTATTATTATCTCCCTATTCTTAGGAGTAGTAGGCCATAGCATAAACGGAAAGCCTATCGTTACCAACGCAGGTTTCGCTTACCTGTTCGTTCTTCCTTTGTTTCAGTATCTCGTCTATGAATTGAGGTACCCTAACGAATACTATTTTTACCATAATCTGGGTATTAGCAAAGTAATGCTGTGGGCGGCGTGTTTGGCTCAAGGGTTTATTGTCAACGTAGCAACTTCGTTTTTATGAGCCAACTATACGCCGATAGTATTATAAAAAGCTTTGGGAATAAACAGGTGCTTACTGATGTATTTGTCTCCTGCCAACCCGGAGAAATTATTGGT
>ERZ1740058.1532-NODE-1532-length-10660-cov-5.201697_pt1 | contig 10660 bp, 6 predicted proteins | sample MGYA00581745_ERZ1740058 | MGnify/ENA primary metagenome ERZ1740058 (study PRJEB43018, sample SAMN04849742) | marine metagenome | isolation source: floating plastic debris | place: Pacific Ocean | collected 2008-08-30 | study: EMG produced TPA metagenomics... | reverse complement strand
GTCGAGGCGATGGCGAACGGCGTGTGCGTGGTGTCGGAGCCGTCGACCGGGACCGCCCCATTGATCGACGGAAACCACGTCATCTTCACGGCCGACCTGGTCGAGACCGTCTCCGATCTGCTGAATGCTCCCGACCGGTGCGAGCGAATCGGCTCGGCGGCGGCCGACTTCGTTCTCCGGGAGCAACCGCTGGTCGCCACGCTCGAACCGATCTTGGACCGCCTCGCCGACGCCGAGTGTTCCGCCGAGCCCCGGGGTCGACGGAACATCGTCTCGCCGGGACGGCGGGTGCCGGCGTATCGGTCGCTGCTGAGTCGGGCGCAGCAGATCCCGCTGCTGCCGGCGCTGCGTCCACACACAGAACTGCGTCGGCGGGTGAAGTCGGCGCTCGACGACGAAGTCCGATTGCAGCGCCGGATCGAGGCGACGCGTGCCCAGCTCCGACACGGCGACGCCGATCACGTCACGGTCGACGTGACCGCTGCCGCAGCATCACCGGGGACGCCCATCCCGCGCATCAGCGTCGTGGTCACGCTGTTCGACTACGCCGACGTCGTCTCCGAGACCCTCGCCGCCGTGCTCGCCTCCACCGAGGCCGACGCGTCGACGCCGCTCGATCGATCGACCTACGAGGTCGTCGTGGTCGACGATCACTCTCGCGACGAGGGCGCCGACGTCGTGCGGCGGTTCATCGACGACCACCCCGATGCGCGCATCACACTCGTGTCGCGAGCGGCCAACGCCGGCCTCGCCGCCGCGCGCAACCTCGGCGTCGAGCGGTCGTCGGGTGAGTACGTGATGATCCTCGACGCCGACAACCTCGTGTATCCACCCGCGCTCGCTCGTCTCGCAGCCGCACTCGACGATCGTCCTGATGCGGCGTTCGCCTACGCGATCCTCGAGGAGTTCGGCGTGAGCACCGGGCTGCAGAGCGACCTCGGCTGGCACGTCCCGTGGCTGTGCGCGGCGAACCACATCGACGCACAGGCGATGATCCGTCGCTCGGTCCTCGACGCGATGGGTGGGTACCGAGACGACCTGCGGATCTTCGGCTGGGAGGACTGGGACCTGTGGCTGCGTCTCGCCGACGCGGGACACCACGCCGTCCACGTCACCCAGATCCTCGGCCGGTACCGGACGCAGGACGCTTCGATGATCTCGACGAGCAACCGGTTCCAGGACGTGATGCTCGACCACCTCGAGGCGATGCTGCCCGATCTCCCCTGGCCTGCGCGGCACTGACGGCTCGGCGCGCCCAGGTGACCGCGTTCGGTCGTGGTGGTGTTCGTATCATCGGCCGAATGTCATCGGAGGTCGAGGAGTTGCGCGCCGAGGGCGATCGTCTGCGCGCCCTCGTCGGTCCGAGCGAGCAGTCGTACGCCGACCTCCGCCAGGACCTCCTCGCCGCTCGTGATCACGCTCGCGGTGCCGACGCGGCCGCCGGCGTGTTGCGCGGACAGAACGCCGAACTCCACGTCGCGCTCGCCCGGGCCCGCCAGGACCAGGACCACTTCCAGCGGCTCGTCGTCGGTCGCAGCCGCTCGATGGTCGGCCGGGTCAGCCGCTCGATCCGATCCCGGTTCTTCTGATCGGCTCGGGACCGGATCCGTGTCCGCACCACGCCCGCCCGCTGCGCCGGGTCACCCCGCCCCGCTCGTCTCGGTCGTCACCGCGGTCCACGACCCCGAACCGGCTCACTTGCGTGAGTGTCTCGCCTCGGTCGCCGACCAGACCTGGTCGGATCTCGTCGAGCACGTCCTCGTCGACGACGGCTCGACGTCGACCGCGCTCGTCGAGCTCCTCGACGAGGTCGCTGCGGACGATCGCACCACCGTCATCCGTCGAACCGAGTCGGGAGGCATCGTCGCCGCCACGAACGATGGGCTGGCCGCTGCGACGGGGGAGTGGATCGCGTTCCTCGACCACGACGATCTCCTCGAGCCCGACGCGATCGCGGCGATCGTCACGGCGGCCGCCGCCGCCCAAGCCGACGTCGCGTACTCCGATCACGACTTCCTCCGTTCCGACGGGCGCTTCGTCGACCCCTGCTACAAGCCCGACTGGTCACCCGAGCGGCTGCGCAACCAGAACTACGTGACCCACCTCGTCGTCGCTCGGAGTGACGCGATCGAGCGGGTCGGCGGCCTGCGGACCGGCACCGACGGGGCGCAGGACCACGATCTGCTCCTCCGTCTGGGCGAGGTGTCGTCGCCGATCGTCCACGTGCCCCGCGTGCTGTACCACTGGCGTCAGGCACCGACGAGCGTGGCCGGAGGTTCCGCCGCGAAACCATGGGCGTTCGACGCAGGCGTCCGGGTCGTGCGCGACCACTGCGAACGCGTCGGCCTCGGAGCGACGATCGAACGGACCGCCCACGAGGGCGTCTACCGCGTGGCGCATCGCCACGCCGTCGCCGAGCGGCGAGACCGCGGCGATCCGATGCCGCTGGTGAGCGTCGTGGTCCCCACCCGCGGGACCAGCGGTCGCGTCTGGGGTGCGACCCGCTGCTTCGTGGTCGAGGCGGTGCGCAGCATCGTCGACACGTCGACCTACACCCATCTCGAGTTCGTCGTCGTCGCCGACGACGTGACGCCCGCCCCCGTGCTCGCCGCACTCGCCGACGTGGCGGGCGACCGGCTCCGCGTCGTCGAGACGTCCGGACCGTTCAACTTCTCGGCGAAAATGAACCGGGGCGCCGCCGAGGCCTCCGGCGAGTTCCTTCTCCTGCTCAACGACGACACCGAGCTCGTCGATCCCGGGAGCATCGACGAACTGATCGGTCTCGTCACCGGCCCGGTCGAGGGGCCCGATGGGTCGGCGGGAGCGGTCGCGATGGCGGGAGCCCGGCTGTGGTTCGCCGACGGAACGCTCCAGCACGGCGGGCACGTGTACCACCACGACCTCATGCACGCCTGCCTCGGGTGGGGCGGCGAGGTGCCCGGTCCGTGGCCGCTTCGTCCGCTCGCCGTGGCGCGCGAGTGCAGCGGGGTCACCGCGGCGGCAGCGCTCGTCCGTCGAGACGTTTTCGATCGCGTCGGCGGGTTTCCCGCCGACCTGCCGCTCAACTACAACGACGTCGACCTGTCGCTGAAGATCCGTGCCGACGGCCACCGGATCGTCTGGACGCCGAACGCCACGTGGTTCCACTTCGAGAGCCGAACGCGCGAGAGCCGGCTCCTCGACGAGGAGTACGCCTTCATCAACACTCGCTGGCACCACGAGATCAACAACGACCCGTACTACAACCCGAATCTCGCGCCCGACCGGTCCGACTGGCTGGAGCGGCCGCTGCGCTCGGGTGCGCCGGCTCTCGTCACCCGGCCGAACGTGGTGGCGCGCCTTGCGCAGCGCGTCCGGAACCGAACGTCGTGACCAGGGTGGCCGTCGTGGTGGTGACGCACGGTGACGCCGGCGGGCTGCTCGCCCGCTGCCGCCGGGCGGGGAGGGCGGAGGCGCCGGACTCGGATCTGGTCGTCGTCGACAACGGGTCGGGTGCTGCCGACACGTCCGGTCGCATCCCCGAGGTGACCCGATCGGCGGGTGGCCGCCTCCTGTCGGTCGACAATCGGGGGTACGGCGCGGCCGCCAACGCCGGCGTCGCGCACGTCGACACGTCGGTCGCGAGTGGCGAGGCCACGGCGGACGCTGTCGACGTCGTCGTCCTGCTCAACGACGACGTCGTCGTGGAACCGGGGTGCGTGCGTCGGCTCGCCGTCGCTCTCGACGCGGAGGGTGTGGGCGCCGCCCAGCCGATGCTCGTGACGCTCGACGTCGAGCCGTCCGAGGTCAACAGTCTCGGCGTCGCGATCGATCGATTCGGTGCGGGGAGCGACATCGGTGCCGGTGAGGATCCCGATCTCGTACCGATCGAGGTCGGCGACCTCGACGTCTTCACCGGGGGAGCGGTCGCGTTCCGCGCCGGCTACCTCGCCGATCTCGGAGGGTTCGACGAGCGGTTCTTCCTCTACTACGAGGACGTCGATCTCGCTCGACGCGGAAGCGAACGCGGCTGGCGGTACCGGGTCGTCCCTGCCGCCCGGGCCGGACATGCCCGAAGTGCGTCCACCGCATCGCTCGGTGATCGGCGCCGCCAACTCATCGAACGGAACCGGTTGTGGTGCGTCGCCCGACACGGGACGCGACGCGAGGTCGCGCGCGCCGTCGGGCGCTCGGTCCGCCGGCTGCGACACGCCCCGCGGCGCGTGCACGCTCGCGCGTTGCTCGCTGGTCTCGGCGGAGTTCCGAGTCGCCGCAGCGAGCGTCGTCGCGCCGCTCGCACGCAGACGGGGGTTCGAGCATGATCCGCCGCCCGTCGCTCATCCTTCTCGCACTCGTCGCGGTGTTCACCGGCGTGTGGATCCTCGGCATGCCGGCGTCGTCCGGGCCGGACGAACCCGGCCATCAGATACGCGGTGCTGCACTGGTGCGCGGGCAGCTCGACGGCCAGACCGGCGACTTCGGTGCCGCATCGAGGGCCTACGAACTGCCGGCGCACGTCGGCTTCCCCGACCCCGGTTGCTACGCGTTCGATCCGCTCCGACCCGCCGCGTGCATCGCCGGCCTCGAGCCCGAATCGGGCGACCAACTCCGACCGACCCGGTCGAACGACTATCCGATCTGGGGACATCTGCTCCCCGGGCTCGGCTCGTTCGCACCGGCGGGCGCGTCGGGCTGGCTCGCCCGTGCGTTCGACGCGCTCATCCCGATCGTCCTCGTGACGGCGTCGCTCGTCGTCGCCGCCCGCCGCGGCCGCCTGCCGTTCGCCGCCACGTTGCTCGCCATCACCCCGGCCGCGTGGTTCTCGTTCGCCATCGTGAACCCGTCGGGTGTGGTGATCGCCGGTGGCATCGGTCTGTGGACCGCGCTGCTCGTGCCGACCGAACGACGACGTGGTTCGCGCGACAGCGCAGCCACCCGGGACGGTCCCCCGTCGACGCCCCGGCGGGCCCCGGTGACCTGGCTGACACGTCTCGAGCGGTGGCTGCTCGCCGTGTCGTGGACGGCCATGGTGCTGCCTCGCCGCGACGGGCTCGTGTACGCCGCGCTGGTCCTGTCGATCGGACTCATCGCGGCCGAGCACGAGCCCCGTCAGCTGTGGACCTCGATGCGGCGCGGCCCGCAGGTCCTCGTCGTCGGGTCGACGCTCGCCACGCTGGCGTGGGCCAGCCGCAGCACCGTCACGTCGACCCAGCTGCTCTTCCTCGCTCCGCTGGCACCCGTGGCCGCCGTTCTCGTCCGCGGCGTCTGGAGACGGCTCGGGTCGACCGCACGGCCTCGTCCGGCGCGCGCTGCGTACGTCGCCGGTCTCGTGGTCGTCGCAGGCATCGGATCGGTCGTGGCGATGAGCCTGCGGGGCGACGGGTTCGATCGTGCGGTCCTCCGGGCCACGGTGAGCCAGACCGGGCTCGACCTCCGCGAGGTCGTCGGCGTCCTCGGGTGGCTCGACACCCCCGTCCCGGAGACGTTCGTGTCGTTGTGGTTCGTCGGTGTGGGTCTCGTCGCCGGCGCAGCGCTCACCACCGGCTGGACCCAGCGAGCGGTGGCGGCGGGCACGACGGCCGCGATCGGGATCCTCGTGTCGTGGACGCTCACCATGCTGCAGAACGACGACACCGGGTTGTACTGGCAGGGCCGCTACTACCTCCCGCTGATGGCCGGCGTCCCGATCCTGCTGGGAGCCGCCGTCCGCCGCCGCCGTCGTCGCTCGACGAGCTCTCCACCCAACCGTTCGACCGACCCGGTGGCGATCGTGGTGTCGACGATCGCCGTCGCCGTGTCGGTCGTGGCCCTCGCCGCGGCGATGCGACGCTTCGGCGTCGGGACCTCCGGCTCGTACCTGCCGACCGACTGGGACACCTACGACAGTCCGGTGCCACCCGTCGTTCTGTTGGTGGTCGGTCTCGTCGCCGCGCTCGGGATCGCCGAGTGGGGACGTCGGTTCGCGTTCGTCGAGGGTCGGGCGCCCGGTCCGGTCGATCGACCCGAGCGTCGGTCGACCGACGCTCCCCGCGGCGGGTTCGACCCGTCGACGGGTGTGAACGTCGTCGGGTACCACGACGCCACGAGCGGGCTCGGCCACATCGCTCGCGAGGTGAGCGCGTCGTTGTCGGCCGCAGGGGTCCCGGTTCGCGCCGTCTCGGTCGACGCCCCCGAGAGCCCCCGGCGCTCGTCCGGCGCCGGTGACTCGGCCGGGCCGAGTTCGACGTCGTCGGGTGACGATGACGCACCGCTCTACGACACCACCATCGCGGTCATCACCGCGGCCCAGCTCCCGGGGGTCCTCGATGCCCGACCCGAGGTCGCGGACCTCGACGGACCGCTGGTCGGGTACTGGTTCTGGGAGCTCGAAGACGTGCCCGACGAACACCGGTGGGCGATCGACCTCGTCGACGAGATCTGGACGCCGACCCGATTCGTCCACGATGCGTACTCGTCGGCCGTCGAGAGCACCCGCACGGTCGTGCCGGTCCGGCACCTCCCGACGCGTATCGCCGAGCCGGTCGCCGAGCAACGGTCCGCCATGGCGGCCGCGTGGCGTTCGTCGCTGTGTTCGACGCCCGACACCGTGCTCTTCGTCGTGTCCTTCGACCTCCTCAGCGACATCGAGAGGAAGAACCCGCTCGGCGCGATCGAGGCGTTCCATCGGGCGTTCGGCGACCCGGCGGAGGGGACCGCCGCGGTCAAGCTGCTCGTCAAGACCCTCAATGGCGACCGTCGGCCCGACGATCTCGCCCGCATCGAGCGGGCTGCCGCGCCCGACGACCGGATCGAAGTCCTCGATCGGCACGTGTCGGACGACGGTCTCGTCGCGCTCATCGCTGCCGCCGACGCCTACGTGTCGCTCCACCGCGGAGAGGGTCTCGGTCTCCATCTCGCCACCGCCATGTGGGTCGGGACCCCCGTCATCGCCACCGACTGGTCGGGGACCGGCGACATCGTCGACGCCGACTCCGCGGAGCTGGTCGGGTACCGACTCGTGGCGGTCGGCGACCGCAGTCCGGCCTACCCGCCCTCGGCGCACTGGGCCGATCCCGACGTCGACGCGGCGGCGTCGGCGATGCGCCGCCTCGCCCTCGACCCCGACGCCCGCCGGCGACGCGCGCAGGCCGGCCGGGCTCGGATCAACGCCCAGGACTCGCGAGCGGAGGTCGGCAGACGGATGGTCGAGGCGCTCGGCCTCGACGTCTGACGGGGCGCTGGTACCGTGGCCGACGTGGGTCTGCGGTCACGTCTGTCGTGGATGGTGTCCGGCCCGGGGCGACTCGCCGAACTCGAATCGGAGGTGGCGGCCCTGCGTGATCGTCTCGACGTTCTCGACGCCGAGCAGGCGACGCGACTCGATGCGATTCGTACCCAGGTGAACGCCGCCCTCGACGACGTCACGGCCCGGGCCGACGCCGCCGACGGCCGATGACCGCGCCGCCCGTCGCGGCTCTCGTCGCCGTGCCGCCGGGTCGCGTCGCCGCCGCGACGGCGTTGGCCGACGCCGGCGCACACGTCCATCCCGATTGGTCGGTGCGGTGCGTCTGGGCGGGCGACCCGACGCTCCGGCCGGCCGCATCGTTCGGGTGGACCGAGGCACCGGTCGCCGAGCTCGACCTGATCTGCGCCCGTCCCGATGCTCGACCCTGGCTGGCCGCCATCGCCGCGATGCGGGCCGACGACGTCGATCGCTCGACACCGATCGTGTTCCTCGTCGCCGGCGCCGTGGCGCTCGACGGCCCGATCGACGACCTCGTCGCCGCACCCGGACGATGGACGTTCGTCCCCCGTCGGCTCGAACTCGAACCGCTCGGCGCGACGCACACCCATCCCGACCTCGAAGCGACGTCGTTCGCAGGTGATCGGTGGGACTGCATCGCCTCGTTCGGCGGCGGAGACGGTGACGGTGACGGTGACGACGCGGGTACGGCTCTCGGGATCGTCGAGTCGGCGCTGAGCGGATCGATGGGCGGGGGGGACGTGCCCGTCGGCCGTGTGTTCGATGCGGTCGACGCAGCGGGACGCGCCGATCTCTGTCGGGCCCCGGCGATCGGGGTCTCGGCGTGGCGATGGCCCGACGACTCGTCGACGTCGCCACGTCTCCTCATCGCACCCGGCCACGATGCAGCCCGGCCCTGGCTCCTCGATCCCGACCTCGCCGGGCCGCCGCAGGTCTCGCTGGCCGAGCCGGGCCGACGGGAGCTGGTCGAGCGCCTGGCCGAGCAGCTCGCGGGGTCGTCGGAGCCGCTCCGGTTGCCGGGCGGCGTGCCGGTCGACGAGACGATCCGTCGCACGGTGACCATGCGGACCCGCGCCGAGGGTCGAGAGACCGTTCCCGATGCACCCTGGACGCGGCCGGCCGAGTTCCGGCGCTGGCTCGACGAGCACTACTGGGGTCAGCTGTGGCACGACCGGCCCGACGTCGCCGCCGCCTTCCCCCACCCGTCCGGCATCGACGCCGACCGTTTCGCCGCCTGGGCGGCGACGGCCGCCGTCACCGGAGATGCGCCGCTCGGTATCGACCCTGCCGGTGTCCGACGCGGCCTCGGTCCGGTCGTGGCACGAGGCCACCGTCGCGACGGGGTCAACCTGGTCGGCTACTTCCGGCACCAGTCGGGTGTCGCTCACATCGCTCGACGCGTGGCCGACATCCTCGAGCACCAGGGCGTGCCGTTCTCGACGGTCGCGTGGGAACGCACGCTGAGCCCACCGATCGATCCTCCGCCCGGCGTCGACCAGGCCCTCGACTTCGAGGCGTCGATCTGCTTCGTCAACGGTGACCAGTACGCCGCTCTGCGGCGCGATCTCCCCGAGGTGGTCGCATCGGGCCGACGTGCCGTCGCGGTGAGCTTCTGGGAACTCGCCACGATGGTCGGCGGCCCACCTGTCGACCCCACGGGGATCGACCAGATCTGGGCAGCGACGTCGTTCATGACCGCACCGTTCTCCGAGCTCTCGATCCCGGTCCATCACGTCCACGTCCCGTTCGCCGCGCCCGCACCCTCGGACCGCAGCCGTGCCGAGTTCGCACCTCTCGCCGAGGCCGACGGTCGGTTCGTGTTCGGGGTGGTGCTCGATCATCTGTCGATCACGGCCCGGAAGAACCCGCTCGGAGCGATCGAGGCGTTCCGACGAGCCTTCGAACCCGACGAGTCGCCGATGCTGCTGGTGAAGACGATCAACGGTCATCGCGCATGGTCGGACCACGAGCGGCTGCGGGTCGCGGCAGCCGGTCGGGACGACATCGTGATCTGGGACGAGGTGCTGCCGTTCGCCGACCATCTCGCTCTGATCCGCTCGTTCGACGCCCTCGTGTCCCTGCATCGCAGCGAGGGGCTCGGTCTCCATCTGGCCGAGGCGATGTCGATGGAGCGGCCGGTCATCGCCACCCGCTACTCGGGCAACCTCGACTTCATGGACGACGAGTCGGCGGTCCTCGTCGACGCGGACCTCGTGCCGGTGAGCGACGGGGGATGGGCGTATCCGGCGTCGGCGCGATGGGCCGATCCCGATCTCGATCAGGCGGCGGACGCGATGCGCCGCCTCGCCGGGGACCCTGCCGCCGCCCGCGATCTCGGCCGACGGGCAGCGGCGAAGATCGCGTCGATGCCCGACGAACCGGCCTTCGTCGGCCGGCTGGTCGATCTCCTCGACCTCGACCGCTGACGCGGAGAATCGGGTCACGCGGTGTCAGACACCGTTTGACCGGAACCGGCGCGTACCCTCGGGCCGTGCGCGCCGGAACGATCGTCGCCTCGAACTACGTCGAGATGGCCAAGGTCCTCGGCACGTCGTTCGTGGAACAGCATCCCGACGACCGCTTCGTGATCCTGGTCGTCGACGACGATCCGATCGGCGACCTGCCCGACGGTGTCGACGCCTGGCGGCTCGCCGACCTCGACCTGTCGGCGGCCGACATCGACATGATGCGGACGATCTACGACGTCATGGAGTTCTCCACGGCGGTCAAGCCGTCGTTCCTCCGCGGGCTGCTCCGTACCGCGTCGTCGCCCGCCGAACCGGCGGTGTACCTCGACCCCGACATCTACGTGTACTCGCCGTTCGACGACGTCGTCGCGCCCGCCGCCGATCGTGGCATCGTCCTCACCCCGCACTGTCTCCACCCGATCGCCCGCGATCTCGCCGACCCCACCGAGTTCACGATCATGTCGTCGGGCAGCTTCAACCTCGGGTTCATCGCCGTCGGTCCGACGGCGCACGAGTTCCTCGACTGGTGGCAGGAGCGGTTGCGGTACGACGCGATCGTCGACCTCGCCGGAAACCTCTTCACCGACCAGCGATGGGTCGACTGGGTTCCCGGGCTCTTCGACTTCCACCGGTGCGACGAGCCGGGCATGAACATCGCGTGGTGGAACATCCACGAGCGGGCGGTCGAACTGGCGGCCGGTGAGAGCGTCGTTCCGACCATCGACGGGCGGCCGGTCCGTTTCATCCACTTCAGCGGGTACGACCCGCTCACTCCGGCGGTGTTCTCCAAACACCAGACCACTCCTCGGACCGAACACGCCGACGGCATCCCGATCCGCCGGCTGGCGGAGCAGTACGGCGAACGGCTCATGACGACCGGCCACGTCGACCGCCGATTCGACCCGTATCCCTGGTCGACGGGCGCGCACGGACTCCGTCGCGATCGGTTCGTGCGGCGCGGTGTCCGTCG
>ERZ1740058.1531-NODE-1531-length-10660-cov-6.630174_pt1 | contig 10660 bp, 10 predicted proteins | sample MGYA00581745_ERZ1740058 | MGnify/ENA primary metagenome ERZ1740058 (study PRJEB43018, sample SAMN04849742) | marine metagenome | isolation source: floating plastic debris | place: Pacific Ocean | collected 2008-08-30 | study: EMG produced TPA metagenomics... | reverse complement strand
AAAGAGCGCAATTTGGGTGGTGGTTACCAGTGGCTCATCATCGAGCAGTTCCAAGATGTATTTTGCCTGATAAATCTGTGGTGGATTTTCGTGAATGTTAGCAATAATGGCCGTTAGTACTTTCTTATTACCAAACTGCACAATGACCCGTGCGCCTATTTGTATACGATCGTTGAGCTCAAAAGGAATACGGTACGTAAATAACTTCGGAATAGGCAAGGGGAGGATCACATCTACAAAGTAGGTGATACGCTCGGCGGTATTTTTCTCTTTCTTATACAACATAGCTTCACTACAGGAATACAAAAATAGCCATTTTCAAATGATTTTACTTCACGTATTTGGTGTAAATATAGCTTCCCTACTCATCAACATTATTGCGGAGTAAAATTGCTTACTAAAGAACCAATTATTTTCTCACTCTATTATCCAAAAGATAGTGCGAGTAAACTACCAAAAGGCATCACCGGATTGATGTATGCACGGAAGTTAAATTTTATTTTAGGCATTACTTGATTGTCTCAGTATATCTCTCTTTTTTAGCAAAAAAACTTATCTCATGAAAAAATATTTTTGTTGCCTGTGTTTATTCGTTTTAAGTACGCTGTTGGCTACCCGAGCCTCGGCACAGCTTACCAAAGAAGAAGTGCAAACGTACTTGGAAAAAGAAGCGCTAGAGAAGATTTATGAGTTACGTATTATTAAATTAATGGAACATAGACCTTCTGGAGAACTTAGAATTGATTACTCAGAAAATAGCATGGTAATTCATTATGGTGATAATAATAGTTTGTTGATTCCTTACCAAAGGATTAAATATATTGATTATGATTTTGAAATTTATTCAGCAGGTTTGGTACTTATCATATCCTTGGGAGATTAACCAACTAACATCACTCTTCCATCACAACTTTGAGTAAATCCGAGGCAAACATGGCTTGTGGCGAGATCACTTTTTCTTCTAGAGGAATCAATTGACCATACCTTTCGGTGAGTTTTTGTTTTACAAGTGGTGCTGTCAAATCAAAGTCTCCTAAACGTTGTAATGTACCTATTTCTATGTCTAAGGTCTGCTTGTACATTTTCCAGACTAATTCTGAACAATACAATTGCTCGTCAGACCATCCAAAATAAATGTCATAGCTTTTCCCTGCGTACTGTCTCCCTGCTTCTTTGAGCTTGTGAATGGTGGAAGGAGTAAAGTATTTATCCGCCTCCTTGAGGCGTTTGATCACGTAGTGCTGCCCTTTTCCTCGTTGTATCCACTGCGACAAGGGCGTGAGCTGTACAGTTTGGATTGCTTCGTAAACAAAAAAGCGCCCTTGTTCCTCATAGATGATGCCCATATGGCTGTAAGGCGAACCAGTAGCGAGTTGGATCGCTTGACTTTGGTTAGAAAGGGAGGTTTGAAAAATAAGATCACCACTACGAGGTGATTTTGTCGTCTCACGAACTTGCTTTTTTACTTGCGCAGGAGCCTCAAAGCTAGCTGTGCTTGAATGCGCATTGTCTCTATTTTGGCAAGCCAACAAAGACAATAAAAGTCCGTAAAAAAGACAATGAATCTTCAATAGTCAAATTATTTGTTGAGATGTATACTATTCTTCAGTGGAGGTATTCCGTTTCCAGCCTTTATAAGGATTATAGCCATTCGTTTTCTTGGCATAGTAGCCAGTACCATCATAGGGACGCTTATCTGTGTGTGTCTTACAAGTAGTAGAACAAGCCCCTTCCAGCTCCCAGCCGCAATTTTCGCAGATAGGCACGTGAATGTTACAATGTGGATTGGCACAATTGACCATGCGGTCAGAGGCTGTGCCACAAACATAGCATTGAGACAAAACGGTAGGGTTCTTCGTATTGATGTCTACTGCCAGTCGGTTATCAAACACATAGCATTTTCCTTCAAAATCTTCTCCATCCGTATCTAAACCATACTGGATGATCCCGCCGTGTAGCTGATAAACATTCTCAAAACCCTGTTCTAATAAATAGCCACTGGCTTTTTCACATTTAATGCCTCCTGTACAGTAGGTAATAATTTTTTTCCCTCTTAGATGATCAAGCTCCTTTATTTTTTCGGGAAACTCTCTAAAATTGTCGATGTCTAGCGTTACAGCATCTTTGAATTTCCCTAACCGATGCTCATAGGTAGAACGTACGTCTAGGATTACGACGTCTTCCTCGTCTTTTATTTGTTTAAAGGCTTTGGGAGAAAGATGCTCGCCCGTTAGTTGGTTCGGATCAAAATCCACCAAACCTGAATGCACAATTTCCTCTTTGACCCTTACGTGTATTTTTGCAAAGGCCATTTCGTCGTGTTCGTGTATCTTAAAAACAACCTCTTTAAAACGTTCGTCGGCTTCAAGGTAACGCATATAAGCCTCGCAATCCTCTCTCAAGCCTGATACCGTACCATTAAGTCCTTCTTTGGCGATGATGACTCGCCCACGAATATTATGTTGAATGCAGAAGAGGTGATGCGCTTCGCGGTAAGCAATAGGGTCTTCGATAGGAACGTACAGATAGTACGCCAAGACCAAGTAATTTTTTTGTTCCATATTCCTTAACTTAAAGCTCCATTGCAAGTGGAGTGTTAAAAATGGGATTATCTATTTTTGATCATTGCAAATTTATGGATATTAAAAGAAATAACCATACTGAATAGAAAACTTTGTAACAATGATTTGACCTAAAGATAAGTTTTGATGTTTGCTTTTAACTGTTCTTACTTGAACATTAATAAGTGTGATGGCCTGAAACTCCAGCGGGGAGGCGGGTTGGTTTTGTGGGTAGAAGCTTTGGATTTAGCTTCGCTGAGCTCGCAAGCTCGGTTTCTTGATTTGGCTGCGCTGAGCTCCCGTTGGTCGGTTTTTGGTTCGTTTTAGCTGCGCTGAGCTCGCCAGAGGCTCGGTTGCATCAAGGCAAAATGAACAGGAGATAGATCAAAGTAGTAATGCCAAGAATTTCTTAAAACGCGCGATATACAGAACTCAATTTTAAAACATAATCTTATACGATTTCAATAGCCTATGAAACCACTCGCTGACCGTATGCGCCCTACCTCACTAGAAAAATACGTTGGGCAAAAACACTTGGTAGGGGAGGACGCTGTTTTGAGAAAAGCGCTTCAACAAGGTAAAATTCCTTCCTTTATTCTATGGGGGCCACCTGGCGTAGGGAAGACCACCCTAGCACAACTGGTAGCAGAGCAACTACACCTTCCTTTCTATACTTTAAGTGCCATTAATGCTGGCGTAAAGGACATTAGAGAGGTTATTCAAAAAGCACAACGACAAGCTTTTTTCGATCGGCCAAGCCCTATTTTATTTATAGACGAAATTCATCGTTTTAGTAAAGCACAGCAAGACGCCCTTTTAGGAGCTGTAGAAAAAGGGATTTTCACTTTGATTGGTGCTACTACAGAAAATCCATCTTTCGAGGTAATTCCTGCGTTACTCTCACGGTGTCAAGTGTACATACTCCAACCCCTTACCAAGGGAGAGTTGATTGAGATGGTCGATCGTGCCCTACAAGATGATGTGCAACTACAGGAAAGAAAACTTATGGTTAAGGAGTACGAAGCGCTCATTGAGATTTCAGGAGGAGATGGCAGAAAACTGCTCAACGCGTTAGAGCTTGTCGCTCAAACCGTCCCTAAAACAACTCCTTTGACCATCACCAACGATTTAGTGAGGCAGCACATACAGCAAAACTTGGTGTTGTACGATAAGACAGGCGAGCAACACTATGATGTGATATCAGCTTTTATCAAATCAGTACGCGGCTCTGATCCTGATGCGGCTGTATATTGGCTGGCACGTATGTTAGAAGGTGGAGAGGACATTGTCTTCATTGCCCGTCGAATGCTTATCTTGGCAGCAGAGGACATTGGTTTAGCAAATCCAAACGCACTACTGCTAGCACAATCTTGCTTTCAGGCGATACAAGCAGTAGGGATGCCAGAGGCACGTATTATCTTATCCCAAGCCGCCATTTATTTGGCTACTTCTCCTAAAAGTAATGCTGCTTATTTAGCCATCGAAAAAGCTCAGGCTTTAGTAAAGCAAACAGGTCATTTATCCGTTCCTTTACATCTAAGAAACGCACCTACTACCCTGATGAAAGAGTTAGATTATGGAAAAGACTATAAATATCCGCACGACTATACGAATAACTTTGTAGCGCAGGATTACTTGCCCAACGAGATTATGGGTACGAAACTTTACGAACCACAGTCGAATCCTGCTGAAGAAAAGATAAAACAACGCCTGAAAAAGTCTTAAGTACTTCTTAGGCGTTTATATCTTTGCTTCTTCCAATAGGCCACTTCTTTTTAGCAAAGGCTTTACAGAAGGTGCTTGCCCTCTAAATCGTTTATAGAGCGTCATAGGGTGTTCACTTCCTCCTTTGGCCAAGATGTTTTTTCTAAAAGATTCTGCTACTTCTGCGTTAAAAATACCTTTCTCTTTAAAATATTCGAAGGCGTCTGCGTCGAGTACTTCTGCCCACTTATAACTATAGTATCCCGCAGCATACCCACCCGCAAAGATATGATTGAACTGACAGCTCATATTAACCCCTTCAATCGATGGGAATAAAGCGGTAGTGGAAAGGGCTTTACTTTCAAAATCGAAAACATCCTCTACTTGTTGGTGGGCTTCACCGTACCAAGCCATATCGAGAAAACCAAAACCTAACTGGCGTATCGTAGCAAAGCCTTGTAGGAAATTAGCACTTTCTTTAATACGCTCGATCAGTTCCTGAGGAATGGGCTCGTCTGTTTCAAAGTGGCGTGCGAATAAATCTAAGCATTCCTTCTCGTAACACCAGTTTTCCATTAATTGTGAAGGGAGTTCTACGAAGTCCCAGTATACATTGGTACCCGATACACTTTGGTAAGTACCTTCAGCAAGCATACCGTGAAGCGCATGACCAAACTCGTGGAATAGGGTGGTAACTTCTTGGAAAGTAAGCAGAGAAGGTTTCGTCTCAGTAGGTTTAGAAAAGTTACAAACAATAGAGACCAGCGGACGTATATCCTTTCCCTCTTTTTTATGTTGCTCACGATAGCTTGTCATCCAAGCGCCTCCTTTTTTCCCTTCTCTAGGAAAAAAATCAGCATAAAATACTCCCCAATGCTTCCCTTGATGATCTGTCACTTCATAAGCCGTTACATCAGGATGGTAAACGGGAATGTCCGTATTGGGCGTAAAGGACAGGTTGAAAAGTTTTTCAGCTACTAGAAATACGCCTTTGATGACATTCTCTAAAGGAAAGTAAGGACGAAGTATCTCATCGTCAATGGCGTACTTTTCTTTTTTTAGTTTTTCACTGTAATAAGCAAGATCCCAGCGTTGTAAGCGCTCTTCTCCTAAACCATTTGCCTTGGCGTAAGCAGCTACTTCTTCAATCTGTTGGGCTGCAATGGGTTTGGCGTACTGTAAAATATCTTGTAAGAAAGCACTTACTTTTTCTACAGAACCTGCCATACGTTCTTCTAGCGCAAAAGCCGCATGGGTAGTGTATCCTAGCAACTGTGCGCGCTCGTGGCGAAGCTGGACAAGTTCTTTTACCAAGGCTTGGTTATCGTGTGCATTGCCTTTGCAAGCTTTTGTCATATGAGCAAGGTACATCTTTTTACGCAAGGCTCGGTTATCTGCATAAGTAATAAAAGGATGAAAGCTTGGGTAGTGCGTAGTAAAAGCCCAGCCTTCCAAATCTCTCTCCTGTGCAGTCATTTTTGCTATTTCTATCGCTGAGTCAGGAAGCCCCGCTAAGTCTTCCTCTTGTATAATATGTAGCGTAAAGTCGTTGGTTTCGTGTAGAACATTCTCTGAAAACTGCAAGGCAGCTTCTGAGAGTCTTTTATCGATTTCACGAAGGCGTTGTTTCTCTTTGTCTGCAAGCTTGGCTCCGTTACGTGTAAAGCCCTTGTAAGTTTTCTCTAATAACATCGTCTGTTCAGCATTCAAAGTATAGGTGCCTTGCTGCTCGTATACTTGTTTAACACGTGAGAAAAGTGCTTCATTTAAGGTAATGTCGTTACGATACTCTGTCAGCAGAGGAGAAGCCTCTCTGGCAACTTGCTGGATAGCAGGTGTGGTCTCGGCATAGTTAAGGTTAAAAAGTGTGCTGGCTACTATCTCTACCAAGCTACCCGCTTGCTCGAGAGCCACAACCGTATTGTCAAAAGTAGCCGGTGCTGTGTTAGTTGTAATTTGTTGAATTTCCTTCTTTCCTTGCTCAATTGCTTCTTGTAGTGCAGGAATAAAATGCTCAACCTTAATTTTATCAAATGGAATTGTATTAAAAGGTGTATCAAAAGGAGCTAATAGAGGATTTTGCATTATATTTACCTTTTTAATGGATGTCTATCTCTAATCAGACACGAAAATTACGAATTCGAAGTACAGATTACAAACAATAAAAGAGAATAGTATAGAAGAACCTAGCCTGCCCTTCAAATGGAGGGATGTGGGAGGTGATGCTCAACCTATGTGTAGAAAATGCCCTTATCACAGCTCGGGTGCGTTTTCTCGAGCGTAAGTGTAGAATTTATGACAAAAAGTGAACTAATAAAAAAAGGAGAACAAGCGGATCTTATCCGTTTCGAAAAAAATAAAATTTATTACGTACAGGCTGATCAGCGCTTTCCTTTTACGCCTGAAGAGGAAGTACGGATTATTGCGTATTTAAAGTTGGTGTTACACTATAAGTATCCTGTACAACGCATTACGTTCGAGCATTTAGTGAAAATGGGTTCTAGCTACAGGCGGGTAGATGTGATGGTATTTGATGATAACCAGCATACACGCCCTTTTCTGGTATGTGAGTGTAAGCGGGCTAATGTTGGTCAGGTAGGTTTTGAAGAAGCCATTCAGCAGGCAAAATCTTACGATAAGCAGCTTTACGCTAACTATCTTTGGGTGACTTCAGGTGATGAAGAACGCTTCTATAAAACGCGTCATCAACTCAATGGTAGGCAATATATCACACTTGGTAACATTCCTAAGTTTACGCAAAAAGACCAGTTGTTCTATCGCCTTACCGAGTACAGTGCTACTGCATGGCTTTACCTAAAACAATTTTATTTCAACTACATTCATCCACAACTGCGTAAAGAGTGGATCTCTCAATGGCTCTTCTTTAGCCTTATTTTTTTAGTGGTAGGCTTTGGTTTAAGCTGGTTACATACCCAAACACTTACCCCTTTTGTAGTGAAGAAAACAAAGTGGTTGTATAAGATCAGCTTCAAGGAACTGTATTGGCTAGTACCTATTTTTAGTACTTTAATTGTTGTGGCGCTGCTACAAAAACAGCTTATTCCAGCAGGTATGGTGAATGGGAGGCGAAAGGCTAGGCAAAAAAAACGAAGAGGACTTTATCTTTTCGCTTGCTTCTTAATTGCCACTCCCTCATTTATGATTACGAGTACCTTATTTGGGCTGGAGGATTTTTGTAGTAAATGCTGTGCGACCCAATGGGACTGCTGGTGGAGTTATGCACATTTTAGGCGCTATAGCCGTTCCTATCAGTTTTTGGAGTACTTGATTCCTTACAGTACAACGGTCTTGGCTCAAGGCTTTGTGACATTATTAGTGAGCTGGAGCTTTCGCGCGTTCAATAAAATGGTAGGCTAAGTAAACATTCACATTATTACAGCAGCATAATGCCTGCGCCAAATCTACCTGTAATCCCTTGATGCTTGCGGGCTGAAAAAAAAGTTGCTGATTGCTCGTAGGTGCAAATAGCGGCTATTTCTATGTTAGTAGCCAATACACCTACATCAAGTAGTTGCTTTTGATTGGCATACCATAAATCTAGGTGATATTTCTGTTTCTCCGCGTGCCATTCTAAATAGCCTTCTCTTGTACCAAAAGCCTGTTCAGTAGCTTGTACAACATCCTCGCCGACTTCGTAGTGGGCTTTACTAATGGAGGGACCTATCCCCACCAAGATATTTTCAGCGTGGCAGTGATAGTCCTTTTGCATCTGAAGAAGAGTAGCTTGGGCAATTTTTTGTACTGTACCTCGCCACCCAGCATGGCAGGCGGCAACGACGCGTTGTACCGGATCATAAAAAAGCAAAGGTACACAATCGGCTGAGAGTACCATCAGACAAATTTGTGGTACATTAGTAATGAGGGCGTCAGTAGCAGGAATCGCCTGAGTTGTGGGATATACACCTTTACCACGATCTTTTGTATACACATTTACTACCCGTTTGCTGTGTGTTTGACTAGGCATACAAAAGTGAGCGAGTGGGGTGTTGATGGCATTCGCTACCCTCTGCCGGTTCTCGAGCACATTTGATTCACTATCTTGGGTATTGAAACCTAGGTTGAGTGTAGCGTAGGCATCAGGGCTTACGCCCCCTTCACGCGTCGTGATGAAATGCTTCGTATAGTTATCTGCTTGTAAGTGTGTAAAGACATAGTAAGGAATAGCGTGCGTATGAAGTAAATGCATAGAATCTTTTCGACCAAGGGGCTGTTAATGAATTGTCCAAAAATAAAACGATTTACATAAAATGAAAAGAAAAGACCTTATCCAATGGGGTATTTTACTAAGCTTGGTCGGAACAATGTATATTTTCGGTTGGCAAGCCGAAGTAGCAGGCTTTTTACAAAGAGGTTTGGTAGCAGTAGGACTTGTCAATGCTTTGCCAGAGGCTACCCAAGAAGGTAAGGCTATTCCTTATGATTGGACACTTCAAACACTGGAAGGCAAACAAGTTACTTTTGACGCTTACAAAGGAAAAACTGTTTTTATCAATTTTTGGGCTACTTGGTGTCCCCCTTGTATTGGCGAAATGCCAGAAATACAACAACTTTATGAAAAAATGTCATCAAAGGACATCATTTTTGTGATGATATCGCTCGACAAACAACCTGAGAAAGCAAAAGCCTTTATCAAGAGGAAGGAGTATACTTTTCCTGTTTATACGTTAGTCTCCAGCTTACCGAATGCACTTGCTTCTAATGCTATACCCACCACTTTTGTGGTTAATCCTAGTGGAAATATCATCTTCAAAAAAGAAGGCATTGCTGGTTATGACAATCAAGCTTTTAGAGATTTTCTGAAGAAAACCAGCACTGAGGGGAAGTAGCGCTACGAATGATCTTTCATATCGCGGAGAAGCTTATTAGCAAAGACGAAGTCTCTCAATTCTTGTACCTCTGCATCGAAAATAGTTTCGTTGTTCCCTTCCCATTTTTTCTCACCTTTATAGAGAAACATAATGTAATCACCTATTTCTATCACAGAATTCATATCGTGGGTTACTACAATGGTAGTAATATCGTACTCTACAGTAATCTCCTTAATGAGTTTATCTATGGTAATCGCTGTAAGTGGGTCAAGACCAGAGTTGGGTTCGTCGCAGAAGAGGTAGCGAGAGTTGAGCACAATAGCCCGTGCAATTCCTACTCGTTTTTGCATCCCTCCGCTAATTTCTGAGGGCATTAAGTGGGCAGCTTGGTCTAAACCTACCCTTTTTAAGACGGTATTGACGCGATCTTGCTTTTCACTACGAGCCATTTTGGTCATCATGTTGAGTGGAAACATGACGTTTTCCTCCACGGTCTGTGAGTCAAAAAGGGCACCACCTTGAAAGAGCATGCCTATTTCTTGACGAATTTCTCGTATGGTATCCGCATCGCTTTTAGTGAGGTCTCGGTCATTGAAGAGGACACTCCCTTCATCTGGTTTGAGTAAGCCTACAATACATTTAAGCAATACACTCTTCCCTGTACCACTTCCACCAATAATGAGGTTGGTTTTTCCCTGTTCAAATACACCTGAAATACCCTTAAGGATGGTTCTGTCACCAAAAGACTTTACAATATTGTTAATTTCTATCATAGCATTGAGGTCGTTCGGCTGAAAAATACAAAGAATAAGTAAAATAAGAAAAGCCTCTCTGTACAGAGAGGCTTTTCTTACACTAAAAAGATCATATATATAATACTATTCTCTTTCTATCCGAACATTGGTTGCATTCAACCCTTTTTTTCCGGTGACAGTTTCAAATGTTACCTTGTCACCTTTTTCGATGTCGTCTACCAATCCAGAGATGTGGACGAAGACATCTTCATTTGTTTCGTCATTCTTAATGAAGCCATAACCTTTTGCATCATTAAAGAATTTGACAGTACCTTTTTGCATTAAAATAGAATATTAAATTAAACTTGGCCACAAGTTACTGGAAATAAATGTATTTACCTAGTATAGTTCTGGAATTATTTAGGGGTTTAGCTTACGTATAAGATGCTTTTTACGGAAAGTTATATTTTTTTATGATAACGATAGCGTGTATTCCCAGCGCGGGTGAGTAGGTTAAAAAAGTATCTTATGTGTACGGAAAAATGGGTGTAAGGAAAGAAGTAACGGCTGAGAGAATAGATGTAACCTTACAACCGAATAACCCTTACCACGTATATGTACCATCTACGGCGAGTACGCCTTCACCACTTGCCTGACCATCAACAGTAGACGTAAGTAACCACTCCGCTAGGGCTTTCCTCATATTGGGTGCTTGTAAGTCGTAAAGCATTACATGACCTGCATTGTTAACCTGTAGGTGAATTTTTTGAGTAGAGGCCAACATATCTTCGTAAAGACCAAGACCCAAATCGAAGCGGATAGGTAATAATGG
>ERZ1740058.1530-NODE-1530-length-10669-cov-11.203976_pt1 | contig 10669 bp, 7 predicted proteins | sample MGYA00581745_ERZ1740058 | MGnify/ENA primary metagenome ERZ1740058 (study PRJEB43018, sample SAMN04849742) | marine metagenome | isolation source: floating plastic debris | place: Pacific Ocean | collected 2008-08-30 | study: EMG produced TPA metagenomics... | reverse complement strand
CGGGCACGCTGTTAACCGGCAGTCAGCATAACGACGAATTTTATACCGACGACGAGGGTGACTGGCGGACTCGCACGAATCGCTCCGGCGGTACCCAAGGCGGCATCAGCAATGGCGAAAACATTGTCATTCGCGCCGCGTTTAAACCGACCGCCACCATTCGCAAAGCGCAAAACACCGTGACGAATACCGGAGAAGAAACCGTACTCGCCGCCAAAGGCCGTCACGACCCCTGCGTGCTGCCCCGCGCCGTGCCCATGATGGAAGCCATGGTGGCGCTGGTTCTCTGCGACCATTTACTCCGCCATCACGGTCAGTGCGAGCTGTTTGATTAAGAGTCGCTCAACAATAGCGGCCTCATTTAAGGGCGTTGTTTATCCCTGAGATGAATCAATTTCTGCAAACTCTGGAAACATTAGGGTTCCTTAGATTCGCTTGTCCCTCACTGCAGCAATACCAACTTAAGAGGGCGGCCCAAACTGTTGTAAATCTCGATTGAGTCTTTCGGCTACGAGCCGATTGCCATTTTCAGACAGATGACAGAAGTCAATATAGACATATTCGTTCGCGTCAAAAACGTCTGTATAATCCCAAATCCAGGGTTTGTCTGACACTGCGATCAGTTGCTGCACGATCGGATAGACGGCCTCGTACTGCTTGCCGAGTTCGGCATCGAGTTCAAGATGATCGACCGGCGAATCATCGAGGTAGGAAACGGGTTGTAAGACAGCAATTAATTGCACCCCTCTGGCTTGGGCGATTTGATGAGCGGTTTCCCAGTGCAGCAATAGACTTTGGGCGACTTGCTCGGCTAGTTCGGGTGAATTATCGCAGATTAATGATTTGTCAATTCTTTCAGCTTCACGTTCGGGGGCGAATCCTTCACCGATATCCACCGCAACACGCCTAATTTCTCGCAAAAATAGGACGTCTAAGTAGGACAAAAACTTGGCTGTTGGTGATAGCAGTCGGTCAGCCGTTTCCTCAGAATCGGCCGCGATCGCCTGCTGAAACCGAGTCGTTCGCGCATGATCAAAGGCACCAATATCAGCTCGACAGTGATATTGCACGTCATTCACCCCTTCGTAAAACACCACCGTGTCAAGATTGGGATTGCTGGCCAATAAATTGATGAAACTGTTGAGGGATTGCCGACTCACATAGGCGGTTTCCCCTTTGTTGGTGGTGGCTGATCGAGAGAGGTCTTGAAAGTAAGCCGGAATAGTTTGATCATCCAAAACGCCGGTACCCCAAACCGTCGACCCGCCAAAGAAATACACGTCGGTATCTGACTGCGTGACGGTAGGGGCGCCCGTGTGAACGCGATCGCCGACTTCATTAATGGTGATGGTTGGCCCCGCAAAGGGCTGGCGCGACCAGGCCACAAAAGACTGATATTCCGTTTCGAGGGCTTCAAATTCTTGAAAATGCTGCAGCGCCAGATCGGGGTTATCTGAGTAATTGCGGAGGCTGGCCCGAGGATCAACTTCAAGGCTGGGCGTTCCGCTGAAGGCCACGCCAGCAGTTGAGAGCACAAAGTCCACTAGGGCAATCAAAAAGTTAAGACTAAAGACGATTCCCAGCGTCAAGCCAATGTTAATAAACAACAGCTTTAACCAGCCTGATTTCATACCGGGCTCCTTAACAAATCAGCGAGTCTCAACCGGGGAAGCGCTAAAACAGCGTATAGATAAACGGCGCGATCGCAGACCCTTGGGTAAAGACGATCAACACCCCAATAAGCACGAGGGTGATGATCAGCGGTGCGAGCCAATACTTTTTGCGCTCTCGTAAAAAGCCCCAAAGATCTTTAATGAAATCGATCGCGGTTTCAAACATTAATAGGGATTCTCCATGCTTTTTTTGAGGCGGGTTTGACTCGCCGTGCGATAGGTTTCGGCGTCGCCTAACCGCTGACGATGGAGCGGATCGTAGCCGACCCATCGCATGATCACCCCCATCGGCCACATTAGCGCATAAAAAATGAGGCCTAAAATAATGCGCGTATTAATGAAGCCGAGGACTAGGCCAATGCGCATCCAAACGCGGTAAACCGGATTCAAGGTTGAGGGGGTGGCGATCGCCCACATGGCCAATATGGCCGCGACTAACAACGCCCATTGCGAAAAGCTATGCCCTCGCAACCAGGGCAGCAACAGACCAAAGAGGACCGCAATAATGGCCCCGGTGAGTAACCCAAACCGTCTGAGCCCTTGACGGTCGAGGGTCGGAATTTCATGCTGCATCATCTAGTGCTCTGTTGATCCTAAAAGTTGAGGTGGGTGACGGTCGGGCAAAACGGCCTGCTGGTGATGTCCACAAACGGCCTCCAAACTGTGCAGCGTCTCTAAGGGGGGAGAATCCGCTACAGCAGGCAAAGTCAGAGAGACTATAGCCCAAAGGACTGACCCTAGTCTTGATTGATTAAGAGGATAACCTGATTCGGTCATGATCGGTAGATGTCTCTCAGTGCGATGCTTTCAGAGCTTGCAGGGGACTCTAAAGGCGGCTCATATCCCCAAGACTCTAAAGCTATCGGTAGCCTGGTTTAACGCGATCGTCCCTAACGGATATAGCAGAAGTCGGCATGAAGAAGTCGGAAGTCAGAATTAGAAAGCTGATCTGATAGTGATTTCAGGCATTGAGGGTGACCTGATCCAATTGCAGCTTGCGATAGCTCCTCCTATGCTGACTGATTCTCCGTTTATCTAGCGATGCTGGCATCCGTGAGTCCCATCGAATCCAAGGGCGCAGTATAACCGCTGAGGCACCCCCTATCCTGAGAAAATGCCGTTAGATCGGAGCTGTGATCCGTGACGACAATCCCCGACGATCGGGGTAGCATGACGAAAAAATGAACGGCGAGAGAAGGTCGGCATCTTCCCGAGATCTTCCCGATAGGCAAGTACGCTAAAACTATTTATAAATAGCTGGCGTATTTATCACTGATCTAATGGCAGAGGTAAGCAGCAACCATGGGTGATCAGGCAGAAAGTAGCAGCGATCGCCTTCCTCAGCAGCCGTTTTCTCGCGATCGTGACGTCGCCCTGTCACTGCTGCAGGCCACTCTGGAATCCACCGCTGACGGCTTATTTGTGGTCAGTTGCGCGGGTCAGGTTTTGGGCTACAACCAAAAGTTTCTGCACATGTGGCACCTGCCGCCTCATCTCGTCGCCACTGATGCGGATGCCGCTGCCCGATTTCAATACCTGGCTGATCAGACCACCGACCCCGAAGGGTTCAAGGCGACCGTTTTAAACCTGATGGAACACACGCCTAACGCGGTGGTGTTTGATCAGCTGACGTTAAAGGATGGTCGGATTTTTGAGCGATATTCACAGCCGCAGCAACTGAACGGCGAGATCACGGGGCGGGTTTGGAGCTATCGCGACATTACCGAACGGTATCAAACGCAAGAAGCGCTGCGCCAAAGCGAAGAAAAGTTTCGCCGCATTGTCGAGCAGGCCAACGATGTCATTTTGCTCTTGGGGCCGCAGGGCAACTTTCTCTACGCTTCGCCCAACCTCTCCAATCTTTCCGGCTTTTCACCCCAAGAAATTACCGACCAACCCTATTCTGTGTTTGTCCACGAGGCGGATCTGCCTCTCTGCGACAGTATTTTTCGACGGGTGCTCACCACCGGCCAAAAACAGGACGAAATCGAATTTCGCACTCGCCACAAAGCCGGACATTGGATTTGGCAAAGCGCCAGTTTAGCCAAGTCCAATGATGACCAGGGCAATCCGGTGGTGGTGGTGGTGACGCGCACCATTGACGATCGCAAACAGCGCGAGCAGGCCCTGCAGGTCTTGATGGAGGGCACCGCCTCCCACACGGGGCAAAAGTTTTTCCGGTCTTGCATCAAGCACATTGCCGACCTGCTCAAGGTCGATGCGGTGCTGATTGGCCAATTGCAAACGCCCCACAACCGGCGCATCAGCACGCGAGCCCTCTACGTCGATGGTCGTCTGCGCAAGAACTTTGACTATGACTTAAAGGGCACCCCTTGCGGGCAGGTGATGCAGTCAAATGCCATTTTCTTTTCTGAGAACGCCATTGCCCGCTTTCCCGATGACAAGTTGCTGGCCACCGAGCGCCTCGACAGCTATTTGGGCATTCCCCTAACCAGCTCTAATAATGAACTGATCGGCCTGATTGCGATTTTTAACCGAGGGGAACTGGATTTTGACCCCGATCGCGAGCTCTTTTTGCATATCTTTGCCGCCCGCATCAGTGCCGAGCTCGAACGACAACAAACCGAAACGGCCCTGTTACAGCGCGAAGCGAAATATCGCACCATTTTTGAAAACTCGCAGGTGGGCATGGGGCGCACTCGCCTTGCTGATGGCTTGATTTTGGCAGCGAACCAGCGGTTTGCCGACATCGTCGGCTACGACTCACCGCAAGCGCTGATCAATCGGGTCTCGACCAGCACCCTGTATGCGGGGCTTGGCGATCGTGATCGCATCATCCAAACGCTGTACCAGCAGGCTGGGGCCCACGATTTTGAGCTGCAGCTCTATCACCGCTCAGGAAAGCGCATCTGGGTGTTGCTGTCGTTAGAAATCAACCCGACCGAAGACTGCATTGAGTTTGTCATCACCGACATTAGCGAACGCAAGCAGGCGGAAGAAGCGCTACAGCGCCGCGAAGCCGACTATCGGTTGTTGGTTGAGGCGGCTAATTCCATCATCATCAAGTCTGATATTGGCGGTAATGTGCTTTTTGTTAACGATTATGGCCAGCAGTTTTTTGGCTATAGCGCCGAAGAGATGGTGGGTCGGCACATCACTGAGACCTTTGTGCCTGAAGTTGAATCGGGGGGGCGAGACCTGACCGAACTCTTGGCTAACATCTTCACCCATCCTGAAGAGTACGCCTTTAACGAAAACGAGAACCGCTGCAAAGATGGCCGTCGGGTTTGGGTCAACTGGTCAAATCGACCCATCACCGACGAATCAGGTCAACTCATTGGCTTGCTTTCCATTGGCATTGATGTCACCCAGCGACGTCAGCTAGAGGACAATCTGCTGCAGTCTCAGCAGTTTCTCCACACCTTTATCGATAATCTGCCCCTCACCGTCTTTAGCAAAAACGTGCAAAACGACTTTCGCTATGAGCTGGTTAACAAAGACGCCGATCGCGTGATGGGCTTTGCCGCTGAGGCTAGCCTGGGCAAAAACGACTATGACTTGCTGCCATCAGATATTGCCGACATTCACCGACAAGAAGATCTGGAGGTGATCCGCCAAGGCCAGCTCTTGGATACCTCGAAGGAACTCTTTCGCCCGAGTACCGGCGAATATTTGTTCATTCGGAGTATCAAAATGCCCCTGTATGACGGCCAGGGTCAGGCCACTCACCTCTTGGGCATTGGCGAAGATTTCACGGCGCGCAAGCGAGCCGAAACACTGCTCAGCGTGCAAACTCAGGTGTTAGAACTGATTGCGGCTGACGTCTCTCTAGAAGAAACGCTCACCGTTTTAATTCGCACGTTTGAGCAGCTGATTCACGCTCGGGGAGCGTTTATTTTGCTGCTAGACGAGAGTGGACAGCAGTTCCAAAACGGTATTTTCCCGAGCCTGCCAGTGGACTATCAGCAGACGCTAACCAGTCTCGAAGTCAGTCCCACTAGCTCTTGCTGTGGCGCGGCGGCTTATCACAAAGTGCCGGTGATTGTGACCGATACGTTGACCGATCCGCTCTGGGCAACAGCGCGCGACTTGGCCCACCAATTTAATCTCCGCAGCTGTTGGTCAACGCCGATTCTCTCGTCTCAAGACGCGGTGATGGGAACCTTTTCGATGACGTTCGATCGCACCCATGCCCCCTCTACTGAAGACTGGAAAATCTTAGGCACGGCCGCTCACTTAGCGGGCATCGCGATCGAGCGCAAACGGACGGCGGCAGAACTCTATGAGGCGAAAGAAGCGGCCGAAGCGGCCAACCGGGCCAAGAGTCAGTTTTTAGCGAATATGAGCCACGAACTGCGGACGCCGATGAACGCCATCCTCGGCTTTACCCAACTGATGGCCCGCGACGATCGCCTACCCCCCCACCATCAGCAATCGCTCAGCGTCATCAACACCAGCGGCAAACATCTGCTGGACTTAATTAATGACGTGCTGGAGATGTCCAAAATCGAAGCGGGCACCGTCACCCTCAATGCCGCCCCCTTTGACCTGCGAGTCCTGGTGCAGACGGTGCGCAGCATGTTTCAAATGCAAGCGGTCGAAAAGCGACTGGCGCTGCGCGTCACCGTCGAGGACACCGTACCCCAGCAGATCTGGGCCGATGAGGGCAAACTCCGACAAGTGCTAATCAATCTGTTGGGCAATGCCATCAAATTCACCTCAACGGGGGAAGTGGCGCTCACTGTGCAAGTGGAATCGTGGCCAGCGACAGCAGACGCGATCGCCCCTGAGGAGGCTCCCACCGACTGGCTCAAATTTGCGATCGCCGACACCGGGCCCGGCATCGCCGCCGACGTTCTACCCCGGTTGTTTCAGCCCTTTGTGCAGGCGCTACACCATGTCCCGGGCGAAGGCGGCAGCGGTCTCGGGTTGGCGATCGCTCAGCATATGGTGCAGCTGATGGGGGGCCAGATTGACGTGGCCACCACGGTAGGGCAGGGAACCACGTTTACCTTTACGCTGCCGCTAACCGTTGCCAATACTCTCGATCGCGCGATCGCCGCGAGTGGCGACACTGTGCATCACCTGGCCCCCAGCCAGCCCAACTACCGCATTCTGGTCGTGGATGATCGGGCAGAAAATCGCGAGCCCCTGATGCAACTGCTGCAAGGGGTGGGGTTTCAGACTCGTCCAGCGATGAATGGCCAAGACGCCGTGGCCCAATGGCAAACCTGGCGACCGCATCTGATCTGGATGGATATGCGCATGCCTGTGATGGATGGGTACGAGGCGACTCGGCGGATTCGAGCGTTGGAAGGAGCGAGGAGCGAGTCAGGCGTAGAGAGTAGCGAGTGGAGAGTAGGGAGGGAAGAGTCAGCAACGGACCATCAACCTTCAGCGTCTTTCCCGCTACCCGCTACCCCGCTACCCGCGACTCCTCCCCCCGCCACCAAAATCATTGCCCTCACTGCTAGCGCTTTTGAAGATCAGCGAGCCGAGATGTTAGCGGCGGGATGTGACGATTTTGTACACAAACCCTTCTATGCGGCCGAAATATTTCGTAAAATGACTGACCATCTAGGGGTGATATTTGAGCTGCAGACAGCGCCGTCCCGCGCCGCCGTCCCAATGGCATTGCCGTCTCCTGAAGATCTACAAGCGATGCCCAGAGAGTGGACGACGACCTTCCATCAGGCGGCCATTCAGGCCGATGCTGACTGGCTGCGATCGCTGCTCTTACAAGTTCCGGAAGCGCAGTCTCGCCTTAAGAATTATCTGGAGTCCCTGATTACGCGGCTCGACTTTGAAACGTTGATCAATCTGATGGAGACCGCTCTTGGTGACTAACCTTGTCGCTAACCCCTATCGGGCTGATATTTTGGCGATTGATGACACGCCGGAAAACCTGCAGTTGTTGTCTCAGTTGCTCACCGACCAGCATTACAAAGTCCGCAGCGTCACCAAGGGCACGACCGCCATCAGAGCGGCCCAAGCGGCCCCCCCCGATTTGATTTTGCTGGATATCAACATGCCGGAGATGGGGGGCTATGAGGTTTGCGAAAAGCTCAAGGCTGATGCCCGCACCTGCGATATTCCCGTCATTTTTATCAGTGCCGTGGGCGATACCTTCGACAAAGTCCGCGCCTTTGAGGTGGGCGGCGTCGACTTTGTCAGCAAACCCTTTCAAGTCGAAGAAGTGCTGGCCCGCATTAAGACTCATCTGCAACTTTGGGCCTTGCGGCAGCAGCTCCAAACTCAAAATCGACAGCTTCAGCAAGAGATTCGCGATCGCCTCGCTGCCGAAGCCGCCCTAGAGCAAGAACGAGAAAAATCGGAACGGCTCTTGCTCAATATCTTGCCCCAGCCCATTGCCGAACAGCTGAAGCAAAATTCCCAGGCGATCGCCTATCGCTTTGAAGAGGTGACGATATTATTTGCCGATATCGTTAACTTTACCGGCCTCTCAGCCGGTATTCCTCCGACACAACTGGTCAATTTGCTCAATCAGATTTTCTCTGGATTTGACCAGCTCGCTGAAAAACACGGCTTAGAAAAAATCAAAACCATTGGCGATGCCTACATGGTGGTCGGCGGCTTGCCTAACCCCATGGCCAACCCAACGGAAGCGATCGCCAACATGGCCCTCGACATGCAAGAGACGATTCGCCAGTATCCCCGCGATGATGGCAGTCCCTTTAACCTGCGTATTGGCATTGATACCGGGCCAGTGGTTGCTGGAGTGATTGGCATGAAAAAGTTTTCCTATGACCTGTGGGGCAATGCGGTCAACTTAGCCAGCCGGATGGAATCTCAAGGGCAGCCGGATCGGATTCAAGTCACGGAGGCGATTTATCAACAATTGCGCGATCGCTATCAGCTGACGCCTCGGGGCAAAATCTCGATCAAGGGCCGCACGGAAATGTGTACCTACTGGCTGGAGGCCCGTTGCCCATGACGGCTGGTGCTCCCCCCTATCGAGCCGACGTGCTCGCCATTGATGACACCCCCGAAAATCTGCAGCTGCTCTCTCAACTGCTGACGGATCGTCACTATAAGGTGCGCAGCGTCACGAAGGGCAGAACTGCGCTACGGGCGGCTCAAGCCGCGCCCCCCGACTTGATCTTGCTGGATATCAACATGCCGGAGATGGGGGGCTATGAAGTTTGCGAACGCTTGAAGGCAGACGACATTACCCGCGAAATTCCGGTGATTTTTATCAGTGCACTGGGGGAAACCCTGGACAAAGTTCGCGCCTTTGAGGTCGGCGGCGTCGATTTTGTCACCAAGCCTTTTCAGGTGGAAGAGGTGATGGCGCGGATTGAAACCCACCTGCAACTCCGTCGCTTGCGACAACAGCTGCAGGCTCAAAATGTGCGACTGCAGCAAGAAATCCGCGATCGCAAACGAGCCCAAGAGACCTTCACCAAGGCCTTTCGTTCTAGTCCCAGCCCGATTGCCATTACCACTTTGGAGGGTGGCCGCTTTCTCGAAGTGAATGCCAGCTTTTTGGCCCTGAGTGGCTATACCCGCCCCGAAGTCATTGGCTTTCGGCTGGATGAGTTAGCGCTGGGGCTCGATATGAACCGCTACCACCAAGGCCGTGCTCAGCTCGAACAAGCCGGAGTACTCCACAATTGGGAGTTAGAACTCTGTACCAAAGCCGGAGAACGCCGCACCGTGTTGCTCTCCGTCGAGAGTATTGAACTCGAAGGTCAGCCCTGCGCCCTGACGATCGCGAATGACATCACTGAGCGCAAACGGCTGGAAAATGAGTTCATCTCGCTGGTCAGTCATGAACTTAAAACCCCAATGAACTCGATGATCGGTGCTCTCGATCTGCTCGGCACCGGACAGCTGGGCACCCTCACCGCCAAAGGCCAGCAAATGATCGCGATGGCCATCAATAATGCCGAGCGCCTGGTGCGCCTGGTAAATGACATCCTTGATTTGGAACGGATGAAGTCGGGCCACCTCACGCTGCATCCCCAAGATTGCGGCTTGTCCGAGCTGTTTGAACAGGCGGTCACGGTTATGCAGCCGATGGCCCAAGAGGCTGACATCAGCCTGATTGTCGAACCAGTGGTGGTAACGCTCCATGTCGATGGCGATCGCATCCAACAGCTACTCACCAACCTGCTCAGCAATGCCATCAAATTTTCGTCGCCAGGCAGCACTATCTGGTTGAGTGCGCAAATACAATCCCCCTCCATCCCAGATCGAGTCCTGCTACCCACGACCCTCCACCCTCCACCCTCCACCCTCTCCGCCTCTCCCCCGGCTCTCCACATCACTGTTCGCGATCAGGGCCGAGGTATTCCCCCCGAAAAGCTCGATCTGGTGTTCGATCGCTTTCAACAGGTCGATGCGTCGGATGCGCGGGCCAAGGGCGGCACCGGACTAGGATTGTCGATTTGTCGTCAAATTGTGCAGCAGCATCAGGGCCAAATTTGGGCCGCTAGAGCACCGGGTGGCGGCAGCATTTTTCATGTATTGTTGCCGCTGACAACCGAGATCACGGATGTAATCGACGAGGTCGTCCATGACTAAGTGCATTTTGATTGTGGATGATGAAGCCGATGTGCGAGAGGTGACTAAACTGGGCCTCGAAATGAGCACCGATTGGCAGATACTTACGGCGACCTCGGGGGCCGATGCGATCGAGATCGCCGCGCAAGCACATCTCGATGCCATTTTGCTAGACATGATGATGCCCGACATGGATGGGCGAGCCACCCTGAAGCAGTTGAAAACTGATCAAACGCAAGCCATTCCCGTTATTTTAGTCACAGCCAAAGCCCACCCCTCAAATCAGCAAGACTTTGATAGTTTGGACGTTGCGGCTGTCTTAGCAAAACCGTTTCGGCCTTTGAAGCTCGCCGCTAAGATTTCCAGGATTCTCGGTTGGGAGTGAATGAGCGTCGATCAGGAGCAAGTTAACTGGGGTCAGTCATCTCGATGCAGCCAAGTTTGGCGACCTATCCACTAGTTGAGTCTGGCTTGAATCAGGCTACCATCTAAGAGTTGACTTTGAGGTT
>ERZ1740058.1529-NODE-1529-length-10671-cov-30.519310_pt1 | contig 10671 bp, 9 predicted proteins | sample MGYA00581745_ERZ1740058 | MGnify/ENA primary metagenome ERZ1740058 (study PRJEB43018, sample SAMN04849742) | marine metagenome | isolation source: floating plastic debris | place: Pacific Ocean | collected 2008-08-30 | study: EMG produced TPA metagenomics... | reverse complement strand
TGGGGCCGATGCGACCCGCCACCCCTTTCTGCGCATAGAGCGCGCGATCGCGGGTGAAGATCCGGTATCCCCGCTGCTGCAAAATGGGCGAAATTTCTTCTAAATTACCTTGACTGAGTTCACCGCTCAATGCCAGCTTGTTGAACTGACGTGGCTGGGTATAAAAATTCCAGGTGCGCGAGAACCAGCGCAGCGCCGTGATCTGGCGCGTAAAGGTGCAGGCCGTCAGACTGCTGCCAAACAAAATCAAAATCGCCAGATACCACCAGGTGCGATAAACGTGATCCAGCCCTGAGATCAGAATGAACTTCCAGTCGAGAAAGCCAAACAAGGCCGGATCATCGGGATAGTTCGCCTGGTAAAAGGCCAAAGACTCCCCTTGCTCAATGACGGTGCCCGTAATGCTCACGACGGCGATGGTAAGCAGCAGGGCGATCGCCAGCCGCAAGTCAGCCAGTAGGGGCAGCAATTCTCGTTTGAAGTATCGCTGTATCCAGCGGTTTAACATCGTCATCATGGTGCCAAGGGAAATAAATTATGTGTGTTTAAATCGGTTTAGAAAAATCTGACTGTTTTTTGAGATGTCCTGTGCTGGAGATGACCCGTTGTCATCTCGTCATCAAAATTAATCATGAGTCACTAGACTAACTGGCTCGGCGTGAAGCGCAGCAGAAGGGAAAAAACGCCAAAACCGACCAGCAAGATACCACTCGCTGGCGTAATCCAGCCTGACCAGCGGCGAATTGCCAAGAGCTTTTTGAGCGTGGCGGTAAAGCTGCCCGCAATCACCAGGGGAGTGACGTACCCAACGGTATAGGCCAGCAGCAAAGCGCCTCCCAAAACCGGATCGCCCGTAGTCGAAATCCACGCCAGTAGCGTCGCCAGCACCGGCGTGCTGCAAGGCGAAGCGACTAAGCCAAAGGTGAGGCCCAGCAGGTAACTTTTCACGGCCAGCGGGACGCCCATCGTGGTGACATCCACGTTGTTGCCAAAACTGGGCAGGGGAATCGGCAGCGCTTCGAGCAGATTGAGACCCATCAAAATCGCCAAGACGCTCACCACAATGGGTAGCCCGAGGCCCACCTGGCCATACACCCGGCCCAAGGCCCCCGCAATCAGCCCCAGAGCGGCCAAAGTCGTGGCAAGGCCCAAGGCAAACCAGGTCGATTGGGCGATCGCCTGGAAACGGCCCTGCGCTTCGTAGCCGCCCATATAGCCCACCATGATCGGCAGCATCGAGAGCGTACAGGGAGTCAGGCTGGTGAGCAACCCCGCTAGCCAAACCACGCCGACACTGACGAATGAAATGCTAGTGAGCTGATTGGCCACCAGCGTATTGGCATATTGGCTGACCTGATAAAGGTCGGTCTGAAGCGTTTCTAACATCGTGATGATTGGCCACCGACAAGGGCGATCGCCGGGCTGTGTCTCTAGTCATTCTACCGATGACGAGGACGTTGCGGGATGGATGACGATCAGGCAGCCGTGTTAATCAGCGTCAGTGCTTCGTTGCCGCTTCTTCAATTGGTTAGAATCAGTGAGCTAGCCTGGTCAACCACACCTCGCCTTTCAACCATTTGCCCTAGCTCTGCAGCCTCATAGCGACCTTCAAAGGCTTCCAGAGCCGCCTGCCGCAACGCCGAGTCATAGGCATCTTCCAGGGTTTCCTGAAGTTCTTCCACGGTTAGGTAAAAACTCCCAGATTTACGTCGCCGATTAGTTCGCTGAATTTGCTTGACCGCATTAAAAATAGATGTCTCCCAAAAGCGAGTTGTTCGTCCCTCCACCGCCTGTTTAATCAAATTCAGAAGCAGGACAACGCTGAAACTAAAGATCTTGTTGAGTTTGTCATCCTTGCTCATCTCCGTCATTTCCTCGACCAAGAGCAAAGCATCACTGACTCGATCAGCTAACAGCAATTCTTGCAGCTCCAGCAACTCTTCCATATCGCCACACAGTCGCTTCTCGTTAACTCGCGAATCTCCTTGATTACATCATAGAGCCCCTTTCCATCGCGTCGCTCCACAACGTCGCATCAATCATTGAGCACCGTCCAGGGAAAACTAGACCACTGTTCAGATCGGCGTCGCCTGCTCAACCGGCAAACGGACGACATTATCTTCCTTAATTTCGCGAGCCACCCGCGTCAGCAGCGCCGCCGTCACCAAACTCGAAATCATCGAGCTGCCGCCATAGCTAAACAGGGGCAACGGTAAACCGGTGGTGGGTAAAGCGCCGACAGCGACACCAATGTTCAAAAATGATTGGCCTACTAGCAATACCATCGCTCCCACCGCCGTCAAACGATGCAGTGGATGGCTTGCACGCAAAGCAATCAGCGTCGCCAGCGAGGCATAGGCCAATAGCAGCAGCAGAAAAATTAGGCTGCCGATAAAGCCAAACTCTTCGGCATAGACCGCAAAAATAAAGTCAGTATATTGAATCGGCAAGAAAAACAGCTTCTGCTCAGAAAACCCAAATCCACTACCTAACCATCGGCCTGAGCCGATCGCGAGCAGACTTTGAATCAGCTGATAGCCGTTACCGGTCGGATCCGCCCAAGGATTCATGAACGCCGTGATCCGTTCACGCTGATAGGCATTCGCTCCCAAGCTGACGGTAGCGGCCAGAAGTCCCGTCACTGCCGTGGTAATCAGTAAGCGGTAGGGCAATCCCGCCGCGAGGGCAATCAGCCACAATGACAGCCCACAAATCGCCGCCGTACTCAGGTTGGGCTGCAATAAAATTAGGGCGATCGCGATCGCAAAGAGCGAAATCCACAACCCGCGCGTCGACCACGGCAAGCTCGACCAGCGCCCAAATAACCTCGCTGCCTGCAAAATTAGCAGCGGCTTAAGCAGTTCAGAGGGCTGAATCAAAAACGGGCCAATCGACAACCACCGCGTCGCCCCATTAATGGTGATCCCCAGAGCTGGCATCAAGGTCAGAATCAGCAGCCCCAACAAGCCAAAAAAAGCGAGTCCCGACAGCCGAATGAGCCGATTCAGGGGCTGCTGCACCACCCAATTAAAAAGGGTCAGCCCCAGAAAAGCCCAGAGCAGCTGAACCGCCAGAAATCGCCATCCCACCCCCGTTTCGGCGAGGGCCACCGGGTAAGAAGCCGAAAACAGTGTAATGAGCCCAATGGCTAACCAAACTAACGTTAGCCACCGCGTTAAGCGAGCCTCTCGCGACCACTGAGACGTCGTGGGATCAACGACGGGAAACAATCGCCATAAAAGCGTGGCACTGGCCTTGAAATTCATCAGCTTTCTTAATGGATCAGGGGTTAGGGCGACTGTGTACACACCGCTCAGCCCGCCTTCACTAGGCGAGATGATGTTTCCGGACAAGGCTCACGCTTCGCCAACGTACAGCCTATCCAAGAACGCGCGTTGACCGAAGGCGGAGTTCACAGGCCTCAGCATAAGAACAGGTCGCGATCGCAGTCTCTGGAACGCAGCGCCCAAACTGGGTGAACTGGACGTCGTCTGAGGAGCAGGGCTTTTCCCTCAGAATATCCGGCCAGTATATCGAACTCCCAACAAAAAAGTAGGCAATGGATACCCACGCCTACTCAAATCACTCACAATGCCCAAAGGTAGAAGCAACGAGGACTATAACAGCCCAGTGTTTAGACCGGGTCTCCCCGTCGCCATTTCAACTTTGACAATCTTTCCACCCATTTTTTGAATCCGTTGCTGCTCACTAAACCAGTTATCGTAGGGCACTAATTTAGTAAAAAAGGTGTTCTGCAACTCTCGCTGGGTGCGAATGCGAGTTTGGCTAGGAACACAGGCCGTAATCTTAAACATTCGCATGGCAAGTTAATTCTCCTGACCTATATCAATCAACATTCAGTTAGTCAAACAGCTCAACGGGCGATCGCGCCTGGTTTCTGAGATTCAGCAGACAGTCCGACCAAAACGAGCCTTATCTTAAAACATCTCCCGCAGACAACCTGTGTCTCAAGCCAATGCTAAAGCCGGGAAACCCCTTTGCTTCAACACTCACCCCAGACAGAAGCTCTGCGGGAGCGCATCTTATCGATGATGGAAAACGTGACTCAGACTAACGCCTAGCTCAGACCAGAGCAGATGTAGTCAAAGTAAACGCCCATTTCTTTACCAGCATCAGCACCCACTAAGGTAGCGGTGACTTCTTTCATGGCTTGAATGGCGTTAACGGTCGCACCCACAGGCACACCTAGAGAGTTATAAGTCTCTTTGAGACCGTTGAGAACGCGCTCATCCAAGATGGAAGGATCGCCCGCCAGCATGGCGTAGGTCGAATAACGCAGGTAGTAATCCAAGTCGCGAATGCAAGCAGCATAGCGACGAGTGGTGTACATGTTGCCGCCGGGGCGAGTGATATCGGAATAAAGCAGCGACTTGGCCACGGCTTCCTTCACGATTTCAGCGGCATTGGCGCTGATAGCGGTGGCGGCACGAACGCGCAGTTCACCGGTTTGGAAGTAAGCTTTGAGCTTATCTAAAGAGGAGCCGTCAAGGTACTTACCTTGAACGTCAGAAGCGTTAATGACGGCAGTAATTGCGTCTTGCATGGGTTTGTTTCCTTAAAATGTCCTTACTTGAGTTAAAAACGTGCGTTAGATCCAGCAGGATTACTGCATGGCTCCGACGACATAGTCAAAGTAAGCAGAGGCTTCACCAGCATCTTCGCTAGACAGCAGACCAGCAGCCACTGCCTTCATGCAGCGAACAGACTCGGCAACCGCAGGAATGGAAGTGCCCAAGGAGTTGTACATTTCCTTGACGCCAACCAGACCAATCTCTTCGATTGGGGTCACGTCGCCCGCCACCACACCGTAGGTGATGAGACGCAGATAGTAGTCCATGTCGCGCAGACAGGTAGCCGTCATTTCTTCGCCGTAAGCGTTTCCACCGGGGGAAACAACATCAGGACGCTTTTGAAACAGCTGGTCGCCAGCTTGCTTGACGATACGCTCGCGAGACTCAGTTAAAACCTGAGCGATCCGCAGGCGACGCTCGCCAGAAGTCACAAAGGTTTTGATTCGGTCTAGTTCGCCAGGGCTGAGGTAACGGGCCTCAGCATCAGCGTTCACGATAGATTTCGTGACAATGCTCATTGGGTGGATTCCTCCGAAAAAAGTAACCAGATATTAATTGTCAACTGGTATTCACTGAATCTGGAAAGTCAGCGATCGCCCCTGAAGGCGTTGGCTCAACAGCCACTACTGACCACAGTTAAAGCCTGATAACCGAAAGCTTTAGAACACTGGTTGACCGCGTTGCTCCCATCTGACATGAAGCTCCGCGCCCCTCAATGCCATTCCCTAAAACCTTTGAGATACAGGCACCTTCCGGAATTATTGTCCGGTATCACACTCGCCTTCTTAGACAGGCCGAAATATTTTGTAATACTTCCACTCATCTTTTACCAATCCCTAAGGTGAGAGGCAAGACAAAGCAACCGCAGGGCGATCGCCTCACCATACTTCAGCCTATCGGCCACCCGAGATGCCCTCACCGGGTAAGCCGATCAGCCCTGCTTTGACCACTCAACAAAGCATCGGTGCGTCTCAAGTATGAGGCTCACCAATGCCGCTTAGGGATAGAGTGACAAAATATACCGATGAGACGGCAAGCCCCACTAATACCCCCTTCAGCCGCCGCATCAACGGCTCAAAGCACCGCTCAGGGGATAGACACACCAGTTCTCCTAGCCAGAACCAGGTGGTTTGATGACACCTGGCCTTGATTCAGTCGCATCTGAGAATACTCCGCCTCTATTTAGAGGGGACTGGCTCAAAGCTGGGTACGACCAAATCACTATTTTGTTTAGTGAGCTGGTTGTACAGCCTCTCAGTATTAGGGAAGTTGGCAGCTGGCAGCGTGGGGAAGCGGCGATAGGGGACGACGTCTTCACCAAAGCAATCCGAGTATTCGGGGCTATTGACCATTTCTCGAATGAAGCCCTTCAACCCTTGGGTTGCCAAAATCTGGTTGTACTTGCGGATCTCCGCTTGATCAAGCGGGGCTCGTCCCAAGAAATGCTTAGTCCCCAGCTCAATCACTTTCGTGTTGGGATAGGGGGCATAAAACTCCTTGAGGTAAAGCTGAGAACAGCCCAAGCCCTCAACAAATTCCTTGAGGTTGATTTCGCCATTGCCGAGCTTACTTTCAAGCGCCGTAAACTCGTCTTGCACGACATAGGGGGCAATATCTCGCTCAAAGATTTGGCGATAGGCCGCTTGAGCCACCGTCTTCAGCGCAGCCTTATCGGCCAAGCTAGTGAGCTTAAAGATCTTGGTTTGCTGACGCTGACGATTGACCCCTTGATCAACGCGCATCTGCAGTTCCGGCGTTGAGCGATTGCCGTCTGCCTGACCAAGTTCCACGAAGCGCGGCGTGGCGGCTTCTGGCATGTTTTGAGCCATGCCGCGATCGGCCATCGTCGTGGCTCGCACTGTGCGCATTGAGAGACCGGCCGGCGTCAGATACCGCTCATAAGGAATGGTGTCTTCACCAAATGCCTCGCTATATTCCACGCTGTCGAGCAGGGCATCGACCAAGGCATAAAATCCTTTTTTGGCGCAAATATCGAAGTACCGATTCGTTTCCTGGCGACCATAGGTCGGGCGGCCTAGCAAACGCCGATGGATATATTCCACGGATTTCATCACGTACAACGATGTCCAGTACATCTTGCGGAAGACTTCGGACTTAGCCAGGCTACGGATAAACTCCCGCACCGTGATGTCGCCATTTTCCAGCTTAATCTCCGCTGTTTTGAGGCGCTGGCCGTCATAGACATCGCGCCCAAACACCTGGCGATAGGCCGCGTTGATCACGGCCTGAGTCGAACTCTCCGAATAGCGAATACTGGCCTGAACATTGCCCGTCGCCGGAATTTGATCCAGCTTGAAGACTTTGGGTCCTAAAGAGCCAGGGGCCTCCGGTCGGGCAGCGGGGTTGCTGAGCTGATTGTCAATACCAGCCCCCCGACGAATCAAAATTCGCCGCGTATCTTTATTAAAGAAGGCGGGGGTGGCATTGGGGTTGCGCGTTTCCTTCGGGAAAATCGCACCAAATTGAATCTCTAGCGGATCGTTGCCCGAGCCATAGACGTGCTGATCAGGCAGCGGCTGCTCATAGGCCGAGAACAACGTGACAAACTGAGGCACCTTGCGGAACGGCGCGCTGTAGTTGAAAAGATTAAACTGCGGCCCCCAATTGCGGCATTCCTGCGCCTCTTGGCCCAGTCCTCGCAGATAAGGTACCGTCTCTTCGCCAAAGTAATCGGCATACTCATTGGCATCGACTAGCGCATCCACCAGCGCCGATAGTCCCCCGGCAGAGACAATCGAGAAATACTTTTGGACTTCTTCGCGTGAGCTGGGAGCCCGACCGAGAATGTGGCGAAAAGCCAGTTCTAGAGCGCGGCTGTTGATGTAGGGCTCAAAAAAGTTTTTGCGGTAGAGGGGCGACTTACACAGTCGGCGAATGAACTCCTTCATGGAGATCTCGCCGTTCTTTACTTTGGATTCCAGATCCGAAAGGCTTAGAGAATAAGCGCGCGTAATGTCTCGCTCAAAAACTTGTCGGTAGGCAGCTTTAACGACAGCCTGCTTTTCTAAAATCGATAGGCCCGGCTTCATTGCATACTTCGGTCGCCGCTCGGCCGCATTGAAGTAAATTTGCGGCAGCTCTAGCCCTTGCTGGTCACTCGAAGGACGCTGGCGCAGCTTATTCGAAGGGGTCGGGGCCTTGAATTCATCCAGCAAGACGTCAAAGTATTGAGCCACCAGCTCCGAGGCTTCAGCATCTTCCCGAAAATAGCGTAAAGACGCCGCCCGCATAGTCTGAATGGCCACAATGGTAGCGGCTGAAGAACAAGCGCCTTCAATGATTTCGCGCAGGCCGCGCACATTTACCGAGATGATGTTAGGGTCGCCAGCGACGATCGCATAGCTCAAATACCGCAGAAACCAGCTCATGTCGCGCAGCGACTTTTGCATGTTGCCGGGGCCGTAGCGTGACACATTGATGGGCCGGAATCCGGGGGGGATGGGTCCCGTCGGGGTGCCGACGCTAAAGATCGAACGCAGCCCCTCAAAGATGCCGCCACCATCACTCTCTTGGTAGGTCGCTGTCCCCAGCTTGGCGGCTTCGAGTTCATCCAGCACTTCGCCGCCCATCGTCATAGGCACCGTTTCGAGGACGTCTTCAACCCGCTCTAAATAAGACAGCGGTGACCCCCCGGTAAAGATGCGATTAGCCGCCTGAGAGACAATCAGTTCCGAATAGCGGGTGAGCGCTTCCGCGATCGCAATTCGCTTCAAGCCTGAGGTAAAGAAGCTAGAAAGCGCTTCTAGCTCCCCTTTCTCAATGTAGCGGTCTTGCTGTTCCGCCTGGGAGATGGTGGCAACCGGCAGAGTTTGATATAGCTGAGGGCGTGCCACAACGCTCCCACCACTGGCTTTTAGAGTCATCCTTTCTCAACGGCTCCCTACTCACAATCTTCAAAAACAGCTTTTGTCAGACACCTGAAGCGATGAGCACAGCCTCATCGTTTTTGCGTGACGTATCTAGTTGATCCAAAACAGTCCAATTAAACCGCCCGATACAGACGTCTAACCTAGACTTCAGATTAAAACGATTTGGAATAGAAAAAGGTCAATGTTAAAAACTGTGTAACAACCCCAACCTTTCTTCCAAGGGTCATCCTACAGGGGATGAGGGCTGAAGATTAGAAACATGTAAAGCTCTGTAACGTTCGCTGTTGCAGCTTCTCTAAATGTAAGGAAGTATTGCTGGCTGGTGAAGGACTATGAGGAGAGCTTGGGGCCAAGCTTTGTAGTCTTCGGAATATCGCGCCCGCGTCATAGACGATTGTGTGGAGGCTCGAACCTCATCTCGCCTCTCCTTAGCTTTGAAGAGAAGAACTCAGCATGCCTTTCAATCTCTCCTCGAATGATTTAAAGGGGTCGCAAGCGTTGGGGTTCAGGTGAATGCGAGAACTCCAGCGCCTCATCTGGATGGGGCATATTTAGATGATGAATGATGGGGCATTTAGATGATGAATTCAGCAATCAACCATGTTGCGGCCAGAGATGGCTGATTGCTGGAAAAGGGTTTGTTGCGGAAACGGAACCATGAACAGCAATTCTCTGGATGTTGGCCCCTGGAGCGTTATCGACGAACCACTGGGTGCGGAATTGTTATCGATTCACTATATATGGAACTATCAACATATTGGGTTCTGGTGCGGCACCCTCACCAGACTAAACCTCATCAAAGCGCTCTTCACCATAGGCTGAGAGATCGCTGACGTTGAGATCAAGAGCTTCCACTACACCGCGATCGCTTGGGCAAAACCGAGTCTCAAGAGCCTCCACCACTTGCCCCCTTGACATAGGAAACCCGCCAACGTCAATGACTCTAGGACTCAGCAAAATCCTCAGGAAAGGCGTTCAGCTAAATTCCATACATTTTCCCGCACATTTTTCTACCGAACCGCGATATCGCAAAAATTAAAGATTGTTACCGTGATATGATCTGCGATGGCTTGGGCATCTACTCGTAAGGGCTGAACCCAGGCAGTAACGCTTAATCGACCGGATAGGCCGCGTGCAGACTCCCTCAAGTCCTGAACTGTCAAACGCGACGGAAAATCAAACACTTCCACCAGTGGCATCCGATGCCAGTTCCATGGAAGATTTTTACCGTCTTCAAAGGCAGTTACTGAAAACGACCTTAGTTTTTTCAGCAGTGATCTTTGTCAGCACTGGATTTGTCTACTCGTTGCATACCGCACTGAATTATCTGATTGGTGCGTGCACGGGTGTGGTTTACTTGAGGATGTTGTCAAAAAATGTCGAGAGAATTGGACGAGGCTCCGGAGTCTCGAGTGGGAGACTAGCCTTAGTCGCTGCCTTGATCCTCGTCGCTAGCCAATGGAACCAGCTTGAAATCATGCCTGTGTTTCTTGGCTTTTTGACTTACAAAGCTGCACTAATTGGCTACACAATTTGGGCTGCTATTCCTCACAAGAGCTAAGAAGCAGCCTAAGTCTTTTGCGTTATGCGAGTGTAGCACTGATTTTTCGGTAGGTTTTTGTGCAAACCTTAAGATTAGCTAGAGATGATTGATTTTATGCCGAGTTCAATGCTGTTGGCCAAGTTAGAAGTGGGTCAGCACTTTTATTGGGAAATCGCAGGCCTCAAAGTGCACGGACAAGTCTTTATGACTTCGTGGTTTGTGATTGGTCTGCTAGTTCTCTTTTCGGTGCTGGCGACTCGAAAAATTGAGCGCATTCCCTCTGGTCTCCAGAACTTCATGGAATACGCGCTGGAATACATTCGAGATTTAGCCAAGGGGCAAATTGGGGAAAAAGAATATCGCCCTTGGGTGCCCTTTGTCGGCACGCTGTTTCTATTCATTTTTGTCTCCAATTGGTCGGGTGCTTTGGTGCCCTGGAAGTTAATTCATATTCCTGGCAGTGAGCTTGCCGCCCCCACCAACGACATTAATACAACCGTTGCGCTGGCATTACTCACCTCTCTGGCCTATTTCTATGCTGGCTTTAGTCGTCGAGGGTTGGGATATTTTGCTCGCTACATTGAGCCGACTCCCATTCTTTTGCCGATCAATATTTTGGAAGATTTCACCAAGCCCCTGTCCCTGA
>ERZ1740058.1527-NODE-1527-length-10684-cov-5.141500_pt1 | contig 10684 bp, 9 predicted proteins | sample MGYA00581745_ERZ1740058 | MGnify/ENA primary metagenome ERZ1740058 (study PRJEB43018, sample SAMN04849742) | marine metagenome | isolation source: floating plastic debris | place: Pacific Ocean | collected 2008-08-30 | study: EMG produced TPA metagenomics... | reverse complement strand
TCTTGCCGCCCCAAATCGACAGCAGCAGATAGACCGGAATGAGTTCCAGCTCCCACATAAAGAAGAACAGCAGCATGTCTTGCACCGCAAAGACACCGAGCTGACCACTATACATGGCCAGCATCAAGAAGTAGAACAGTTTGGGCTTGAGGGTCACCGGCCAAGACGCCAAGATTGCCAGGGTGCTGATAAAGCCTGTCAGCAAAATCAATGGCATCGAGAGGCCGTCAGCCCCAACAGACCATTTCAGGTCGAGCTGAGACACCCAGGTATAGCTTTCAGCGAGTTGAAGACCCGAATCGCTAAAGTCATACTCCAGGTAAAAGGCTGCAACTAACAACACAAAGTCAATGAGGCCGACGGTGAGGGCATACCATCGTAGGGTCTTGCCATCTTTGTCAGGAATGAAGGGAATAAATAGGGCTGCGGTAATTGGCAGAAAGATGGTGACCGACAGCCAGGGAAATTGAGCAAGTTCCATAGGAAGTATCTAAGGGTGCTTTGAGAAGAATTTTTCAACCAGAATTGCCGTAGCAGTTCCTCGGGCAGAAATAACTAGAGATTCTTACCCAAGACTTTAGAGGGGGATTTGGGTGATCGCGGCAAATCGCAACAAGTTTTTAATTTATAAAAGGAATTTCCGCACGCAAAAGCATGGCTAGTTATTAACAGCCATGCTTTGCAGGGTTATTGAAGAAATTAAGCGGTCGTTTAAGTAATGCCAGAAACGAGCACCAGTCCTAACACGGCCCCGAAGACAATCAGCGCATAGAACTGAGCGCGACCATTTTCTAGATATTTCAGCCCTTCGCCAGTCACTAGCGTCACAAACCCAGCCAAGTTGACAATCCCATCCACAATGCGGACATCGATTGCCAACACCTGCTTGGCCAAACCGCGACAGCCTTTCACAAAAACGGCATCATAAATCTCGTCCACGTACCACTTATTCTTAGAAAGTTTGTACAGCGGCTGGATCTGGTTGGCGATCGCAGCAGGATCAATCTTCTTCTGGGCATACATCAGGATAGCAAGGGAAATACCAATCAAGCCGATGCCTACTGAAGACCCTGCCATAAGGATGAATTCCGACCATTCAAACTCGGCGAACGCTTCTGACCAAGGCAATAACGCTTCAACTTCTTCGCTGGGGGGATGAATGAACGTCTCAAAGTAATTCACAAAGGGCGTACCCACCAAGCCGACAAGCACTGAAGGCACCGCCAGCGCCATCAACGGCAGCGTCATGGCAATGGGCGATTCGTGGGGGGTTTCCGCGTGGTGATGGTCGTCATGACCATGCGACTCTGCTTCAGCCTCAAGGGTCAGCTCTTGGGGATTCATCGCCCCCGGACCAAGGGAAGCGCCCATGGCCATCAGCTGCTCGCGCTTGAGCTGGGTCTGAATCGCTTTATTCGTGCCGCGAAACTCTCCTTCAAAGGTGCTGAAGTACATGCGGAACATGTAGAAAGCGGTAATGCCTGCCGTTAGCCAGCCGATGGCCCACAGCACTGGACTGATGGTATAGGTAGACCCGAGGATTTCATCCTTAGACCAAAAGCCCGCAAAGGGCGGAATGCCACAAATGGCCAAAGTCCCAATTAAGAAGGTCGCGGAGGTGATGGGCATGTACTTTCGCAGGCCCCCCATCAGGCGCATGTCTTGAGCCAATATGGGATCGTGGCCGACAACTTCCTCCATGCCGTGAATCACGGAACCGGAGCAGAGGAACAGCATGGCTTTGAAGTACGCATGGGTCATCAGGTGGAATAAACCGGCACCGTAAGCACCGCCGCCCATCGCCATCATCATGTAGCCCAACTGGGACATGGTTGAATAGGCCAGACCTTTCTTAATGTCATTCTGCGTAATGGCGATGCTCGCGCCCATAAAGGCCGTGAAGCAGCCCACCCAAGCGATGGCCGTCATCACTGTGGGCAGTTCCTCAAACACGGGGAACATGCGCGCCACAAGGAAAATTCCCGCTGCCACCATGGTCGCCGCGTGAATCAGCGCGGAAATCGGGGTCGGGCCTTCCATCGCATCGGGCAACCAAACATGCAGGGGAAACTGCGCCGACTTCGAGATGGGCCCCAGGAATACCAAGAGAGCAAAGATCGTAACCACGCCAGCGGTGAGGCTGCCGGTTTCTACCAAGGTGGTTAGACGCTCGCCCATCACGTCAAACTCAAAGCTACCGGTCGCCCAAAAGATCGCCAACATCCCTAACAGCAGGCCAAAGTCCCCCACTCGGTTAGTAATAAAGGCTTTTTGGCACGCATCTGCCGCCCCATCGCGCCCGTACCAAAAGCCAATGAGCAGGTAGGAACACATGCCCACCAGTTCCCAAAATACGTAGATCTGCAACAAGTTGGGGCTAATGACTAAGCCCAACATCGAAGAGCTAAACAAGCTGAGATAGGAGTAAAAGCGCACATAGCCAGGGTCGTGGGCCATATAGCCGTCGGTGTAGACCATGACGAGAAATGCCACCGTCGTCACAATCACCAGCATCAACGAGGCCACGTGATCGATGGTGTAGCCCATCGTCAATGTAAAGTCACCTGCCGAAGCCCACTCAATGGTGCGAGTGTAAGCTTCCTGGCCCTGCACCTGACTAAAAAAGAGTAAAAATGACAGCACCATCGCCGCCCCAGTCAGGGACACAATGAAAACTGCAGAGGGACGCCGGAGCGTACTTGTCGTCTGACTGTAGCTGATGAGTCCTGTGCCGACGATCGCGGCTCCGACTAGCGGCAACACCGGCACCAGCCAGGCGTATTGATAGATTGGCTCGATTAATTCCATACGTTACCTATGCCCGCTTACTGTACTTTGCGACAGATTGGCAAAGCCGCTTACATTTTGACATAAGCGCAGTCTCCAATTGCATCTGCTCAATATACTTCTTGCATTTGCTCAATATACTTCCAATTTTTTCGTTTCAAAAAGTGAGAATGGGGCCGCAAGGCATTCCAAAGTCTATTTATATAGCCTGAAAACCGTAAAATTCCGAACCCAACTGGTGCAATCACCGCCCCCATGCTCAAAATGCAAAATGCGACTATTTGTTGACAATCGCTCATCCTGCCAGGATGGGACTTACGCAGTTGCCTCTGAATTTTGGCCCCGACATTTTAATACTGGGAAATCGGCTTCAAAAGCCTCCAGATTGGGAGAATCAAGGGGGCTTTTACGTCAGTCCTAAAGGCCTAGGCGACCTCAGAACGATCGCTCATTAACCGTAAAATCGACAGCGCTAAAATCACCAAAAACAGCGCCAGTCCTACCGTGCAGGCGTAGCTCAGTTCTAACTCTTGAAACGCCAGCTCATAGACGTAATAGACGATCGTCTTGGAGCTGTTGAGCGGGCCACCCTGAGTCATGATGTAGATTTCTTCGAACACTTTGGTGGCCGCGATCGCGGAAATCACCGTGACCAGAAAGATGTAGGGTCGCATCAGCGGAAATGTAATGTCCCAGTGTTTGCGCCAGCCATCGGAACCTTCAATCGCTGCGGCTTCGTATAGATCCGGGGGAATGGTTTGCAGCCCCGCCAGGTAAATCACCATGTAGTAGCCCAGCCCCTTCCAAATGGTTACTACCATGACACTGGGCATCGCCAAGGCCGGACTCGTCAACCAAGGAATGCCACTCTCCGTCAGCCCCAGCCCCATCAAAATCTGGTTGAAGAAACCGTTCTCCGCATAAAGCCACCGCCACGCAATACCCGCCACCACCATTGAAATCACCACCGGGGTGTAGTAAGCCACTCGAAACCACCGCATGCCCCGCAGCTTTTGATTCACTAGAATGGCCAGCAGCAGCGGCAAACTCGCCAGCAGTGGCACCACCCCAATCAGATACAGCAGCGTATTTTTGACCGTGATCCAAAAGGTGCGATCGCTCAGCAACTCTTGAAAATTCTCCAGCCCAATCCACAACGGCGGCTGCGTCACATCAAATCCATAGCTGGTAAAGCTCAGATATAGCGCCTGAATGGCGGGCCAAAACACCGTCAGCCCTAGCACCGTCAAGGCTGGCGCGAGAAATAAGTAGGGAATCAGCGATCGCCACAGCTGCGAGCGGTAATGTTCAGAAGATACTTGCATAAAGGTCAAGTCAGTCGGCACGAGAAATGCCTACTCAGATTACTATCTTTCTCGTGCCTCATGAGTTTCAGGGCTGGAGGAAGCGATCTCGCCTTACATCGAATGGATTAAGTGGGGGTTGGGGGCGATCGCATCAACAATGAAAGGCAAACGCGATGCGATCTATTCCTCTAGCGCCTGAATTGCCGCCTCACACCGCTTGACCAGGTCTTGCAGACCCAAATCACTGAAGATGGCTTTGGCAGCTTCGTAGTGGGATCTCGCACCTGATATATCCCCGAATTGTTCAAGCATTAATGCTTTATTGAGTAATGGATAAGCTTCGCTTCGACCGTCCCCAATCTTGCGAGCAACTTCTAAGGCTTGTTGAAAAAGGTCAATAGCTTGTGGATACTGCCCCAGCAAACGGTAAAGCCAACCTAAATTGTTCAGCGAAGCTGCTTCTCCTCGAAGATTTTCAATCTCGCGGTCAATTTCTAGCGCTTGCCGATAAAAATCAATCGCCTGTGAATGCTGACCTAGCAAACAGTAAGCATTTCCTAAGTTGCCAAGAGCATTTGCTTCAATCTGGCGACTTTCCATCTCGCGAGCAATTTTCAAAGATTGCTGATAAAAGTTGATAGCCTGCTGATGCTGCCCCAAGGAGACATAAACACTGCCCAAGTTGCCAAGAACATTTGCTGCACCCTGAAGAGTTCCAATTTTGCGGGCAGTTTCTAGCGACTGCTGATAAAAGTCAATCGCCTGTGAATGCTGACCTAGTAAACAGTAAGTATTTCCCAACTGATTTAAGGTTGCAGCTTGGCCATCCCAGTCTTGAAGTGTTTGATCGAGGACTAAGGCCCGTCGATAATAGGGCACCGCTTGATCCAAACGTCCAAAATCCTGCAATGCATCCCCTATGTTTCGTAGTGAGCGAGCTTGTCCGTTTTTGTCATCGTGGAATTCAGCGTGTTTCAAGGCCCGTTCATACTGCGCTAAAGCATCCTGATAGCGATACTTGCGTTCGTAGGCTTCGCCCAGGGTGTTGTGTAGGGTGATCAGTAGTGGTGACTCGGGTGAGGCTTTGGTGAGGGTAGCGATCTGCTGCTCTAGATCGGCAATGGGGATTTGGCTGCTGAAATTGATTATATTGCTGTCTCCAATTACATTGTTGTCCCCGGTAATGAGTGTCGAGCCAATAACATTTCCGCTCATACTAACGCTTCGATTTGAATTGCCAGCGAACTCAAAGACGCCGCTGCGCCAGCTCCAAAAGTCCGGGGCGCGTTGAGCTAGCCGCGTCGCCACATCATCCGGCAGCCACAACACAATCGGAAAGTTAAACTGCCGCAGCGCCTCCCGCGTCCACTGCAGCGAAAAGAAGAACTTCTCCTGCTCAGACTTCTCCTCCGTCAGCCGCACCCCCAGCAGCTCTCCGGCATTCAGCACGGTGACCACTGCCGGGTCGCCCGCTCGCAGCGCCGATTCCCGCTCCACCAGTTCCAGCAGGGCGGCTTTTAGGCTGGGGCGTTTATGGCTCAGCCGCGTGTGATAGGTGCCGATGCCTGCGTCTTGCAGTTCTGTTTCGTAGTTGTCAATCAGTTGCGCTTGCAGGTTGAGATCGTCGCACACCGCCAGCAGCAGATTTAACCGCTGCGGCTGCGTCTTGATGGCAACGACCAGCTTACGAAATGCGCGTCGATTGGTAGTGTCTAGTTTGAGTTGAGACATGGGTTAAGGCTAGCGCTTGAGCCCTAGATTCGATTTTGTCGTCGCAGTAAGTCGGCCACGAGGGGATGCAGGTCGTACCAGAGGTCATCATTTTCATACTCCAGCACTGACAACCCGTGCAGTAGCTCTAAAAACTCTTCGCTTTCCGCATTCGGTGGCCGAAAGTTGCGATACGTCTCGGCCAGCAGGTCAAAGCGCTGAGTGCCAATCGGACGAGCATATTCGTTACGCACGGCTTTCACCGCTTCGGCTAAAATCACGTCGTCAATTTTGAAATCCGGTGTATCCGGTTCTAAGTCAAGCGTGAGCAAACATTCCTGACAGCACTGATAACAGAGACGCACCATCTCCCGTAGGACGCCACCACTCAGCAAAACAATCTGGCGAATAATCTGGGGTTCGATGAGGTGTTCTGGCAGGCGCTTTTCTACAATCTTTGCAAGCATGGCAACATTGCCCTCAATGGGTTCTGCCTGCTCTACATGCGCTGTCTCTTTAGAAAAGAACTTCATCACCGGTAGCAAAATGATTTTGCTGCGGCTCACCAGACTGCTATAAATTTGCGGTTCCCGAATCACTGAGATGGGAATCGTGAACACCACCCGAATATTGGGAGAAAACAAAGCATTTACATTATCTTGAAAGATGCTTTTCACGACGGCCAAATCCAGCTTGTCGAGATCGTCAATAATGACCAACACCTTGCAGCCCGTGGCGGAGGAAATATCGGCCGCGATCAGGTCAATCTGTTTCGAGAAGTCCGACACGCTGCGCTCGTAGGTTTCCTTCACTTCTTCGCGAAATTTCCGTTCCTTTTGTAGCTTGCCGGTGAAAAAATTGTAGAGGTCAACGCCAATCGACATGGCCTGGCTCAGCTCGTCGGCATAGGTACGCGACTAGGTCTGCTTAAACCAGTTCTGGAGTTCAGTGATTTTAGCCGGGGGAATGGTGATGTCTCTGCTCTTAGTCGCCTGACTCAACAGCTTCAACGCAATTGAATAAAGGATATTGACATGGTTAACATCCGACATCTCTACCATGTCAGCAATAGAAAAGAAGGTAACGAACATGTCATCACTCCGCATTATGCGTGGGAGTTGAGCCAGCAAAGTGGACTTTCCACAACCCCGATGGCCAGTGAAGATGAGCTTGCCTGCATCGCCAGTCGATAAGATACCTCCGCGCAGTTTCGCCAGGGTACGTCTGCCATACTCGACGCGAAACTTCTCGATGTCCTCGGATTTGAGCAGGGGAAACAATTCGAGATTGCGAGACGCCTCAATGAACTCCTGATAGCGATCGCTGACCATAACAACTGCCCTCTAGCTCATCCCCAATCATACCGAGCCTTTCTTTCTCTGCTGCATTTCAGTCATGGGTTAAGGCAGCATTGGAACCGGCGCGGGCATTCCGGGAGTGCCTGCAGCGATCGCCAAAGGGCCAAATACTTTGTTTGTGAAGACGCTTGCATAAAGGTCTAACCAAGTCTGAATGAGGGCTGCGCCATTTCAGATTACTACTTACTCCATCGCGACCAGCAAAAAACTGGCAATAAAAAAACTGGCAATAGAGGAATATTGAGGGTGAATGAACAAGATGGCGATCACGGCTCCTCATAACGCTCGTTGCGATAATCATGGGGCCGCTTCATGCTGAATAAGTTGTCTACCATGGCCCCAATGCTGCCAGAGGAATGCTGATATGGATGGGATTCTTAGCTTTATGCTATTGACGACATTGCCTGGGGTGGTTAGCGAGAACGGGGCGATCGCTGCGAACTTGGTTACTGAGCCGCCAGACGCCCAGGTAGCCAATTCCCTGTCATCCCGTCTTAGTCATCTTGAAGTGCAGCAGCGAGTTGAGGCGCTGCCGGCAGCCTGGAGCACGGATGGCACAACGCTATTTTTTGAGCAAACATTTGAGGATTTTGTCGAAGCGATCGCTTTCGTCAACCAACTCGTCGCGCCCGCTGAGGCCTTAGGCCATCACCCTGACATCGTCGTCAATTACAATCGGGTTGCACTTTCCCTAACGACCCATGATGCCGGTGGATTAACCGAATTGGACTTCCAATTGGCCGAACAGATTTCTGCACTTTAGCGGCTGCGTCGCCAGTTACACCAATTTTCTGCCCAGTCTCGTCGCCATTGACCTGGCTGCCAGCGATCACCCTGCCACTGTTGAGCGGCCTGATGCAGCAGATCCGTCAAGCTGTAAGGCGAGGTGGGCAAGGTGGCTAAACGCCACCAGGGCGTCTTTTGAGCCATTAAGACAGCGACTGTTTGTACCCATTCTGGGGCTTCTGGCCCAACGCCGTGACATCCGAGCAGGCGGCCGTCACGATGGCCGATGAGTTTGCAAAATCCCACTGTTGATGCTCGCCATTGTGCCTGGGGGTTGTGGTATAGCGATTGGTGAACGACTAACACCTCCTCACGACCAAACCGCTGCCGCGCTTGCGGTTCAGTGAGCCCGACGCGGGCCAGTGGCGGCTGTGTCGGTAAATCATAGGGAATGGCGGCATAATTTATCCGGCGGTACGGCCACAAGAGAGCATTCTGAACCGCCCACTGGGCCTCTTGCCGAGCGATCGCGGGCAGTTCATATCCGCCAATAGCAGCTCCGCAGAGAAAAATTTGGGGGTGTTCGGTCTGGAGAAAAGCGTTAACAGTGATCGGACGAGTGCCTGGCAAGCAAGTTTCTAAACCCAAATTGTCGGTGTTGGGAATTGGGCGCGGGGCAATGACCAAAGCCGCTGCAGCGATCACATCGTCTGCTAATTTCACGAGAATTGCTGGTTCAGGGGATTCTATGGTCTGATGAGATACCTCTACAGCCCTGGCTCCCAGTCGCAAATCAACCCCATCAGCGCGAAGCTGGGCCGCTAACCAGCCAGAGACATCCGGATCTTCTTGATTGAGTAAACCTTTATGGGCAGTGATTAGAGATACACCCACTGATTGATGAGCCAGCCACTGCGCCAACACGATGCTCTCAGGACTGCTACCGACGATCGCTACCGATGGCGGCAGTTGTTCACGTTGCCAAAAGGTCTTAGGCGTATCGTAAGGAACGGTGTCTAGCCCTGGCAGACTGGGTGGCTTGACTTGATTACCGGTCGCGACAATCACGGCTCGGGTGGGGAATTAACGCGTCGCAGTCGTTAGGGGCAACGGGCGATCGCCCACTATCTGACCCCGTTCAGCCATCACATCTACCCCTTGCACCATGAGTTCCTGTGGCGCATTTTGAGTCAATGTGTCGGCAATTAAGGTCGCCCGTTCTTTCGTCCATTGCCAAGGCGTGACAGTGCTGGCAGACGTGAGCATCTCCAAAGTTGAACGCGCGGCTAATTGCCATAAGCCGCGGTAAATGAGAGACGTGCGATCGCCCTCTAAACCATGCAATATCAGAGCGACTCTGGCCCCATAGCGGATGGCCTCAGCGGCAGCCGAATAACCCTCAGGAGTCCCCCCTAAAATCACCAGATCATAATCCACTGCCATGCGTACCCTAAACGCCTCAGTGCGTGCCGCCCTTGAGTGTAACGCTAATGGCTCTGTTCCCAAATTGCGAATTATGCAAGCTCTACCAATAATGATTACAGCGGCCAGATAGCAGCACTCATCGCCGCAGAGCTAGTTCACCAGGGTTTGATCAGCGGTCTGTCGGATGGCATTTGGCGTAGCCGTGGCTGCAGTGGCCACAGCGTTCGCTTGTTGACGCTTGAGTTCCTTGACCTTAAGGACAATCAAATATTCATAAAAGCCCTGGAGCGTACACCAGGCAAAGCCAGCTTCGCCATCGCGCCATCCGCCAAGGATGAAATACATGTAAAACCAACGAATAAGAGGGCGCAGGGGTAGCCGCAATGATAAATCTTTGAGGGCGTGACGACGCTCTACTTCCGTTTTACCGAAGAACAGCTGTGGCCAATTCACCCTACCCGATTGCAGTTGCTCTAGCGTTTCCTTAGCTTCGTCAGTAGAGTAACGATTGTGCTTCTCAATCCAACGGCTCATGCCTTTGCCACAGGTGTAGTGAGGGTAGGTCGCTTGCAAAAAGCCTGTCGAGCCCTCACACACCTCGCGCTCGGTATGGCCATAATCAGTAAACCAGACCTTGCCCAGTTGCAGGAGCCGCAACTGGTAGCGAGGAAACTGCGTGCTGTGCTTAATCCAGCGATCCATAAACATGACTCGCTCAGCGGCATAGTAGCCCACATGCTCAGAACGTTGCATGACCTGACAGCATTCCTGAAACAGCTCGGGCGTCATGCGCTCATCAGCTTCGAGAATGTAAGCCCATTCATACTTCGCCGGAATGTTTTCTAGCATCCAAGTGCGCTGCTTGCCATGACTTTCAAAGGGATGCTCAATAACTCGTACTGGATACTGAGAGGCAATTTCAACAGTGCGATCGCGGCTGCAAGAATCGACAACAATCACATCATCGGATAGCATTGCCGATTCGATGCAGGCAGCAATATCAAGCTCTTCGTTATAAGTCAGAATGTAAATCGAAAACATGGTCAACTTATACAAGATGTGACAAGCGCTCAGAATATCTCTATCAAGCGACTGAACTTAGATAAGGCGATGAGGGCGGTTCCTAAGCGCTTCTAACTCATGTTTCCCATATCAACCTGGCCTGCCGACTCTGTTCAGGATTTCCTCGAAAAGTTCACAGAAAACAAAACTGGCCATGAGCAATTGATGAATCTTCATGTCTCATGGCGATTTTCACTTGCACCCAATATGGCATCACCACAGCCGAGCTTCTGGCATCAAGGCCTGGCTGCGCGGAAATATAGCGGTGTGCGAGCTTATGCAGTACGCTCATTTGTACTGTTCTGGTAG
>ERZ1740058.1526-NODE-1526-length-10692-cov-15.535677_pt1 | contig 10692 bp, 8 predicted proteins | sample MGYA00581745_ERZ1740058 | MGnify/ENA primary metagenome ERZ1740058 (study PRJEB43018, sample SAMN04849742) | marine metagenome | isolation source: floating plastic debris | place: Pacific Ocean | collected 2008-08-30 | study: EMG produced TPA metagenomics... | reverse complement strand
ACTTTTTGCTCACCCTGGCCCTCGAAGCGGATGGCAAATCCCGTGAAGACGTCACGATCGAAAATCTAGAGACCGGGGCCGCAGCCACCGCCTTTGCGGCTGGACAGGCCGATGGTTTTGCGGGCTGGGTGCCCTTTTGGGAAACCGCGCTATCGCGGGAAGGCAGCAAGGAACTGACCAGCTCAGCAGATTTCCCCGGTGCAATTCCTGACCTGTTGGTCGTCACCCAAACGCTGATCGACAACGATCCTGAAGTGGTGCAAGCCCTGGTGAATACTTGGTTCGACATCCTCGCCTTTATTGATGACAACCAAGAGCGTGCCTACGAAATCATGGCCGATCGCGCCAGCGTTGAGGCCGAAGATTTTGAGCGGTACCTCGAAGGCACCCGCTTCTTCACCCTAGAGGACAACCTGGAGGCCTTTTCTCCTGGTGACAGCATGGTGCATATGCCCTATGCCGCTCAAGAAATGTCTGACTTCATGGTGGGAGTGGGCTTTATTCCAGAAGCGCCTGATCTTGAAGCCGTCCTCGATGATCAGTTTGTCATGGCCTACGCCGACGCCAACGGCTAAGTCCCTCAAGCGAGCCGAGAAAGCCAATCGCCTCTCCTCGGCTCGCTCTCAACTTTGCCTGCCGGTTCATCTGAGCCATTGTTAACACCAGCCTCTACCAGCATCGGGAAAACTCAACCTGCAGCCCTCTTAAAGGTCTTATCGTGACTGTTGTATCGCCGTCTTCGACAGGAGCTGCCTCCTCTCAGCCGACTCAAAGCCTCAAGCCCACCGTCTTTTGGCGCATCGCTGCCGACATTCCCCAGTCACTGAAATGGGCCTTGATGGCGCTGTCAGTGCTGGTGCCGCTGCTGCTGTGGTGGGGGCTGTCCAGCACGGGGTGGGTAGATGCCAAGTTTTTGCCGACACCGGGCATGGTCGTGAGCGCGCTGGTCGTGCTCTGGCAAGACGGCTATTTGCTCGGCGATACGCTGTCGAGCTTTTTGCGCGTGTCCGGCGGGTTTATGCTGGCGGCGCTGGTGGCCATCCCCCTCGGCATTGGCATGGGGGCGTTTGCCAGCGTGCGATCGCTGCTAGAGCCGCTGGTGGGCATCGTGCGCTACATGCCCGCGCCCGCCTTTATTCCCCTGTTGATCATTTATTTGGGATTAGGTGAGGAGCCCAAGGTGGCCCTGATTTTTATCGGCACCGTGTTCTTTAACACGCTGATGATTATGGATGCCGTCAAGTTCGTGCCCAAGGAACTGATTGAGACCACCTATACGCTGGGAGGCGATCGCCGTCAGGTGCTGCTGCAGGTGATTACACCCTACGTGATTCCTAGTATTTTTGACACCTTGCGAGTCAATATGGCCGCCTCTTGGAACTTGGTCATTGTGGCGGAGTTAGTGGCAGCAGATAGTGGCCTGGGCAAACGCATTGCCATTTCTCAGAAATTTTTTCAAACCGACGATATTTTTGCCTGCCTAATTGTCTTGGGGCTGATCGGCTTCATGCTCGATTTATCGCTGCAGGCGGCGATGCGCATGACCTGCAAATGGGCGGTGAAATAGACGCGGCCAATCCATCCACAATCTACTGCGGTGATGGGGCTTGCCTGGCTCGTCCGGGAATTCTGGTTACGTCCTCGTCCTTTGTCCACTGATTACCCTGCCAACATGCACCTCGAAGTCGCTCAGCTGCACAAACAGTTCGATACGCCCCAAGGGCCACTCGTTGCCCTGCAAGATATCAACCTGCATGTTGAGACGGGTGAATTTGTCTGTGCTGTCGGGGCTTCTGGCTCTGGCAAATCCACGCTGCTGCGGCTGGTCGCAGGGCTGGAAATGCCCACCACTGGAGAGATCACGGTAGACGGTCAGCCAGTAATTGGCCCCGGCATCGATCGCGGCATGGTGTTTCAGAGCTACACGCTCTATCCCTGGATGACCGTGCAAGAAAATGTCGAATTTGGCCTGAAGCTGCAGGGCATCGCTGCTCGCCAACGCCGCGAAGAAGCTTCCCGCTATCTCGACGTAGTTGGATTGGCGCAGTTTGCTCAATCGCTGCCCAAAGAACTCTCGGGTGGCATGAAGCAGCGGGTGGCGATCGCCCGCGCCCTGGCCAACCATCCCAAAATCCTGCTGATGGATGAGCCGTTTGGGGCGTTGGATGTGCAGACCAAAGAGACGATGCAAGAGTTTTTGCTCGAACTGTGGGCTCGCCTGGGCATCAGTATTTTGATGATTACCCATGATGTCAGCGAAGCGGTATTTTTATCCGAGCGCATTTACGTCATGTCGGCGCGGCCCGGCACGATTCAAAGAGAAGTCAACATTGACCTGGGCCGCGATCGCGCGTATGCCATCCGCCGCACTCCCGAGTTTTACCACTACTGCGAAGCGATTATGGATCTCCTGCGGGGGACCGCAATTGAATCCCTATCTTCCTAACTTCTGGGACGTGTCATCAATTCACAGTGGCTGCCAATCTGAGGTCGTGAAATAAAAGAGCCATGCCTGCAGGCAATAGAGCACGGCTCTTTTCCATCAATTGATTGGATTATGGATTCCTATAGGCCATGCTGGAAGCATTACCTCGTGGGTGATCCCCTTGATTCAGGCTGCCGCTTCAATTGTGAAGCTCGTGAAATAAAGGAGGCGAGAAGGCCAAAACAGCAGATGATGAAGGCAGTGATGCGATGCACTGCTTCTGCTGAGATCATCCCTGCATGCACAAATGCAGCCTCTAAACATCCAATTTTAGAAAACCGTAACTTTTTGTTATAAACTTAGACGGAGAGCTTAACATCGTTGGACTTCGTTGACAGGCTCCGCAGCTTAATCGGCTGCGAGTTTTGACCGAGTCATTTAATTAAGAGGACATCACGATGCCATTTACTATCGAGTCAGCGCGCAACATCTTTCCCAATACCCTAACAGCCGACGCTGTACCCGCTACAACGGCAAGATTCAACCAGCTGAGCGCCGAAGATCAACTTGCGCTTATTTGGTTTGCCTATCTAGAGATGGGGCAGTCAATCACCAGTGCAGCCTTGGGTTCTGCAAACATGCAGTTTGCTCAGCGGACGCTAGACGAGATTCGAGACATGTCATTTCAAGCACAGTCTCAAGCCATGTGTGATTTGGCTAACCGCACAGACACCCCCATCTGCCGCACCTATGCTTCCTGGTCTCCCAACATCAAACTCGGATTTTGGTATCAGTTGGGCAAATGGATGGCAGACGGCGCTGTCGCCCCGATTCCTGAGGGCTACAAGCTTTCTGCAAATGCTTCCGCAGTCCTGCAAGACATCAGAAACCTGGAGTCGGGCCAGCAAATTACTGTACTCCGTAATTCAGTCGTCGATATGGGGTTTGATAGCGCTGGCACAAAACGCGTATCGGCCCCCGTTGTGCCTCCCCAAAACATGGCTGAGCGCACCAAAGTCTCGATCGAAGGGATCACCACTCCAACCATTCTGGAGTACATGAACAACCTGAACGCTAACGACTTTGATGCCCTCATTCAACTTTTCACGCCTGATGGGGCACTGCAGCCGCCGTTCCGCAAGCCGATTGTCGGCACCGACAACATTCTGCGCTTCTTTAGAGAAGAATGCCAAAACCTGAAACTCATCCCTGAGCGAGGCGTCCAAGAACCGACAGATGATGGGTTCACCCAAATCAAAGTGACCGGCAAGTGCCAAACCCCTTGGTTCGGCGGTAACGTCGGCATGAACATTGCCTGGCGGTTTTTGCTGAATCCAGACGGCAAAATTTTCTTTGTGGCCATTGACCTGCTGGCATCTCCCCAAGAACTGCTGAACCTGATGAAGTAGTCTGCGAGGCGATCGCGTTACCGAGCTACTGATTACTTAGCGTCTCAACCGAGCGACTCAAAAGGGACTGGAGCCGATTACCTAGGCTTCAGTCCCTTTTGAGTCGGTATATTTTTTGCAAAAAAAATAGTATTAAGGGATATTAAAGGTATAGATAAGCTATTTCAATATTTTCATGATGCAGGTAAGTAAAGCTGAATGGTCGGCTCAGGAAACTCAAATTGCTCAGGCAGCGCTAATAGAAGCGCGGGCACGAGAAATAGACGGCTTAGTGCAGCTAATTCGTGAGAAAGCCAGCAAGATTGACGCCATTAACGATGTTTGGCGTCTGAATGACTTTTTGAGTGCTCGCCGTTTTGATATTGACGGTAAGTACGATGACAGTGAGGGCGAGACGCTCTTTGTGTTGGCTCGGCTAGCGAAGGAAGGCTGGGTTAAGACCGAAGACTTGGAGGGACTCGATGACGCTAAGTTAGCGAAGATTGCCGCCCTTACCCGGATTCTATAGTGAGCATCTAGCCGTAGTGCGATGCCCGACCTGGGGTTGGCCTCGTTCTCTAGGGCAGCAGCTATACCGATGCTCTGAGATCAGATTACAAATCTGGCTCCCCTTCCCGGCACTTCCCTGATTGCCCGGGAAAGCCGCTTACTGAGAATTGATATTGCGCTGCGGTGACGCATTAGAACTGGTGCAAGCACGTTTCACATCCCCAACTGAGGTGCTCATCTCGGGGCCGAGCCGCAATGGCTTTGGTTTGAGAGTGCTGGCATCTCTAGTTGCCGTTAGCCATCACCCAAGGTGGGGCGATTTTCGTTTGCCGAGATGACTCACAATTGCAGTTTCGTGGCAAAATTCACGAGCAATCCCTCGTTTCGGAGCCATTCATCGTGAAGCTTACAACTCAGCTCGTGGGCAGCGCTTGTGGGTTGGCTGTGCTCATGGGGACAGTGGGCTGTCGCAGTGAGCAGTCTGCAGCGCCCCCGACGTCGGAAACGATGACCGACCAAGAGAGTGATGCTCTCGACGGTGCCCTAGCGCCTGCAGCCGACTCAGCGCCCTCACGCGATCGCTCAACTCTCGTTGTCGATGCTCCTTCAACAGGGTTGCCGTCATCCGGCACGTTGACCGCAAGCGACCCCGACGCCCAAATCAATTTGCGATCGCAGCCCACCACAGACTCGGATAGCCCTGGCCAAGGGATCGCGGGTGACCTCGTCAGTTTGCAAAAAAGTGCGGCAGGCGATGACGGCTACACCTGGTATTACGTCACCTTTGACCGTCGCGAGGCCGCAGGGTGGATTCGAGGCGATTTCATCGCGATCGCTGACCCAGCCACGCCGGTGTCAGCATCAGCCCCAACTGGCGAGGATGGGCCTAGGGCAGTGCTCGATACCACCTGTGGTAGTCCTGACAATTTGAATGCTTACTACCGCACCTTGAACTTCAATATTTATATCTGCAACTCGCCTGAGGGGTATGTCTACGTCGGCAACGAGAAGGGCACCCCCAATACCTTGGTGGCCCGCAACGTGACGGCCTCACAAGACGGGTTTGTGGCTAGCAACGGCGGTTATGACTATGTCATCAACACCGAAACGCTGCAAATTTATGAAGGGACTGCGCCTGAGCCGATTTTGACCGAGCCGGTTGAACTCGCTGAGCGCTATTGATGGGACGGCGGGCATCTCATAAGATTGGCTCAGAGTGCATTAGAGAACGGTTTGATCACAAGTTGGTGATGGAGTTTATGGACTGGCATTGATGTAGATCGCGCCCTTTTAGGGGCCTCCAACGTGGCCACTGCTGATTCCCCCGGCTGTTCCTCGGCTCAAAGTTATCTTTTCTTCACCCTTGAGGAACCAGCGAGTCTATCCCTCGTCGTCCTCGACAAGCAAGGTATTTAGCAATGATTTGCTGTGGTTGGTTGCGCCCAATCGGCTAGGGTGCGTCGTTACAATTAACGGTCAAAACCCTTAAGGTCAGACGTGACCGCGCCCTCACGCCATCCGTTAGAGACTGTAATTAAGGTTCGACAGACCCTACACCGCCTAAATGATGACAGGCCCTAGTTCAACTGACAGAATGAGGGCAGTTCTCTGAGGTTCTTCGTTGACGACCCTAATCGGGACGCGAAGGTTTAGGGCTAGCGCCTTGCTTAAACTCCGGTAGAGTATTAGCAACTTACGAATCTTTGAGTTGTCGACGGCATTCTGTGAACAATCGGGAACCTTGAACAAAGCACATCCGTTGATGGTTGTTCTCTTAGCTCGGGGTCTCGGCCAACTTAAATTAGCTGTTTAGAATGTTTCATCGCCTTTTGCTGATTGCGCTTACTTCAATTGCTGCCAGTGGTCTGGGGGTACCGGCGATCGCTCGAACTTCGGAGCGATCGAGCGCCGTATTGCAGTTAGCACAGAGCGATAGGGTTGCCCAACTCGATAACGCTGACACCGAACCCTCACCCCCGGTAGCCTCGCCGGCTGTGCGGTCACTACAAAACCGATTAGGGCAGCTGGGCTACTATGAGGGGGCCGCTGATGGCGTGTTTAATCCCGCCACGAGTGCCGCGTTAAAAGCCTTCCAGCAGAATAATGGTCTGGTAGGTACGGGCATTTTAGACCCCCTGACCGAGGATCGTCTGCTTGATCGCGATGCCGTACCGGCCAACATCGAAGGGGCCGCCGCTGACGATGGTGAGCCCGATTTAAAATTGCCTGGGCCAACCACGGATGAACCCACGGATGAATTGCCTGCTCCAGAGGAGGAGTCATCAGAGTTACCTGCGCCTCCTGAAGGCAGTGACCCCGAATCGATCATTGAGTCGGCTGACGCCGATAGCACTGACGCCCCAGCAGAGGATACTCCGGCCAGCGTCGCTGACAATGAAGGCTTTTCCCTCGAGGGAATGCCCAATGATGGCGAGGCTGATAGCGAAGCCGCTGATGACGGTGACCCAGCAGAGGATGCAACCGCTGAGGCAGCAGCCTCGCCGGAATCTGCAGGAGGGCTGTTCCGCTTAGTTTTGCTCGGCATCATTATTATGGCCGTGGGGGCTTTGGGCACGGGGTTGGTGCTCTGGTTTGCCCGCCAGAAAGCCCAAAAGGCTGCCGAACTGGATAATCAAGCGCCAGATGGTGTTCAAGTACTGGGCAATGAGGCGATCGCCCCTCCTGAGCTATCCTCGGCCCCAGTCGCTAAGCCCCCCGCCCCCCCGCCTTCGCCCTATTATTCTAAAAATGGCCAGCCCGCTGCCGTTTCTGACTCTGAGCCCGCTCAGCTGGCTGTCAATCCGCCGCCGCCACCAATGCCGCTGAGTGTCATTCCCGAGTCCAGGGTCTCCAAAGTCAACATCATCGATGAACTGATTCAAGATTTACAAGAGTCCGATCCGGTGCGGCGTCGCAAATCCATTTGGGAGCTGGGTCAACGGGGTAATTCAGCCGCTGTGCAGCCGCTGGCTAATCTGTTAACTGAAGCTGACTCCACCGAGCAAGGGCTGATATTAGCAGCGCTCGCAGAAATCAGCACCAAAACCCTCAAACCGATGAATCGGGCGATGGCCATGGCGTTGCAGGATGACAATCCAGAAGTGCGGAAAAATGCTATTCGCGACCTTACCCGCATTTACGATTCGTTAGGGCAAGTGGGTCGCATGTTGGGGCAAGCCTCGGTAGATGATGATCCTGAGGTGCGCCAGACGGCCAATTGGGCGCTCGATCAGCTCAACAAGATGCGATTGTCGGCAACCGATACCGCCAGATCGCTACAAGACAGCCGCCTCCCGCGAGAGCGGCTACCCGACGATGAGTCGTCTTCTCATAGAGCTTAGTCGGCTCTTTCGCCGATTCGCTGATCCCCCTTTCTCACCGTAATTATCTCGACTATGTCATCTTCGTCTTCGTATCGTCTGTTGGTGATTTCAACAGCGGTAGCACCGCTCGGGTCGGGCCTCGGAGGCGGGGTTGAGCTATTTGTTAAAAATGCAGTTCAAGGTCTGCAGCAGCGCGGCCATCAGGTCACTGTGCTCGCGCCGGCCGGTTCGGTGCTCGCGGTGGAAGACCTGATTCAGCTGCCAGGGCAGTGGCAACCGACCGCCCACACCAGTGAACGTAGCAGTCCGATTGTGATGCCTGAATCGTCGGTGTTGGCGGCGATGATGGCCTATGCCCGTGAGGTACAGCAGGAGTTTGATATCATCCTGCACTTCTGTTACGACTGGCTGCCGTTTTATCTCACCTCGTTTTTTAAAACACCAATCGCGCACTATGTGTCGATGGGGTCGCTGACCGATGCAATGGATGCGGTGATTAGTCAGGTAGCTCAGACTTATCCGGGGACGGTGGGGGTCTGTACACAGGTGCAGGCGGAGACGCTGCCTGCAACCGATCGCTATCGCCCCATCGGCAGTGCTGTCGATCTCAATCTGTACGATTATTGCGATCGCCCTGGCCATAGTCTGGCGTGGATGGGCCGCATTTCTCCCGAAAAGGGGCTGGAAGATGCGATCGCCGCGGCGGCGATCGCCCAAATTCCGCTCAAGATTCTCGGCAAACTTGAAAATCCAGACTATTGGCAGCATCTGCAGACTACCTATCCCGACGCCCCCATTGAATATTTGGGGTTTCTCGATACGGCGGGACTGCAGGCTGCCATTCGCACCTGCCGAGCGCTATTGATGACGCCCAAATGGGTGGAGGCCTTTGGCAACGTGGCGATTGAAGCGCTCGCCTGTGGCGTGCCGGTGATTGCCTATCGGCGGGGTGGCCCGATCGAAATTGTGCGCCAAGGCCAGACGGGCTGGCTGGTAGAGCCTGACAGCGTGGCAGGCGTAGTGGACGCGATTAGCCGCAGCGATCAGCTGGATCGCCAGGCTTGTCGGCAACAAGCCGTGGCGGAGTATTCTCTAGACGCTTTGGCCCTGCGCTACGAGCAATGGTTCCACGACATCTTGAGCCAGCAGCGTTAGACCGCAGACACCTCGCTGCCCAGCGGGAGGCTGCGCCCAGATCACGGATGCATCCAGGCGGTTTCGACCCGGCTCAACCAACCCTGATTGAACATGCAGGGAGTCTTCGCCTTACTGACAGGGGTTGCCTAAACATCGGGGGCGACAAAGCCGAGACCCCTCCGTAGAATCATTCCGAACTTTACCCTCTACTCTTCACCCATTTTGCAGCGAGTCGAAATCCCTAAAGCCCTTTCAGATCAGCACTTTGAGGGAATTCTGCAGCATTCAGAACCAGGTTTTAAAGTGCATTGGGTCAGGAATGACTAATAATGTGAAAGGTTGTAAAGTTTTGGAATTCCCATGTCATTACCCACAAATCTGACGACTCTCGATGGGGCCGCTTTGCCCGCTGATGCGCTGAGCAACAAGGTCGTGCTGTTTGTTAACGTGGCGAGCCAATGTGGCTTGACGCCGCAGTACGACGGTCTGGTCTCGCTGGATAAGCAATACGACGATTTCATGGTGGTCGGTGTGCCTTGTAATCAGTTTGGCAAGCAGGAACCCGGCAGTCCTGAAGAGATCAAGGAATTCGCCGCCTCGAAATATAATGTCGAGTTCACCTTGCTAGAGAAGCAAGATGTCAACGGTGACACTCGCAGCCCGCTGTACCAGTTTTTGGTGGGCGACGGCGAAGACATTGAGTGGAACTTTGGCAAGTTTGTCGTTGATCGCACCGGTGCCGTGGTGGCGCGGTTTGACCCGCAAACGCCGCCTGATTCCCCTGATCTCAAAGCCGCCATCGAAAAGGCGTTGGGCTAGGAGTCGAGTCTGACCGCAGACTTGACGCGGTTTGAGCGTCTTAGTTGAATGCAAGCGATCGCGCCTAGCATCTGATTGCTGGGCGCGATCGCGGCTTTTCTAACAACCTTCTACCCACTCAGTAACGCTTCGACAAACTCATGACTAGAGAAGGGGCGCAAATCTTCGATGCCCTCACCCGCGCCGATAAACCGGATGGGCAGCCCTAATTGTTGAACAACGGCCAACGCTACCCCCCCTCGCGCTGTCCCGTCTAACTTGGTTAAAACGACGCCGCTCAGGTTGGCAGCTTCGGCAAATACTTCGGCCTGCCGTAGGCCGTTCTGCCCCAGTGTGGCATCCAAAACGAGCAGTGATTCCACTTGAGCATCCGGCGCTTTTTTGTCAATAATGCGGCGGATTTTAGACAGTTCTTCCATCAAATTCTTTTTGTTCTGCAAGCGACCTGCGGTGTCCACTAGCAGCAATTCACAATCGCGCGACTGGGCGGCGGTAATGGCATCAAACACCACGGCGGCAGGGTCGGTGTTTTTGCCCGGATTAGCAATCACCTCAACGTCACTGCGTGCCCCCCAAGCCTTGACCTGCTCGACCGCAGCGGCTCTAAAGGTATCCGCCGCGCCAATCAGACAGGAGTAGCCAGACTTTTTAGCAATGTGGGCCAGCTTGCCAATGGTGGTCGTTTTGCCCGCACCGTTCACCCCTGTCATCAGCCAAATATTGAAGGTGCCTTTGTCTGGCACAAATTCCAGATTGTGAGAATCGCCTAGAGGCTTGTCCAACATATCTTTAAGGATTTTTTTGAGATAGGCGATCGCCTGATCCGGGGGCAAGACCTCTTCGCGCAGTCGCGCTTGCAGCGACTCAATGATGGCATCCGTTGCGGCAACACCTACGTCAGCCTGCAGTAGTAGCGCCTCGACTTCAAAAACCGCCTCTTCATTCAGCGGCCCTTGCCCAACAATGGCCTTCAGTTGGTTGACCAACCCACGTCGGGTCTTATCAAGCCCTTGGCGCAGGCGATTGAGCCAGGTGATCTCCTCTAGAGAAATATCACCCGCCTGCCGTCCCTGACTGGCGAGCACCTCCG
>ERZ1740058.1525-NODE-1525-length-10695-cov-5.215602_pt1 | contig 10695 bp, 10 predicted proteins | sample MGYA00581745_ERZ1740058 | MGnify/ENA primary metagenome ERZ1740058 (study PRJEB43018, sample SAMN04849742) | marine metagenome | isolation source: floating plastic debris | place: Pacific Ocean | collected 2008-08-30 | study: EMG produced TPA metagenomics... | reverse complement strand
CATAGGGCACCGAGACCAAGGCATCGGTCAACAGCAGGGTGCGAGTTTCTCGATGAAACAAAGCGACTTCGACAAACGGACCTAGCCCTAGCTTGATCGGCCCTAGCGTTGCCCAATCAAACTCCTCAGTAAACGGGACGAAGATGTCGTCAGTCAGAACCTGGGTTCGTTGGGGGGGCAGTCCCAACCAGCTCAGGGGTAAATTAAGCGGAAAGCTCCATTGCTCAGGCGCGACATAGATTTGCGCTTGGGGAAAGCGGCGGGCAAATGGCCCCACAAACACTTTGTGTTCAATTCCCGTGGTGGTGGATTGGATGATGTATCGAACGGAGCCGTAACGTGCCTCTAGAGATCGCACCAGGGCGATACATTCGGGTGTCGGCGCTACCGGTGAATAAACCAGTAAACCGCCTGCGCGAAGCCGAATGATCGTCATGCGAATGTGCACGACGACATAAAAAATCCCCTGATATTGGGCAAAGATCCAAACCTTCTCTTTGACAACTTCCTGCATCAGGGTCGGACGTTGACCATAGGGATACAGCGGCACCACTGGCCAAAAGGGCCATGAGCGAGCCGAGCGATCGTCACTGGCTACTTGCTGCGAAAAAAAGTCTTGGCCCGCCATACTGCTCAAAGATTCATACCCTATTGAATTGTAGAGACTTCTGTCAATAATTTAGAAAGAGTACGGTTCAGTCAGCACTGCTACGGCAGAATCTTGAAATCGGCGGGTAGACGTGCAGAATTAAAAGTCCCGCTGAGCAAGACTTCTGACAATTCAAGCGGCTCAACTCTAACTGTGGCTGGTTTCGCTCAGCGTTTTATCACGACATAACTGGTCATTAGCGCGCGACCGTAGCGTGCTGGGGCGGCCACGCTACGGTCACAGAGACAGATATTGGCGATTAAAGTTACGCGATCGCGTCGGCAGTTGCTGCCACTGTGGGGGCAAGTTCCTCAACTTCAGTGCTATGCACAACCAAAACGGAACAAGCGGCATGGTGCATTACATAATTGCTCACGCTACCCAAGAAAAATTCACTCAACCCTGACCGACCTCGGTTACCGATCACAATGAGGTCTGCTTGCCAGCTTGTGGCTACATCACAAATGACTCTGCCTGGGTCGCCAGCAGTTTGCGTAAACTCAGTTTTAATGCCTTGTGCAGAGGCATTGGCGGCTAACTGCCGCAGTTCGCTAATGCCTTCACGTTCGTAAGTTTCCCATCGTTTTTGATACGTGTCCCAAGCCACACCGTCGCTAATGGGATAGTAAGAGTGATAAGCCCTGACGGGTAATCCAGGGCTGCCTTCTTCGTAGGCAGACAGTGCATGAACGATCATCAAATCAGCTTGCATGAGCTTGGCTAAGTCAATTGCCTTGCTCAACAAATGAGTTCGCAATGACGAATGATCAACAGCTACTAAAATCTTTTGATACATAACAGCCTCCTTGGATACAGGGCTACTTGCTGACAACAACGATGCCTTGAGTCCCAACTGCGGCGCATCCTCCACGTTTGACCGTAGAGAGCAAACTCAGAGCCGACTCAACCGCTGACGACGATGGTCAAGCAGTCTGTAAAGGTCAAAAGTCTGGCAACTCCCCAGAATTGCTTTACCGCTTAACTGCATTTTAAAGCGCCCCTTTTCTAGGGCTGGAATAGGCTTAACATGCGATCGCAACTTGCAACAAAAGCCAACTCTCTAGAGATGGCAACTGTATCCGATCCTCTAAACTCCATGCCGCTAGCATCGAAAAGCTACGACCCTAAGGCTTTAAGGCGTCATCCAAAATTTGGCGAGCCGCTTCTGCCTGCGATCGCGCATCGCGATATTTCAAATTGCTTTGAGCAAAACTCTTGAGCGTCTTAAAGCCATCTTTCAAACTAGCAATTTGCTCTTCAGAAATCGGTTCATCTGTAAACAGTAAGTCAATGAGCTGCCTGACAGCCAAGGCTTCTCCACGCGAGTCCTGCATTTTCATCTTGAGGGTGGCCAGGTGACTCAATACCTGGACAGCTTCGACCACGGTATCTTCTTGGCTCTTGATATCAGCCGTAGGCTCAGGCGTTTTCACTTCAATAAACTGTTGAGGGTCAAATCCGTCAGCCAAGTTGGTTGGCAACTTGCCATCATCCATCAGTTCTACCAACTGATCCATGGCCTTTTCACGAGCTTTACGAGAATCTTTACCCGAAATATTAAGAATCACCTCTGGACTCTGAGCAAGTGTGTATTGAACCATGACACCATGTATTAGTTCTTTAATATGTGTTTGGCGTCCAGCTACTGCCGATGCCCCTCAATCCCTCTTCAAAAGGGGGACTTCCAAACCGATGAGGTACTAGCCCCCTTTTGAAGGGGGCGGCGACAGCGAAGGGTTCTACGGCACGCCAAACAGATACAGTTCTTTTGAACTACATTATTTTAGCTTATGCTCATGGCTACGACCGTTAAGGCATGTGTAGCTAAATTTAGCGCCCAGAGCGGCTCAAGTCATTGCGGCTGCCATCAAGTAAGCCGACGACTACGACCTGATCGCAGGCGGCCAACGTGTCAACCGGCAAAGTTGCAGCGATACAGAATCGATGGAGAAGCTATATTTACCTCGTCGTTCGAGTGGGAAACCCGCCAACGCGTTTTGCGCTGCCTTCTCAAAGACTGATGACCCGAAACCGAGAACCGACAAATCAGGCAGACGGTGGCTGCTCGTTAGAGTCTGTCGCTGGGGTGGCTACAGGCTCAGGAGTGTCACTGTCTGCCGCATCATCAGCGTTTGCGTCACTTGCGGCTTGCGCCTTTTCCGCTTTTGCCTGAGCGCGCTCTTCCCGCTTTTTCCGCTCAGCTTCCAGCACTTCTGCCATTAGGGCCTTTGCTTGCATCATTTTGTCGAGGTTGCTGCGATACAGTTCGATATCTTTTTGCAGCTTGTCAAAGGATATTCCTAGTACTTCAGCGGCCTCCTTCATAAAGGCCATTAGCGGCTCTTTGTCTTTGACTAATTCGGAGTCAACTTTTGCGGTGAGGGTGTAGAAGCCAATCCCAAAAGCTCGGCTGTACTTAAAGCGATCGCGCTCAGCAATGCCCTTTAAGATGCCTGCTAACCCGTCAGTATTAGCCTCAGTCAAGTTGCCGAGCAGGCTTTTGAGGGCGTCAAGAGACATGCCATCGATCGTACTTAAAGCTTGTTGAGCGTCGTTGCGATACTGCTCAGGGGTCGATTCAACAGACTTACACAGGGCCACAAAAATAGGTTCAACATCATCCTCTGGGCGATAACCTTCCATAAACGTGTCAAAAGTGGTCACAATGCCCAATGCGTAGATGGCATCATAGGCAAAGTCGCCACTAACTGAAAGGAGATGCATCTCCACCATGAGTTCCTCGACGACGCGGCGATATACCGACGTGACGGGGCGATCAAAATTTTCGTAAAAAGTGCGTTTGGTGTCAGATACAGTGCGAACGTTGCTCACAAGACTTTGCCGAGAATACAGCTATACCATTCTCACCTTTTGCAGCCGCTTTGCCAAGGGCTCAGCGCCAAGGTATTTATCGCCCTGCTGGTTCCGGTCGACTGGATAGTGAGGCTGGTTATCTGCATGGTTCTGCTCGATAAATCATGCTGTCGTCAAGCCTTGACCTCTGGGCGAATAGGCGTGATGTACCATCTACTGCCGCTGCCCTTGCTGACGACATTAATGCCGTCAGCAAGCGTTGCCATCTGGTCACATCGACTGATCAGGCCACTAGATTAGCCAGACTGTTGCAGCGAAGGGGGGGGATCAACGACCCGTTTTTGGTGTCGTTGCTCTTCTAAGGCCAACAAAATTTGCTGGTGGCGATCGCGGTTAATGGGGTATCGATAGGCAAACCATAAGCTGCCGAGTAATAAAATCGCCGGCAGCGGCCCAATCAGCAAGCGAATTGTCCAGAGGGCGGCTGGTGGCTGCGCTTCAGCGCCCGCAATAAAACCGGCCAAATCTAAAAAGACGCCTGAGGCAAACAGAGCGATCGCCACGCCAAATTTTTGTAGAAACACCACAGCACTGAAATAGAGGCCCTCTCGACGGAGTCCGGTCTGTAGCTCATCTAGATCAACGACATCGGGCAGCATGGAAAACGGCACCATATACATGGTTGCCACCCCCATGCCCGCAAAAACACCCAGCAGATACATGATGAAAACGTTTTCTGACTGCACAGTCATCAGGGCAAACAAAGCCAGAACTGCCAGGGGGGCACCCATCAAAAACACCGTGCGTTTATCACTGAGTTTGGCAACGCGCTCCCAAATGATGACCATGGCGATCGCTGTCCCTTGCACCGTCAGTGCCATCCGGGCAAAGTGACTCTCCGGCAACTCCATCCAAGCATCCACAAAGTATGGCAGCATCACAGCCGTTAGTTGAATTCCAACCCAACCGCAGAGATACAGCCCGAGAATTTTGCGAAATGCCGCATTGCGAAAAACGCTGCGGATCTCAGGCAACAAAAATTGGGATGAGGTGTTAGGCGCAGGACGAGCGCGATGAGCCTGAACCTGCCAATAACGGCGATAGGTGCCGATAACACAAACGCCAATCATCAAAACAGCAGGCACAGCAGAGAGCTTGCCGAGCAAACTGAATTGAGCCTCCGGGCCAATATCTTGGTCAAACACCATCTGCGCCATGGCCAACCCCAAAATGCTGCCACCGATGCTAAAAGCCGACTTCATGCTGATTAACGCGGTGCGCTCATCGTAGTTATCTGAGAGTTCGGCAGCGAGGGCAGTGTAGGGTAGCTGCACGGCGGTGAGACAGGCAAAGGCCACTAAAGACAGGGTGGCGTAATAGATAAAAAGGCCCCATTGAGTCTCAAGCGGCGGTACCGTCCATAACAGGACAAAGCAGATTGAAAGAGGAACTACCCCGATCAACATCCAGGGATAACGGCGACCCAGGGGCGATTGCGTGCGATCGCTCAGCCAGCCAACCAGAGGGTCATTGATGGCGTCCCACAAGCGGCCAAACATCAAGACTGTCCCGGCGAGTACAGGCGTCAGGTCTGCCACTTCTGTAAAAAAGTACAACAAGAAAAATGCCGACAGACTAGACGGGACTGCCGCCGCCAACTCACCAGTACCGTATGCAAACTTGACTAAAAAAGGCAGAGACGGCAGTTTCCGCAAAATCGTGTGCTCCCGGATGCCGCTAACCAGTGCGCCCACATCCACTGCCCTTCATCCTGTCCTGAAATTAGGAAACTTTGCAACTGCAAAAGAGAGCATCCCAGCTGAAACCGGCCTCAAAAGTGCTTGAGCGCGTCATCATTTAGGCTCGAAAATCTTTGCCAGTAAGCTGTTCTAGATTCGCATTTATCGTTGATCGACCAGGGGCTGGCAGCCGCTCAAGACAGGAATTTGAGGCGATGACAGTCCCCCTAAATCACACTGCACCGGCGCTCAAAACGACCAATGGGAAGCCAGCGAGCACCGGCTTCCCATTAAGAGGAATATTTCCAACGCTGCATCGTGATCGCTTAAGCACCACTCATCAAGCGACGGAGACCTGTCCAGCCAATCACAATGTAGGCGATTGACATCAGCAAACTGCTGATCGAAATCCACGCTGCTGATTTAATGGCTTCTTGACGTACTTGCGAACGGGCATCTTCTTGACGAGTGCCAATCTCCGTCTCAATTTCTTGAGCGGCTTCGCCCGCCCTTTGAGATAAGAACTCATTCAAACCGTCAGGATTGCCTTGAAATTGCTGAATCTCTTCAGGAAGCTGCCCCGCCGCGATCGCCTGCTCCAACAGAGCATCATCCTGAAACAAGACTTCGAGCTGACTCAACTGCTGGCTCAGCTCACCTTCAAGGCGCTGGCCCAACTGCTCCCGGGCCTGGTTGGCTTCTCGGGAAACTTGAGCCAAGGCATCTTGTGCCGTGATGCGTACGTTATTGACGTGCAAAAAGGTGAGCAATAAGAACACAAGCCCTAAGAGGCTGGAGATGGCACAGGCCCAAAATCGAAAATCTGTCAGCAGATTTCCCGATGATTTGGCGGTACCCGCACTGCGGTCGATCCAATAGCCAGCTAGCAGCAAAGCAATGCCGACCAGCGGCACAATGCCTCGGTCAACGATTTGCGTAGTCGCATTGAGCTGCCATTGAGAATCCAAGAAATTGGGGGGAATCAACAGTACGAGGAAGTCTAGCAGAGCTGACAGAATGGTAACGATACCGACTAACTTAAGAGCGGTGGCCGCGAGAGGAGAAGCGGCAGCACTATCAAAGGTCTTTTCAGCATTCATAAAGATTTTCTGGGCTAATGTTCAAAATAGTTTGCCCCATGTGCACTGAATTGAATCAGCGTTGTCAATAAAGGGCAGACAATGAGTTTGTCGTTGTCTTTGGGCAGATGATTTCGCCCAAAACAACTTCTCAAAAGTACACCCAAACGCTGTGCCGAGTAGCATTGTGGGAGGAAAGTTTAAAACTCTGGACAGAAGTCATGAGCTGGTCTCAGCCTTTCCGGATGAAGACTCAGAAGCGATGAACGAAGGGAATTTACGGCTGGTTGACGCAGCGCCAATCACCTGTGACGCTGCTTTGAGTTAGGCCTTGAGTACTGAGCTCAAAGCAGCGCCCCTCAGTTTTCGATGGGCATCAGTTGTTCCAGATTTTCGGGGTTGATTTCATAGGCGGCCCCAAAACCAACGACAAACCTGCCCCCCTGAGGAAGGAGTTGAAAAATTTGAAAATCTGGCAATTGCCGCAGCATCTCGATCAGGTTGCCAAACCGCTGTTTAAATCGGTCGGCCAGCCCGGTCCACTGAGGGTCATGGCGCTCGATTAAATTGACGGCGCAGTCATACATCAAGCGACGACGAGCAAAAATCTGTTTAGTTTGAGTTTCATCTTCGATCAGCAAAATGCCTGCTTGGGGAGTCTTCTGCAGGTTTTGAGTGTGGCTAGAGAGACCGCTCACAAAAATATAAAAAGTGCGATCGCGCCCCATGACAAAAGGAGTGTAACTGGCTTGCGGTTGCCCCTCAGGAGTCACGGTGCTCAGCATTAAACTCTGCACCTGATTCGGAAAATCTACGTAGGTGGATTGAACCTCAGAGAAACTAACCATGCAATAATTCGTTACGATGTCAACGTGCTTTCTTTCATCATCTTATGTCTCTCACGTCTTTCCTAAACCGATTAACCGTAGATTTGGATTTTGCCCAGCAGCAAGCCTTGCAGGCTGGTGAGGTGGTTATGCTTGGTAGTGAGGGCACGTATACCGTGCTATCGCTGGTGTCTGCCCCAGTTAGAAGCGTGTGGGACGTTTTGAGTAATTACGAGCGATTTCCGGAGTTTTTACCTTCCGTGGTGAGCAGTCGCATACTCGAAAGACGCGATAACCGGGTATTAGTAGAGCGTAAAGATAGTCGAAAACTGGGTATCCTCCCCATTCGGGTCAAGATTGTGACCGAAAATGTCGAGCATCCCTACGATCGCATCGATTACCGCATGGTTGATGGCACTCTGGACGAGATGAACGGGACTTGGGAACTCACCCCTGTTGATGGAGTCGGTGGTGAAGCCGCGACCCTATTGACCCAACAAATTGTTGCCAAGGCCAGCATGGGGCCATTACAATCCTATTTCTATGAAGTGTTTGAAACCGGGCTGCAAGAAATGACGACCAACCTCAGGTGTGAAATGCAGCGTCAACAGCTGGCAGCACAAAGCTAACCCCCAAAAAACACCAACAACGCTGTGCTCCAGCGGATGCTGGCTCTAAATTGCTATGTGTGGTCGATTTGCCCAAACCCATGACGGCGATAATGTCGCCCGCGCTTATCAATTAGCGGTTACACCTGAGCTATCGCCTCGCTACAACATTGCGCCTAGCCAGACCGTTTCGGTCATTGTGCAATCGCGGCGGTCTGGCGATCGCCTGCATCACCATAAACAATGGGGACTGATACCTGGCTGGAGTCAGGATGTCCGCGTGGGTTACAAGCTGATTAATGCGCGCTCCGAAACGGTGGCGGAAAAACCGGCCTTTCGCCGAGCGTTTCAGCAGCGCCGCTGCCTGATTGTGGCAGATGGGTTTTATGAATGGCAACAAGCGCCTCAGGGGAAAACCAAGCAGCCTTACCTTATTCGTTTAAGAGAGGGTGCGCTCTTTGCTTTTGCCGGTTTGTGGGAACAGTGGCGATCACCAGAAACGGACGAAACCCGATTTTCTTGCACTATCTTGACGACTACGGCAAATGTCGTCATGGCTCCCATTCACCTGCGGATGCCAGTCATTTTATCCCCTTCAACCTATGACGCTTGGCTAGACCCTACCCATTACAATCGGGGCAATTTAGAGGCTTTATTGCAGCCCTATGATGCAGAGGCCATGCAAGCGATCGCGATCAGCACGGCAGTCAACAACCCTCAACATGAAGATGCCACCATTCAGCACCCCATTTTAGCTACATAATTTTGGGGCTAAGTAGAGCTAGAATTCCTGCCCATAGATGAATTTCAGCCCCTGGCTAATCAGGTTATGCAGGCACACTCATGCGTCCCCCACCAGGTTTCTAAAACTAATTGATGATCCGCCCTGACCCTGGCTCTACAACAACGAACTTGGTGTACAACTGCGTGAATGTGGCCCCGCCCGCAATTGCCGAGATCAACGGAGAGAGTACGGCCTGCCGATCACCCATATCGAAGCAGCTAAAAGCTACTTGTAAGAACCTTTAGCCAGATATTAATTCTTTGTTAAACAAGAGTTTGTCTGTCCTTAAGCAACATTGTTGACGATGACACTTAGAAACATCTAGTGAAAGTGTAGCTTTGGGGCTTTTCTTCTTCGCAGAGGTGCCCCAGCCCTGGTAAAACTATCCGAGACATTCCGATGACGTTCCGTAGGTGGCCAGACGTGTCTGCACAACCTTCTTTGCTGTCAAGCACTACTCAACGAACTTCTCAAGGAGATTTTGTCGCGGTGCTAGAGCAGCTCTATCGAGAGCGCACGCTGACACCTTATGCTGCCGGTCAGACGATGCCACTGCGGGTTAATGAGGTGCTGATTGTATGTCGGGGGGTCGTGCAGCTTTACACCATTCAGCAAGATGGCAGCGAGACCTTGTTAGGCTTGGCTGGACCGTCGATGTCCATTGGCTTACCGCTAACAATCGTGGACCCTTACTGGGCCACGGCTTTAACCGATGTAGATGTTCTACCGTTGCTCATTGCCGAGGTCGAATCTTCACCCTTGCTGATGGCGGGCATTTGTCGTCATATGATGCTGCGTTTACAGCAGTCAGAGGCTTGGTTAGCGATCGCGGGCAAGCGATTGGTGGCTGATCGCCTGAGACAATTGCTGCTCTTAATCGCTCAGGAATTTGGACAGGTTGAAACCTGCGGCGTGCGCGTGCCAGTAAGATTAACCCATCATCAGCTGGCCACGGCGATTGGTACAACTCGTGTAACGGTGACCCGCCTGCTAAAAGATTTCAAGCATGAAGGCTGGCTACAGACTCAACAGCGCTATCTGATTGTGCAGCTTGAGCAATTGCGAGATAGCGGCTGGAATCACATGTACCTATAGCTCCCCTTAAGCCGCTGATTGATCAGCATACTGATGCCGTCGAATCAGCTTGGCGGTCAGATGACCAGACAAACTTAATTCGCAAGTTGCCGACATCCGCTGCGTTGCTGACTAAAGCACCGACTTGGGGGTCGACTTTGATCCCAAATTCGACTTCACAGGTGTCTGGGGGCTTGGGCAGCTTGGCCAGGGTTTCTGCAGTTCTATTCGCCAGCGCCTGGATTGTACCCATTGCTTGGCCTAATGCCTGAGCTGATTTGGCTGCCAGCTCTTGAGGATGTCGAGCAGTCGCAGTCGTGCTACCGCGCGGGTCTTTCATTTCAAACAGCACAATAGACTCTTCGGAGGAGGTCACGGTTTGAATGATGTCGCTGGGCATGGCCGAGATAAATGGTGGACGATCGCGCATTGATTGTAATCAAAAACGCGGGTGGTCGGATGACGACTCCAACCCATATAGCTGGAGGCAGGCTACCTTTCAGAAATCGCCAAGGATGATTTGTTCAAAACCGGCGAATCTCTGGCCCCATTGTTGAAACAGACCTTGATGAGGCCTTCAAACTACTGAAGCAGCTTGTTTATCTCTGGGAAAGCGTTGGCCAAGTATTAGGCACTATAGCCCTCTCACAGTCAGGATTTGACCGCTAAGTGAGCACCGGTTCTGTTAGCGGAAAAGACCCAGGACGTGGGACGAGTCCCCAGGAAACGGGAGCTTTCACGGTAGTATTTGGGTGGTGTTAAGAAATCTTGAGTCATGGTTGAACGTCCTATCAAGAAGTCAGAAAAAGCTGCTCGTGAAGCGCAGGAAGGCAGTGGCGATCGCGAGGGGCGTAGCAATGACCGCCGGGGCCGCGATCGTAAAGGTCGTAAAGGGGGTAAAGGCCGCGGCCGTCGCGATCGCGAAGAGAAGGCGCCAGCCGTACCGCCAGCCTTGATGCGGGGGCCAAGGCCAAAACCGAAAGTTGAAGAGCCCGAACCGGAGCCAGAAACTGCAGCGGAGGCGGAAGCGCCTGAGGCAACTGAGGCAACTGAGGCAACTGAGGCAATGTCAGAAACGCCAACTGATGCGCCTGAGGCTACTGAGACGCCTGCGGAAACCC
>ERZ1740058.1524-NODE-1524-length-10698-cov-7.652072_pt1 | contig 10698 bp, 6 predicted proteins | sample MGYA00581745_ERZ1740058 | MGnify/ENA primary metagenome ERZ1740058 (study PRJEB43018, sample SAMN04849742) | marine metagenome | isolation source: floating plastic debris | place: Pacific Ocean | collected 2008-08-30 | study: EMG produced TPA metagenomics... | reverse complement strand
GAGGGGGTTCGCTCAGCTCGAAGATAAAGCTGAAGGGCGTGCCTTCGCTTTCGATTAGGGTGTCGGTGCTGACACTGAAGTCAACGACTGGCTCAAAGTGGCTGGCGTAGGTAGCCTGCAGTTCGTCAGAGAAAACAACAGGGCTTTGAACCTGTCCCAGTTGAGTATCCAGAGTCCAGTTGGTGCGATCGCCTACCCGACCGATCCGATCGGTAGAAGCGGCTATATTGGCACCTGTCAGCTGCCGAAGCTGTTGTACAAACAGGTGACCCATGGCGCCTTTAGCGACCTGACAGCCGTAGAGCAAAATGTCTTTGTTCTTAAGCAAAGCTGCCCAGCCAACAAGCGCACCGCTGTGCTGTGCGAGGGTTGAAAAGCTCAGCTGTGTGTTGCCCAAGTGCAACTGACCGGGCTTACCATGAGAAACAATATGAAGGCTAGCGAGGCGTTCGTAGCCTGCTAGCGCTTCAGTAATTTGGGCGATTCCATCGCGCTCGGCAGAGAGTAAAAGTACATCTGCTTGAGCACCAGTGATATCGGTAATCAGGGTAGAAATATTAGCGACGCCCGAGTCGATAACAATCAGAGCGTTTTGTTGGAGGCCCTTAGTACTGCTTGCAGCACTAGCTGGCATATTTTGTGACAACAGCATGGAAGTCATAAATGTAGTATTCCTTGATTCTTTGACATGAAATGGTTAGGTATGCAGATGCAACCATGGCAGGACTCTTTAGAGACGCCCTGCGCCTGCTGGATATATCACTTGAAAAACAGCTTGAATGGACCCTAAATTCCGCATGAACTCTAATAGAAACAAATAGATTGCATAGAAGCACTAGCGCAGTTCGGTAGCGCTAATTCAACAAGATAGTGCCGATACGCAAAACGCATCGTGAAAAAACACATCTTGCTAGTGCGAATAGTGCGAAACGTGCTCGCACTAACAATTTGCTTAGTAAGAGAAGTTAATTAAAAGAATTAAATCAACCTGTGAAGACATCCATCAGACGTCAATCGATTGTGTGAAGCACATAAACGCTAGTAGACAGGTAGCACCTGAGGCCACATAGCGGATGCAATCGCCTCTGCACCAGGTTTGCAATTTCTTTCAATGTTGAGAGTCAGTCTCAATAACTTGCAGATAGTGTAACACTCAACACCGATTGAAGGGGGGACAGTTATGTGAAGTAATTATGAAGCGAAGCTGCCCTCTTGACGACGGATAGACCGTGATTACGGGTTACAAGCTGCCGTCATGTTGATTCAAACGACCGATGTATCTGCGGTAGGGCAGGTTTGCCAAGTTGTACAAATACAGAAGCTCGAATACGAGGGTTGCCTTTTGCATATCTAAAAGTATATAGAAATCATTGCTGATATTTATTGTTGATCTGTTTGTTGCAATACAGAGGCTTGCATAAGAAGATTTGCAAACGTTGCAAATCTTCTTATGCAAATCTACTCTTTTGGCAGAACGTCATGGTCTACCCAGTATTCTCCTTTAATGCGAGAGATGACATGTACCGCCACCCTAGCGCCGTCACCTGCGGCTACGATTGCCTGAGAAGGATGGCCCGCCACAACGCCTGCGGCAAACAGGTTAGGCACAGATGTTTCGCCCTGCGCCGATACTGGTAGATTAGTTTTCACAAAGGGCTGCGCACCGTCCACTTTATCGACGTCTATGTCTAAAAACTTCAAAGGATTCTGGCCGGTGGCCAAAATCACATAGTCGGACAGATAGCTATTCTCGCTAGTGATAATTAAAAATTTGCTGTCTTGAGTTGTGAGCTGCTCGACTGCCTCGCTCACAATTTTGGCGTTGTATTGGTCACAGAGCGATCGCGCCTCATCTCTCAGCGTAATCCCGGTTAAGGGCTCTACTTTTCCGGGGTAGTTTTTGATATATGCCTTGTGTAAGACGGATTTGTCATTGTCAAAAGTTAGCGTTTCAACATCGGCTTTAGCCAGGTACATAGCAGCGCTCAAACCGCTAGCACCGCCACCAACGACGGCTACAGAAGTTTCTATCATGGGACTATTCGAACTCCTATTTCCTTATGCAGCTCTTGTATGGCTACTGTCATCTACGCTGTTGATTCTACAGCTCATATGCTGACCCGCTGATTAGGCCCTGCCAAAAGAACACAAATATTTATTGACAGTAATTGCTATTAGGTATAAAAAGCCTGTACGCTCTACAGCAAGCCTAAATCACAGGCTCAGCAACAGGCCCAAAATACAGGCCCAAAATACAGACCCAAAAAATAGGCCCAAAAAAAGGCCAGACAGCCACAGCGCACTCAATCATCCTACCCACTATGAAATCTGCTATTCAGATCGGCGCTAAGTCGATGGATACCCCTACCCTGGTTCAAAAACTGTTACAGTACCGGCTGCTAGAAAAGCTGGTCAAAGAAACGGTCATTGACGATTTGATTGAACAAGTGAGCTGCGATCCTGACGCTGCGCTAGAAACGTTTTGCCAAAGGCGAAAGCTAGACACTGCCGAGCTACGGCAGGCCTGGTGTAAACAAGAACATCTGAGCCCAGATCAGATGAAGGTTGAGGCCATTCGCGAATTTCGGCTGGCTCAGTTTAAAGAAAATACCTGGGGCGATCGCATTCAAACCTTTTTTTTACAGCGCAAAGCGCAGCTAGATAGAGTTGTGTACTCTTTGATTAGAGTCAAGAGCGCTGAAGTTGCCCAAGAGCTGTACTTTCGGCTCTGTGACGACGGTGAAGGTTTTTCTGATATTGCCAAGCAGTATTCTGAAGGAAAAGAAGCTCAAACTGGCGGGTTAGTCGGTCCAGTAGAAATCAGCGTACCGCATCCTACTATCGGGAAAATGCTACAGGTCAGCGAAGAAAATCAGCTATGGGCCCCTGTCAGAATCGGCGATTGGATGGTAATTGTTCGATTTGAAAAGCGAATTCCGGCTCAGCTAGATGAAAGTATGCGACAGCGACTGCTGCAAGAGCAGTTTCATACTCTGCTACAGCAGCAGATGCAGGCTAGCCCCGTAAAGCTGATGCCTATAGAAGCAAATCCGGAAACAACAGTTCAACGAGATGACCAGAGAGAGACCCAGAGAGACACCCAAAGAGAGACCCACAGACATACCCAGCGCGTGGCCTAGCTCCATTTCTTTAATACCACCAGGGTTCGTCATCTCTGAGGCTGGGTTCTTCGTGAATAAACATCGCCCAGACAAGCGCGGTCGTAATCGGAGAGAGCACGCACAGTACCCTTAAGTCAACAATGCTAGAAAGGTTAAACACAATTAATGCCTCTTTTTTATACGTAGGTTTTCAGTGGAGATAGCGTTGTAGCCATAGCGGTCTGATGAACGGGCTGAGAGAACAACAGCCATAGACCAAACGAAATTAGCATTGACAAAAGAAACAATCTTATATTTCGATTTCTTATAACAGATTTCATAACTTTCCTTTTAATTCTCCTTTAAGGAATTAGTGCTTTGTACGGTCTCAACTCTAATGCCCGGTCAAGGCTCAGACAATGCCCAGATTCTGATTGTTTTTGCAACCCTCTCTCGACATACTAATGATATTAGTTATCAATAGAGTTTCTGGTTAATAATTGTAACGCTTCGCGATTTATACAAATTGTGCTCAACCACGCTTGCTATGGCTATCGGCGGGCGCCTTGCCTAATAAATATACCGGGACATTAGGACATTTTTTAGGTAAAGCCTATATCGAAAGCATCTAAATAAATAATATCTATTGTCAATAATGATATAAGAAAAACGCTTACATTGTTCAATGCAAGCGCCTTGATCGTCACCATTAAAAAGTGCTGTCTTACGCGGGGTGTAACAGTCCTCTAGTCGATACCAAAATCAATTGCCACTAAATCGCGGCGATCGAGATCAAACTGACTACCGTCGAAGAACAACCCGTCATTAATTGTTCCTTCTGTGTTTGCGCCTAGCGATGTCGGTGTAAAGCTAAAGACATCTTCATCTTCAATCGCAACGCTGCCGCCGTTGAATCTACCCGCTGTCGAAAGCAGCAAATCGTCGCCTTGGGTGGTCAGCGCGTCGATATCGCCGTTGCGTCGGTTGAGGGCAACATCGCTGCCGTCTACATAGAGAGAAGCCTCTCCTGAAGCTGGGTCGTAGCGAATAATGTCTTCATCGGCAAACTGGAGCCCATTCGACAGGCGAGCCCTGCCACTGGTTGAAAATAGCAGCGAGCCATCGGCTAGACCCGTCAGCGCGTCAATATCTTCTTGACCTCTAGTTAGGCCGATGTCGCGACCTTTTAGAAACATTTCAAATTGACCAGCCGTTGCGCCCTCACCTAAGGAGGTCGCCGTAAACTTAACAACATCCGAATCATCTATACGGCCTAAGCCCTCTAGTCTGACGCCTCGATTAAAAGACATCAAAATTTCGCTGTCGCTGATGATGTCAAAGGCATCAATGCTGGCGCGATTGATGCCCAGCTCAGACCCATCGAAAAGAATGTCAAAGCGGTCTTTACCGTTAAAGCGCACGATATCTTCGGCATCTCCTACGCTCGAATGCCTATCCGTGCTAAAAAAGAAGCTATTTTCTTCTGGCACAAGCGCGTATTCTACTGCTCTGGCCCGCTCTGGAATCGTACCATTGACGCTTTGTGAGAGATATGTGATTGTCTCACCCGCATCGAAGTAATCACCGTCGCCATTGCTGTCAACCAGACGGAATAAATTGTTTTCTGAGTCGATGCCGTTTGAGGTGACAACCAGCTCTCTATCGGGGCCTACCGCAATTGAAAAGCCACTGAAGGCAGCAAATCCAGCAGGCAGAGCGTCAGTATTCCAAACCTCGAAGGCTTCGTTAGGGGCGTCGATGGTACCCGTACCGTTGCGATCGCGCAAGCGATAGATCGACTGAGGTCCCTCAAAGTCTATAGACTCCCAGGTATAGATATCGTCGCCATCTACCGCAATACCAAAATCAAGTGGTACGCCAAGTTCATTGCCATCTTCGATAAAGACGGTTGCTTCGTTCGCTTCAATAGTGCCGCTGCTATCGAGGTCTTCAACCCGGTAGATCACGTCATTGTCAGCGCCTACTAAATCGCTGATGTAGGCAACGTCACCAGAAAATGCGATCTCAAAAGCAGAGGACGATGGGTTGAGCATTTGAAGATCTAGCCAGATAGAAGACTCTCCATCATCCATTGCATCGCCGTCACGGTTTAAATCTTGGGTGCGATACACCACATCAGCCGGGCTAGCGCCTGTACCTGCGTTGACAATGTATATGGCTTGATCGCTACCTTCTGCAATGCCATTAGGCGTCGGTAGGGCATTGGTTGGCGCGAACCAAACGGCGGCTTCGCCTTTATCTAGCGCGTCACCGTCACGGTTGCGATCGCGCAGCCGATACACACTATCGGTGTTACCATCCCCGTAAAACACCGCGCCACTCTCTGACTGAAAGATAGTGAACACGTTCCCCGTTGGGTCGACTAGACCAGAAGCGTTGCTGCCGTCAAAATAAACAGAAACCTCTAAAGGATCGTTAGCATCTCCGTCTTTGTTGAGATCTTGCGTAAGAAAGATTTTGTCTAGGCGTTGGTCGCCTAAGAAAATTGGCGCGGGTGCAGCCGGAACGTCTCTACCTATCGACTCTGGAATCACCAGCTGTTCTATGTAGCGAGCGCTAGGACGAGTGCCCTCAGTATTAACGGTGTAGATATCAATATCTTCACCCGTTGTTGGATTGGTGACAATAACGCCGTCGCCGCCACTCCAGATAATATTGCCGTTGCCTAGCTCATAGGCGGCTCTTACCCGGTTAGCAAAACCGTCATCGGCGTTTAACACATCGACAAGATTGCCTGCTGCGTCATACTCATAGAAGCCACCCGGTGAAGAAAAACCACCAACCAGTACGTTGGCGTTAGAGGCCCGTACCGAAATTTGCTGAGGAAAGTCAATGCCCGTTTCGCCGTCAGACTCGACAAAGGTTTCGATAAATGTGCTGTCAACGCCGTTAAGCGTGTATCGATCGATATCTTCACCGCCATCGGCATCGCTGTTAACATCGCTGACCAACAGCGTACCGTTGTAGGCTCTCACGTCAAAAGGATCGCCCGTGTCAAAAAAGCCCAGGTTGTTGCCCGACGGATCAAATACAACAACAACTTCACCGTCACCGGGTGCGTCGTTGTCGGTGCCTGAGTTAGACACATAAATCAGTCCATTGGCGTATTCAATACCGCGAATATTATCGAGGCCATCGGTGTCACCATCGCCGTCGTTGTCATTAACAACGCCTAGATAGTTGCCCTGGAGATCATAGCGAAAAAGGGCATCTTCAATCTGGTCAGAAACCCAGATCTCCTTGTCTACCTGTACTGCGTTGACGGGCGTGCTAAAAAGGCCCGCGCCGTCGATAAAACTATCGTTGACTAGCGAACCATTAACTGGGTCGAAGAGAAAAATGCGATCGCTGACCGAATCTGGCACCATCAAAAAGCTTTGCGCTTTTGCCATCGTTTGAAAGACTCCCATAGAAGATTTTGTGTAAAGAAGAACAGTGAGATGACTCACTGCTTCTTTCGGTTATCTCGCTTGGGTAGGTCGCACCTGTAACTTGTGGAATGAGTTGTTATACCTACAGCTCTTTTTCAGCTAGCTCTTTTTCAACAGACTATTCACGTCGTCGCTTAAGTCCTGTCGCTAGTAAGCCGCCGCTAAGCGCTAGCAACCCCAACACAGAAGCCGGCTCTGGCACGGGTGTAACTTGTGCAAACTGTCCTCTTTCGCCTAGAGCGGTCACCGGCTGGCCGTTGGGCGGCAGGTAGGCTTCACCCACTCGGCTAGTATCAATTAGCTCTTGCGTGGTGAAAGGCGGAAAAGCGATGCCTTCGTGAGAAGAGAAAGCGGTCGGAAATCCAAATTCATCGTCCCAGTCATCCAGGTGCAAATGAGGCGTGCTGCTACGCGGTGGCTTTGACCAGAAGCTGAGGCCGCTCGCCTCGGCTGGATCATTGTCACTATCTCTGTCGTAATTGGGCGCGCCAAGATTCAGACCGTCTGGCCCGTTAAAGTTACCCTCTTGCAACAGCGTTTGACTATGGGTATCAAAGTTGAAATTAACGCCCGGATCGAGATGATTGTCTGTGTAGGTCCGCAGCAAGTTTCCATCTGGGTCGAAAAAAGAGACATTGAGAAAATCTAAATCTTCGGTACGAACAATGCTGTCTGTATAGCTTTGAGTTTCGTCGTAGCCAAATGAGCCAGACACTTGAAACCCAGCAATTTGTCCTGTCCAGTCAAAGTTAAATGCGATCGCTTCAGCGCGGCTCGGAATCGCTAGACTCAACGCTAGGCCAACCAGAAGGCCTTTTTTCAGCGTAGTAAACATGGGGCAAAGAAATCTCCAAAAAATTAATCGCTGCTAGCAATCACTTGCACACAGCATCATCACTTGAAGCAGACCTGATGGCTGTAAATATACTGCCTTTCAAAGGCTAATGCAAATCTTTATCAATAGCTTTTTGGATTTTGCTTTGGTAGCTGAGAAACAAGCCTACTTTCACCCTCAGTCAAAAATGATCTATGAGCTTTTGTTAAAAAGCTGTTCAATAGAAAAGTATGATCGAGATATAGTACTCTGACTGAGAGTATTACAGGGGAAATCAGGAATGTAAATAGCGGTCCCTAGACTGCATCCAAGAACCGCTACAACACGTCGTTTATATCAGGAATACTTTCGATCACTCTCTCATCCCAACCGCATCTGCTAATGAGACTGGTTATTATCTGAGAGCGGGTAGTCGTAAAACTGTTATGTCTCAACGACAAACTTGTTGAGACGATAGCCATCTACCTTGCCGCGAATTAACCAGGGTGCCCAGCGAGCTATTAGCGCCAATGGCAAAGAGGCACGTCTTAACAGTTCAGGATCGGCCTTCAAAAAACTATGGGATTCGACCAGCCGTAAATTTGCCCAGCTTTCAATCTCTTGTGGATCGTCACAGGCCCAGCGAAACCAGCTGTCTTGCGACATGTATTTCATGGCATCGTGGGTAGACTGACTGTTCACCATTTTTTGGCTGGTCGTGTCAGTTAAGATCCATGCGCCCGGAAATCGATTGGCAATTTGAGTAATCGCCTGCTTTGCCTGATCGGACTCTAAATAGATAATTACCGCCTCAGAAATAAAGCACCAGGGGCCGCCCGTTGCAGCTACTGTGTCCATCCAGTTTGTTTCTAATACGCTGGCTTCGAGCATTGTCCGGCGTGGCTGGTCGGTGAAAAACTGTTGCCGCAAGGCCAGTGAATCGGGTAAGTCTAAATCGAACCAAAGCGCCTTGCCGTTATCTAGTCGCTCGAACCGAGTGTTGAGACCGCAGCCGATTTCAATCACCGTTCCGGTAGGATGAGCCGACAAGAATGACTGTACATATCGATCAAACATTCGGGTTCTAAGAGTAGCCCCCGTCAGCGTCTGAGACTTGTCCCACTTAGAAAAGTCATAATCTAACGCCTTGACAATCTCAACCGCTTTCTCATCTTGAATTAAACCTTTGTCTTTTTGTGTTTCTTTTGCTCTACCCAATAAGGGGATAAGCAGGGTTTCTTGAACCGGGCCAAGCTCTACCGCAACTTTTGTCATGGGTTGTAACCTCCATATTGAACTGACTACTGACCTAGCTCTGATAAGACGAGCGCTCTGTTATACCAGGCGTTTTGAGAGTTGGGATTAATTAGAATGGCCTTTTCAAACGATCTCAGGGAGGCTTGATACTGTTTGAGGTTGAATAAGGCATCGCCTCGGTTGTTCCAGGCTAGCGCTGACCCTTGAGCGCCCCACTGTTTATCGCCTGCCAACGCTAGGTCACAAGAGACTAATGCCTGGTCATAGTTCTCTAGCTGGCTAAGAACGCCGCACCGATTGGCCAGCGCTAGCGAGTAGGCTGGATTAATTAGCAGCGCATGATCGTAGGCCGTTAGTGCTTCGGAGTATTGCTGCGTGGTGAAAAGCGTTTGGCCAAGATTGTTCCAAGCCGTGGCATTGGTTGGGTTGAGCGCGATGATTTGTTGCCAGGCATCGACATTGTGCTGCTTCAAATCATCGGGCGCTAGGCGCTGTGGGGACTGTAGAGATTCGCTCGCGGCGAATGAAATGGCAGGTGAAAACCGGTGAGCTTGATTACTCGCCGCATAAGCCGCCTGAGCTGGCAGCAGCCTGAACAAAATGGCCGCGATAACAAAACCCTTAAGAAACAACCTGATAAATGGCCTGCTCATTTGTGACCAGCCTGTTTTTTGTCGCCTTGCTATAAGTTTCATCGGGGATGGCTCTTTCTATAGCTATGTTTCTACAGCTATGGGAGGTGACTTTCTGAAGAGAAAAAGTGATGTAAGTCCTCAAAATAATAATTAATTATGGAGCCCTCAAAAAAAATTGGGGTGCTTATGACGCGAAATAAACAGCTAGGGCTGGGCCTGATGACAACATCCAGCAAAATACACTAGCAATTAGCAAAACCAGTAGAGGCGGTGACCATCGACTCAGCATAAATGCAAGTCTCCATAATAGTTGGTAAATTTAGGCTTCAATTTTTCATAACCGTTTTCTCAATACGAACAGGCTATACTAAATGACATTTGTTATCAATAAAAAAGGCGTTAAGATATATTTACTCTTCTAAGCTTACGGCTGTAGGAGTTGGCCTATTACTCTGAATTAATTGAATTTTCGGATATTTTTGCTGATTTAGAGATTAATTAATTTTAGAAAGGAAGGTATTTTTGCTTGAAATATTGATAGGAACTATTACTGTTAATTTTTACCTTTCAGTATTCGCTTCGAATGAGTAAGGATCGAGGATTAAATAATCAAGTCAATTTTAGTGGAGCAGGCGAGTGCTGTGTAGTTCCACTTTGGCAGAACGTCATCAAAGACGATTGAAAGGCTGCTCTTGAAAAACTTGCTGGCTTTTTTGCTTGCCTTGTAGAACCTTGTTAATAACAGTAGTGAAAACAGTCAATTAGGGCCTCAAAGCGTTGGCGCACCAGTTTCAATTTGAGTGACAAATTCTCGTCTAGCAAAAAGTGAACCTTCACGCCGAAGCCACTGGCTAATTTTGGCCTTTGAGCAAGTAGTTTGAGCAATTAGTTAGTTGGAGTAATTAGATAGCCCAGCCAGAGAATTGTTAACTTACGCAAGTGCAAAAGAGAGTGACGACACTGCGAATGTACAGTGCCAGCAGTCAGCTTTTTGTAGCTTGCGAGGCGCACAAAAAGTCCGGCTGTCTCAGGGGAGCGCAGCCGGAAGAATGGTTCAAGTTAGGTTGAGTGTGTTTTTGCCTGTGACTTGGACTATTTTATGCGATCGCCATTGCCTCTTCAGGGTTCGACACATCGGGCACAATCGCAAAGTCGCTTCCTCCCAGTGCTGATGCCTGAACGCCATTGATTACCGCCAGCACTTCGCTGCTGCTGGCAACGCCGAGCAGCGTGTTAGCACCGTCTTGTGTGAGGGTGAGGTCAGCAAACAACAATTCACCTTCTACTAGACCAATCTGGTCAATGCCCACCTCAAAATCGAGAATGGTATCGGTGCCGTCGCCATTGCCAAACACGAACAGATCGCTGCCGCTGCCGCCCGAGAAGTTGTCACCGACGAGGGTGTCATTGCCAGTGACGCCCATGATGATGTCATCGCC